>ODAI010862824.1_pt1 | contig 15809 bp, 11 predicted proteins | sample 1539321 | NCBI WGS metagenome assembly ODAI01 (sample SAMN02144231, study PRJEB22623) | gut metagenome | biome: sheep rumen | host: Ovis aries | place: New Zealand
ATAAACCAAGCGATGCTTCTTGGTTATCTGACGACTCCAACGTCCTTCTGGTTTCCCCTTCAATGGTTCTGGATGGCCAGTTCCTGTCTTTGGGTGTTCTTGCAGTTCTTTAACAAACTGTTGGACTTTCGCATACGCTTTCGGCTCGCTTTTTGCAAGTCTTATCAAGTCACGTGCTGCTTCAGGAGTGATGATTACTTCAAATGTCATAACCGTTGCGTCTTAAGAATGTTGTCAAATCTTCGTCTGGAAGCATTCGCATTCCTTCGCCATTTGCTATCTGTTGCTCAGCACGCTCTATCTTGGCAAAGAATTCTTCCTTTGTCATCAACGTTGGGTCTTCCTTCTTTGCTGTGAGCTTCTTTATGTATTTAAGCACCTTGTTCATCAAGGTCTCGTCATCTGATATGTCGTTAATGGCACGGAGTACCTCCGCATTCAACTGTACTGCTGTCATAATCCTTTAAGTTTTATGTTTTTTTATGTTGGCAAAGTTAAAACTAATATTGCAAACAGTCAAATAAAAATGGTTTTTATTTGAACTCTATACGGTTAGTCTTCGCCATGTCTCTGTTTTTAGAACTCTACATTTCATTTATGCGCAAGAACTTAAGAACCTAAAAACTGACAAACTCAAAAACTCATCACTTACATACTCTTTCATAAACTGCCATGAGCTTTTCGGCACATACCTTTGGATGGAAGGTGTTCATGGCATACTCGTAGCCACCTGAAATCATCTTGCCACAAAGGATGTCGTCCGTGAGTACAGATGCTATCTTGTCACGTATGTCCTCCACGCTTGATGGGGCTGCTTGTAGGGAGTATGGGCCTCCTGCCTCAGGGAGACTGCTCACGTTACTCGTCACCACAGGACAACGACTCAGGAGAGCCTCGACTACAGGCAATCCGAATCCTTCGTAGAAACTTGGATAGACAAATGCCTTTGCCTTGGAATAAAGTACCTGCAACTCATCATCACTCACCCTCTTCTTAGGGAAGATGACAAGGTTCTCCATATTATGTTCTGCGATGTATCGCTTTACCTCGTCCTTGTATTCACGTCCTCCACCAACTACCACAAGTGGTATCTGAAGGTCTTCAGGAAGAAGCTCTATCGCCTTGACTATTCCCAAGAGGTTCTTGCGTGAGTTGATTGAGCCTACATACAGAAGGAAGCCCCCCTGGAGTTCAGAGTTTTGAGTTATGAGTTCGGAATCATCCGCTGGCGAACTGGTAGCATAGAATCTTGGTGCCACAGGCTGATAGACAACGTCTATCTTACTCTCATCCACGTCATAGAAACGAACGATATCCTGCTTAGTACATTCGCTTATGGCTATGATACGGTCAGCGTTCTTTACGGCATAACGCCACTTGAGGTCATAAATCTTACGGTCCTGCCAATGGTACATGTCCGTGAATGTGCGGAAAGCCACGTCATGAATTGTAACAACACTTGGCACTCCACTCTTGCGTATTCCGACAGGCAACTCGTTGCTGAGACCGTGAAACAGATCTATGCCGTCATGCTTCAGGTTGTTTGGAATACCGAAGGTGCGCCATAGGCTACCCTTGAGCAGTCCATGCGGAAGAAGAGTCGTACAGTATTTCTTGTTCAGATACTCAGCCGCCTCATTATTGTCCTTAGGTGCCTTTGGTGTGTACAAAAAATAGGCATTCTCAGGGAAATATTCCGTGAGAATGTCTATTGTCGTTCGACTATGATTACCTAATCCTGTAAAGTTGTTGTAAAGACGCTTAGCGTCGAAACCGATTTTCATAGCAAAACATTTTTTAAGATTTATAATCTCAAATATATCATTTATGCCTCCGGGTCTTTTCTCAACACAGAGGACACAGAGTACTCAGAGCTTTTTTTAAAACGAAAATTTAGAAAATTAAAGAAAATTTCTTTATAGCAAGTCTTTTTATTTATGCCCTCTGTTCATAACGGAACGCATAAATGATAAATTCGAGATTTGAAATTAAGAAAAAAATTTTCTTTAATTTTCTTAATTTTCGTTCTTTACCTCACCCTCCTACTTCTTTCCGTAAAGTACAGGGTTGGTACTTGGGTCGTTGTACATCTTCATCTGCTTATAGACCTTCATGTACTTCTTTCCAGCCTCTATGTCTGCAAGGAGAGCGTCAATCGCACTTGAGAGGTCCTTCTTCTGCTCAAGAAGCACGTCGAGTTTAGCCTTGCAAGCCTTGATATGCTCAGCAGAAGCGTCCTTACGGTCAACCTGCTCCTGCATGTGATAAATCTTGAGAGCGAGGATGCTCAGACGGTCAATAGCCCATGCTGGTGACTCTGTATTGATTGTTGCATCCTTGGCAACCTTCACACCTGAATAGAGAGAATAGAAATAAGAATCTATACGCTCCACGAGGTCTGTACGGTCCTGATTACTCTTGTCAATACGGCGCTTGAGCTGAAGAGCCTCAACAGGGTCAATCTGAGGGTCACGGATAATGTCCTCAAGATGCCACTGTACAGTATCAATCCAGTTCTTTACATAGAGATCATACTCTATTTCACCTGGCTTATATGGATTATTGATTGGAGTATCAACATTATCAGTAAGATGATAATCCCTGATTACCTGATCGAATATTGGATTTGCTTTAGCTGTAAATGTCATATGTATTCTAATTTTTGTGCAAAGATACATAATTTTATCGTGAATGAATTAAAAGTCTCAAATATATTTCTTCATTACAGGATTTTTACATAAATTTGCACCCGTAAATAAACATAAGTTAGACACTTAACTTACATCAAGACGGTTCTTAATCTGAATCAAGGATTCGGTTTATTCATACAAGCCCCGGAATTCCCCAAGCGTACGGCTAATTGACTTTATGCGGTGCCCAAGCGGAATGGCGGGGGTTTTCGTGCATTATCGGGATAATGCACGAGTTAAAAGTTAAAAGTTAAAAATTAAAAGTTAAGTTGGAGAGTTAATAGTTTACGCAAGAAAAACAACCTGTATAGTAAAACATATTGCTTTTTATGCCGCCAAGCGGCCAATTAGAAAAACATGGGGAAAACAAAAGAAAACAAAAGAAAACATATTTTTATCTGTTTTTTCATGTTTTTACCTGTTTTTTCTTCGTCCGCACGTCTCGTGCGATAAAAAACTTAAACCAAATTACATATAGGCACTCTTCGATTGTCCTAATGTTCATAGTCAATACTTAGTCTCATATGAGTCAGTACTTAGTCAGTACTTTGACTATACTTCAACCGTACCGATTCCTATACAATATCTCACAAATACTATCCAAAAGCACTTTAGACAAAAAAACATACATGAACAGACAACTCCTTTCACGTTTTTTTCCTAAATTTGCAGATGCACGATAAAAACGAGCTATACGATTTTTTTTTGCACTAAGGTGCCAATTAGAAAAACAGTCAAGAACTTTTCTCACTGACCAGCGGGAAGTAAACAGAACAAAAACAAGAAAAAACATATTCATTCTATTGGTAGGGATGCAGGTTTTCTTTTGTTTTACTTTCCTTTGGAAAGCAAGAAAATTGTTTTCTTTTGTTTTCTTTGGTTTTTCCAATTGGCCGCTTGGCGGCACAAAACAACAAAAACAAGAACCGTACAGGTCGAAAATAATCAAGCAACAACCAACTCAGATTATGATAACAGGCGAGATAAAGACACAGGTAGATATTATATGGGATGCCTTCTGGACAGGAGGCATAACCAATTCCATAACAGTACTGGAGCAGATGACATATCTCTTCTTCATGAAGCTGCTCGACGACGGACAGATAAAGGCTGAACGTAACGCCACACTCCTCGGAGTGGAGGTGAAGGACGCCACATTCCCTAAGGATGCCGAATGGACCAATCCCGACACGGGAGTGGCTGTGCCTTACGACAAGCTGCGCTGGAGCAAATTCATCAACTACGAGGCACAGGCCATGTTCCAGGACATACGCGACAACGTCTTCCCGTTCATCAAGACACTCAACTCCGGAAAGGAGTCAGCCTACAGCCGCTTCATGGAGAATGCCGTCTTCGCCATACCTAACGCACGAGTGCTCACAAGGGTGGTAGAGGGCGTCAACGCTCTCGACATGAACAACCGCGACGCCATGGGCGACGTATATGAATACGTACTCGGCAAGATGGCGGCATCAGGCAACAACGGACAGTTCCGCACACCTCGCCACATCATACGCATGATGGTGGACCTCATGCGCCCTACCCTCCACGACACCATCTGCGACCCAGCCATGGGAAGCGCAGGATTCATCGTGGAGAGCGCCAAGTACATCAAGGAACACTATGCCGCCGAACTCATGAAGGCTGACAACCAGCAGCATTTCCGCAGCGGCATGTTCCACGGATTCGACACCGACCAGACCATGCTCCGCATAGGAGCCATGAACCTCATGCTCCACAACGTAGATAATCCTGACCTCAGCTATCGCGACTCCATATCGAGCGACAATACCGACCAGGACCGATATACGCTCTGCCTTGCCAACCCTCCGTTTGCAGGCACCATCGACAAGGAGGTCATCTCCAAGTCGCTCAAGGCGATAACCGACACCAAGAAGACCGAGCTGCTCTTCGTAGCCCTCTTCGTCCGCATGCTTCAGGTGGGAGGACGATGTGCGAGCATCGTACCCGACGGAGTGCTCTTCGGCAACTCCAAGGGACACAAGGACCTGCGTCGTGAGCTTGTAGATAACCAGCGCTTGCAGGCAGTCATCTCCATGCCGAGCGGAGTGTTCCAGCCATATTCGGGCGTGAGCACAGCCATCCTCATCTTCACCAAGACCAACTGTGGCGGTACGGACAAGGTATGGTTCTACGACATGAAGGCTGACGGCTACTCGCTCGATCAGAAGCGTACCGAGACACCCGACAATAGCGACATTGACGACATCATCGCCCGTTTCCACAACCTCGAGGGCGAGGAAAGCCGTACACGCAAGGACCAGAGTTTCTTCGTGCCTGTGGACGAGATACGCAACAACGACTACGACCTCTCCCTCAACAAGTACAAGGAGGTGGAGCGTGAAGTCGTCCACTACGATGCACCCGAAGTCATCTTTGCCCGTGCCGAGTCACTCGTACAGGACATCTCACAATCTATGACAGAGTTCAAATCTAAATTCCTCAAGTAGTATGAAAGAAGGTTGGGAAAAGAAAAAGCTGGGCGAGGTTGCAGATATCCTTAATGGCTATGCATTTAAAAGTGAATTATACGAGGCTGAAGGAGTACGTATAATAAGAATAACAAACGTTCAAAAAGGATATATTATAGACGATGACCCTAAATTTTATTCTTTTAATAACATTGAGGGGCTTGAACAATATATTCTAAATGATGGCGATTTGCTTATGTCACTAACGGGAAACGTTGGAAGAGTTGGAGTTTTAACTTCTGCAATGTTACCTGCGGCATTAAACCAGCGAGTTGCATGTATAAGAGTCAAGAATAAACAAATCTTAAACAAATTTCTTTTTCATTTGTTTAATTCTGATTTTTTCGAACATGAGGCCATAATGTCTTCAAGAGGTATTGCTCAAAAGAATATGAGCACGGAATGGTTAAAATCTTATATGCTCCCCGTACCTCCTCTATCGGTTCAAGAGTCGATAGTGTCGGAGTTGGACATGTTGAGTGGCATCATATCCAAGCACAAGGCGCTACAGGAAGAATACGACCGACTCGAACAATCCATCTTCTACGATATGTTCGGAGACCCCGTAACAAACGAAAAAGGATGGGAGGTCAAGAAGCTGGAGGAACTTGGAACATGTTGCTCAGGAGGAACACCTTCAAGAAAGAACCCAAAGTATTTTGAAGGAGATATCAATTGGTTTTCAGCAGGAGAGCTTAACACATTATACGTTGACAACTCTTTAGAAAAGATTACGCAAGAAGCTTTAGAGACTTCAGCTGCCAAACTTTGCCCAGCCAACAGCTTATTCATCGGAATGTATGATACAGCAGCTTTTAAGATGTCAATTCCAAAAGTGGAATCATGTTCTAATCAAGCTTGTGCGAATATCGTTCTAAACAAAGATAACGTGATATGGCTTTATTTTGTTTTACAGTCGATGAAGGAAGAGGCTCTTAAAAACAGACATGGCGCACGTCAAAAGAATTTAAATCTTGGATACATCAAGTCTTTTCAAGTTCCCCTTCCTCCTCTCTCCCTTCAGCAGTCGTTTGCGGATAAGATTTCGGCAATAGAGCAGATGAAGGCGAAGAACAAGGCGGCACAGGAGGAGGCAGAGATGCTCTTCAACGAACGAATGGCATACTATTTCTAAGTGGATATTTTTAACCACGAACAACACCTTGAATTACAGATTTCGTGCAAATTCGTGTAATTCGTGGTTGAGAAAACAGACAAATTTGTTTATCTTTGCAGCAGTTAAACGATTATAAAGCATTATTATGTCAGCAACCATACCACAAGTACAATTCGTAACATTAGCCATTGGAGCAACGGCAAAACAGATGGGCATAACGACCACAGAGCTGTACAACCGTATGAAACGCTTCAATCTGGTGCAACGACTCCTGTTTGATTGTTACGACACACTTCATGCCGAAAGTATTGACGGAGTTGTATGGAACATACAGGAAGCTCTCAAGAACTGGGAACTCAGGGAAAAACGAGAGTCTGACGGAACACACTCACACTCTTACGAGCTCCAGAATGCAGACAAGAAAGGAGGTGAGTCATGAAACTATACCATGGCTCATACATGAGTGTGCCTGCACCTCTTACAGGTGTAGGACGACAGGAACTGGACTTCGGCCCGGGATTCTATGTCACCAACATTCGTGAACAGGCAGAACGTTGGGCACAACGTGTATGCGTAATACGTGCAGCCGACACCCCGACACTCTCCATATACGAATTTGACGAAACCGCCTTGCCGACAGATGTACGACGCATGAGACTTGAACACTATGACCGCGAATGGTTGGATTTCATAGTACGCAGCCGTCGGGGCGAAAAACCATGGGCAGAATATGACATAATCGAGGGTGGAGTGGCAAATGACCAGGTTATTGATACCGTAGAAGACTACTACTCTGGTCGTATAACTGTGGAGCAGGCAATCGGACAATTACGCTTCGCACGTCCAACCCACCAGATGTGCATCAGCAATCAGACCATTGTTGACCGCCACTTACGATTTATTTCAGCAGAACCAATAACAAAGAAAGGAGGCAAGCCATGAGAGACCAGGTACTATGGCGCAAGGTAGGACGAATTGCCGCAACGCTTGCAGAGCGACTTAACATAGATGCAGCACGTGCGCTTGACATCCTGTACAATTCGCACACATACACCTTGCTGACAAATCCGGACAGCGGCTTGCAGCTGCAAAGCGACGAATACATCCTTACAGATTTGTTACGAGAGTTAGAATAATAAGGAACAGCATCCAACCATGAGTAACTTCACCTACATAAAAGAGTTGCTGGGTCTGGACGAACTCTACGAGTTCTGCCAGACGGCTGAACTCATGCAACGTAAATCACCACGAACAACCGCACTCAACTGCCGCCTTGCACTCGAATGGATGATGGTGCAGGTGTATGCCATGAAGAATATCAACAGCAAGGGCATGACCCTTAGCGACATGATTCATGACACGGCTTTCCACGACTTCATAGGTACGGACACACTCTTCTGGAGCAACATAGAATATGTGAGGAAACTCGGCAACCGAGGTGCACACGTGCAGAACGACCCACAGCACAAGGTGACGGAGGCAGACGCCATGTTCTGTCTCTCATGTCTCTACTACGTGCTCGGCTACATCTTCCAGCTGCTGAGGATAATAGACACGCTCGCCCCGTTCGACAAGAGCTTTGCCGACGAGAAGAATCCAGCCGTAGCCGTCCTCGCCGTAGATAAGGCACCTGAGGTTGACCAGCAATTCGTGGCAAGCGTACCGCAGCATAACGTGATATGCACAGCCACTCCAGCCATGCCGGCATCCCCATTCACGGAAGAAGAGACACGGGCAAGGTTCATAGACCTCATGCTCCGTGAGGCAGGATGGGAGGTACAGGAGGACAAGGGCGTCATCAAGCCTCTGAGCGCATGCATAGAGGTGGAGGTGAGCGGTATGCCGTCGGCATCGGGCACAGGCTATGCCGACTACGTGCTCTTCGGCAACGACATGAAACCGCTTGCCGTGATAGAGGCAAAGAAGACAAGCGTAGGCCTGTCAAAGGGACTGCATCAGGCAGAGCTGTATGCCGAATGCCTCGAACACAAATACGGAGTGAGACCTGTCATCTACGTGTCCAACGGCTATCAGACAGAGGTGATAGACGGAATGGGCTATCCTGCACGCAGGGTATATGGCTTCCACTCTGCCAATGACCTCGTGCGCCTCCATCAGAGACGCAGGGAGAGAGGACAGATAACAGACCTGAGCGTAAACAAGAACATCACGAACCGTGAATACCAGATACGTGCCGTAAGGAGCGTGTGTGAGCACCTGAACAAGATGAACCGCCGCTCGCTCCTCATCATGGCAACGGGCACGGGCAAGACACGTGTGAGCATCTCGCTGTGCGACATACTCATGCGCAACAACTGGGTGAAGAACATACTGTTCCTTGCCGACCGCACATCCCTCGTCAGACAGGCACACAAGAACTTCGTGGCACTCCTGCCGGATGCCACCACGTGCATTCTCTCCGAGCGTACGGAACAGAGCGACATGCAGGCACGCATCATGTTCTCGACCTACCAGACCATGGTCAACTATATAGACACCACGGACACGAAGGAGTTCTCCATAGGCAGGTTCGACCTCATCATAATAGACGAGGCACACCGTTCCGTGTTCGGCAAGTACGGAGTGATATTCGACTACTTCGACTCGTTCCTCGTAGGACTGACAGCCACTCCGCGTGACGAGGTGGCACGAAGCACGTTCGACCTCCTCGGCATGCAGCCAGAGGATACCTTTGCCTACGAATATGACGAGGCAATACATGACGGCTACCTCGTGCCATACACAGGACTGAAACGTGGCTCCTACATCATGAAGGCAGGCATACAGATGAGCAGCCTTGCCGCCGAGGACAAGGAACAGCTCAAGCCCGTGTTCGACTACGAGAAGGCAGAGGACTTGCTCGAGGGCGACGAGCGTGACATAGACGAGTCGGAGATATTCAAGTACATATACAACGAAGACACCATAGACAAGGTTCTCCAGGACTTCATGGAGAAAGGACTGAAGGTGAACGAGGGTACGCTCATAGGCAAGAGCATCATCTTCTGCTACAACCATCAGCATGCCGAACTCGTGGTGGAACGCTTCAACAAGCTGTACCCGGAACTCGGCAGCGACTTCTGTGTACTCATAGACAATTATGTCAACTATGCCCAGGACCTCATAGACAAGTTTGAGGTAAGGGGACAGATGCCGCAGGTGGCTGTGAGCGTGGATATGCTCGACACAGGCATCGACGTGCCTGACGTGCTGAACCTCGTATTCTTCAAGCCTGTGCACAGCGGCATCAAGTTCAAGCAGATGATAGGACGAGGCACACGCCTGTCGGACGACATATTCGGCTTCGGCAAGGACAAGGAGATGTTCTACATCTTCGACTGGTGTGGCAACTTCGACTTCTTCGAGGTCAATCCTGGAGGCAGGGAAGCCGCTCCACAGACATCGCTTGCCGAGAAGATATTCTGCCTCAGGGCAGAGCTGGCAGCCGCCCTCCAGACGGCAGAGCATCAGGCAATAGACCATGACAAGGCTCTGCACGACGAGCTGAAGGCTACGCTCAAGGAGCAGACCAAGGCTCTGAAGGATGACCTCATATCCGTACGCAAGGTATGGGACAAGGTGGTGAAATTCAGGGACGACAAGTCATGGACATACCTTTCAAACGTGGATGTGCTCGAACTCAAGGACTGCATATCGCCACTCATCCCTCTCACTCAGGAGGATATAGGCGCCCTCAAGTTTGACGCCCTGATGCTCAACATAGAGCTGTCAAAGGTGAGCGAGGACACGAAGTCGGTCAAGAGCCAGATGAGCGTAATCAGGATTGCACATCATCTGGAGGACAGAGCCGTGATACCTGTGGTCAAGAATGCCATGCCTACCATCAGGAAGATACAGCATGACGGCTTCTTCGATAATGCCGACCTCAGCCTCCTCGAGAGGGTACGAACGGAGCTGCGCAGCCTCGTGATGCTCCTAAAGGGTGCGGAAAACAGGACCTTTACGCTCAACATAGAGGACATGATAAGCGACGAGGGCGAGGTGAGCGGCACAACCATGACGATGAACTACAGACAGAAGGTCTTAGATTATCTCCGGGAGAACCGCAACCTTCCTGTACTCCAGAAGATATTCCGTCTTGAAGCTCTCACGACGGAGGACATCTCCCAGTTAGAGAAGATACTGTGGCAGGAGCTTGGCACACGTGAGGACTACGAACGCTACATATCGTCAGGAGGCGTGAACGTGGCAATCTTCATCCGTAGCGTCATACATGTGGACCATCAGGTAGCCCTCGACAAGTTCGTGGAATTCCTCAAGTCCTCAACGCTCAACAGCCGTCAGGAGGAATATCTGAAGAATGTCATATCATACGTAAGCGAGAATGGAGACATCAAGCCTGAGACTCTCATGACTACCGCCCCATTCTGCGACTACGACATCTTCGACACCTTCAGCAGCAATCCTGCCAGCATCGGTCAGTATGTCCGTATGTTGCACGACGTGATTGAAGCCAAGGCATAGCATAGCTTGCACCACTCCTTCGTCGTGGTGCAAGAGTTAAAAGTTAAAAGTTAAAAATTAAAAGTTAAGTTGGAGAGTTAAGAGTTTACGCAAGAAAAACAACCAGAACGGATTTTTTATGCCGCCAAGCGGCCAATTAGAAAAACATGGGGAAAACAAAAGAAAACCAAAGAAAACATATTTTTCACATGTTTTTCCATGTTTTTACCTGTTTTTTCTTCGTCCGCACGTCTCGTGCGATAAAAACACCATAAAAAAGACTAAAAAAAGCATTCACCAAATTACATATCGGCACTCTTCGATTGTCCTAATGTTCATAGTCAGTAATTAGTCTCATATGAGTCAGTACTTTGACTATACTTCATCTTAAATATTAAGATTTTTGGATTCAATTCCAAAATTCTTATAAGTTTTTTGGATTCAATTCCAAAATTCTTTTAATAATTTTGGATTACTCCAAATTATTCGTACTTTTGCATCATAAATTCAAACAATCAGGTTATGATCGAGAGAGTACTTAAAAACAGAGTCAATTCTTTGCTTGGCGGACAAAAGGCTATAGTAATTATTGGAGCAAGACAGGTTGGTAAATCTACCTTGCTAAAAGATTTGTTTGCCAACAGACAAGATGTACTATGGATGAACGGTGACGATCAGGATGTCCGAAACTTGTTCGATAATCTTTCATCCACAAGAGCAAAGGCCATTATCGGCAAGAACAACATCTTAATTATTGACGAAGCACAAAGGATTACAGACATAGGACTCAAGATTAAACTCTTTACCGATCAGGTAGAAGGCGTACAAGTCATAGCCACAGGCAGCAGCTCTTTCGAGCTGGCAAACAGACTCAACGAGCCACTTACAGGCAGAAAGCGTGAGTTCAAGATGTTTCCTATCACATTCAGCGAGATGGTCAATCATACATCCTTGCTTGATGAGCTAAGGATGATTCCTCATCGCATGGTATATGGCTACTATCCTGAGGTCGTAACAAATCTGGGAGACGAGAAAAATATTCTCAAAGAGTTGGCTGACAGCTACCTGTATCGTGACATTCTGTCACTTGACAATATTTCAAAGCCAGAGAAACTTGTCAAGTTGTTACAGGCTCTTGCACTTCAGATAGGCGAGCAAGTATCATACAATGAGGTCGGACAACTCATAGGAATTGACCCAAAAACAGTAGAGAAATACGTGGATGTACTGGAGAAGTGTTACGTTATATTCCGTCTTGGAAGCTTCTCACGCAATCTCAGGAACGAGCTGAAAAACAGCCGTAAAATATACTTTTGGGACTTAGGAATACGAAATGCCGTTATCGGTAATTTCTCAAACATAGAGAATCGTGCGGACGTAGGGGCATTATGGGAGAACTATGTGATAAGCGAGAGGATGAAGAAAAAATTATATTCGGACGCTTTCACAAACTTCTGGTTCTGGCGTACACAGCAACAGAAGGAGGTTGACCTCATAGAGGAGGAGGATGGCAAGATGCACGCATACGAGTTCAAGTGGAATCCTAAGAAAGCCAACGTAAAAGTTCCAGATTCATTTGCCAAGGCATATCCCGATGCCACCTTTGACGTCATCACGAACGAGAACGTGGAGGAATTCATCATGTGATGCAAAGCCGTATGGTTGCTATACAATAATTCTAATAAGGACTTAACAAAACGACTAAGCAACGAAGGGAAACGCATATTTTCTTGATAAAAATTTGTGCGTTTAAATATAAAAACTGTATATTTGCCACGAAATCAAATCAATTCAGATACAACTAACCAGAGTTAATTTACATATAACGAACCTACCTAAAATTTGCAATCGATGAAATCAATTATCTACAAAGTGAGCAAGGGATTATTCCTTTCTCTCATTACCTCATGCATGGTATGTGTACAAGAGGTAAAGGCATGGACAGGTTCTGCACCTGCCAATGGACAGAACTACTATCTCTACAATCTTTATCAGGAGAAGTTCCTATCGTATGGTAACAGTTGGGGCACTCAGGTGAGCCTCGACAACAACAAACCTATGCTTTGTACTGTCAACAAGAACGGCACAAAGTGGACAATAAACACCCACTACAGTCTCTCGTCTCAGAGTTACAACGCAAGCGTGAACAACTACATGATTGTGGTGGATGGCGTACCTTTCGTCAACAGCAACTACGGTACGAGCGACACGAACTTCACCACACGCACACCTCAGTCATTCACCATCTCGTCTTCTGATGATAGAGGCTATTATCTCACATACACATCCTCGGGAACAACACAGGCTCTCATGTTCGGAACAGGAACAGCATGCGAGATTGCTAATCTCAATCAGGGCTTCAACCGCAGCAAGGCAGAATGGCTCTTTATTACCGAAGCAGAATATCAAGAGCACATGGCAAAGAAGCGTTTCGTAGCAGCATCCATGAATGTGGACGGAATGCCAAAAACCATCCGCATAGCAGGTGTATATAACTATACACTCAATCCAGATGCCAAGGAGAGTGCTGGTGCAACTGCCATCGGAAGGAAACTCGTGAACATGGGTTACGACTTCATAGGTGTGAGCGAGGACTTCAACTACAATACGGAGATTATGAACGAGATTGGAAGCATCTACAATCAAGGTACTCACCGTGGTAAGATTGAGACTTCACTTGCGGCTTACTCACGTATCATCTCCCAGACATCACCTGTATTCAATATCGACGGCCTCAACTTCTTCTGGAACAAGGAAAAGGCTACAGCAAGCAACGAGACATGGGTACGCTGGAATGACCACTACGGCTACACAAGCGACGGTGCTGACGGACTCATAGCCAAGGGCTACCGTTTCTACACCATAACACTCGAGGATGGAACTCAGATTGATGTCTATACTCTCCACATGGATGCAGAGACAAGCGAAGGTGACAACCTTGCGCGTGAGTCACAGATGACTCAGCTTGCCAACGCTATCATAGCATCCAACAACGGCAATCCAATCCTTATCATAGGTGACACCAACTGCCGTTACACACGTGACCGTATCAAGACTCTCCTCATCGACCGCATCAATGCTGACAGTCGCTTCACCATCAAGGACGCATGGATAGAACATGCACGTGGAGGCATCTATCCTGCATGTGGTGGAAACTCAATCATGGCAAGTGAGGAAGGTTACCGCAAGGGCGAGGTTGTTGATAAGATTTTCTACATCAACAACACCCAGAGCGACGTACAGATTCAGGCAGAGACATATCTTCAGGACCTCAGTTTCATCAACGACGAGGGCGAGCCTCTTGCTGACCACTGGCCATGTGTCATCGAGTTCAGTTATACAACGAATATTGTTCCACCTGTTCCAGAACCTGATACGACAGAACTATCAGGAATATACTACTTCCGCAACGTAGAGTCAGGAGCCTTCCTCAAGCAAGGTGGATGGTGGGGAACTCATGCCGTTCAGGGCAACTATGGTTCACCAATGACCGTTACTCCAGTAAATGACAAGTATGTCATCCAGTCAAACATCGGTTTCCTCTCACAGGGCGACCCTTATATGGACGCATCAACTGAACAGAGATGGAACATCACCAAAACTGGCAACTACTATACTATTACATATAATAATAATGGTACAGTCATGGCTCTCACGGGTAACGACCCAACCACTTTCCCTCATGGAGCAAACACACGTTACGTGACATGCGCACCACAGAACACAAGCGACGACTACCAGAAGTGGGAGCTTCTCACAGCCGATGACCTCCTCGCAGAGATGGCTTATGCATCAGAGAACAATCCGATGAACATTACTCATCTGCTCAAGGGGGCCAACTTTGACCGCAACGACACAGAGGGTCGCAGTCATTGGGTAAACAGCATAACTCCTGATGCATCAAAGATGTCATATAACCTCTCAGGTGGACTCATCGAAGACTACAACGGCAACCCTTGTGCCGAGGTATATATCAGTTCGTACAGCGGATGGACAACATACGCCACTACTTGGGAGATAAGCCAGACAATAACGGGTGTGCCTAACGGACACTATCGTGTAACGTGTCAGGCATTCTACCGCGACGGCAATAAGAACCAGAACAATCCGGGCACAATACACACACGTCTCTATGCAGGTACAGGAGCAAATGCGACAAGCAAAGCCATTGCAAGCATATATTCTGCCCACTGCACCACTCCTATAGGTGCTTGCAACAGAGACAAGGACGGCTACTACATACCTGACGGAATGGAGGATGCATCTGGATTCTTCAACGCTGGCTACTATAACAACACACTTGAGTTCAACGTTACTGACGGTACTATCCGAATTGCCATAGGTAAGCCAACGACAACAAAGAGCACTTCAAGCTGGACATGCTTCGACAATTTCCAGATTGAGTATCTCGGCACAACCTACTACGAGGCACCTGCACGCATAAACACAGCGACAGGTATTTCGGAGTTAGGAAATAATACTGAAGGTGCTGAGTTCTACAACCTCAATGGTACTCGTACTAATTCACTCAACAAGGGCGTGAACATCATACGCACTAAGAACGGTGATACAATAAAAATTATGAAGTAAACATAAAAAGCACATCCCTCCTGCTTGTCCGATGGGGTAGCAGGAGGGATTTTTTTACCATTATGATTATTTTTTTCCTCAAATTCTGTTGTACTTAATCAAAAAAACGTATTTTTGCCATTGTATTTTCAGAAGTGAAATGTTAATGAACTTTACACTATAGGCTTTCTGTATTGTCATGAATGTCTATAATCGATAGAACATAAAACTTAAATTTACAAACTTTAAAAATCTAATATATTATGTTGGTTATGATTCTCGAACTATTGATAGTTCTCATCTGCCTCTATATAGGCTCACGCTACGGAAGTCTTGCCTTAGGTGCAATCTCAGGCATCGGACTCGCAATCCTCGTTCTTGGTTTCGGACTCAAACCAGGTACACCACCACCAGACGTAATATACATCATCATTGCTGCCGTCACCTGTGCTGGTATCATGCAGGCAGCAGGCGGTA
>ODAI010284788.1_pt1 | contig 15808 bp, 16 predicted proteins | sample 1539321 | NCBI WGS metagenome assembly ODAI01 (sample SAMN02144231, study PRJEB22623) | gut metagenome | biome: sheep rumen | host: Ovis aries | place: New Zealand
CTTTCGGTCGGCATCGGCGAGTTGGACATCACGCTTTACCGCGACGACCTCGAGGAGCGCTTTTCTTCCCCGCACGTCAACGGCTCGGGGATTTCGTTCAACGTGCACGGGAAAATCATTCATCTGGCGGGCCGCGCCGTGGGGCGGGTGTAGAGCACGTCGTCCACTAAGATGATGTGCTTGCCGTTTACATTGAACGGGATCACCGAGCCGTTGACATGCGGGGAAGAAAAGCGCTCCTCGAGGTCGTCGCGGTAGAGCGTGATGTCCAACTCGCCGATGCCGACCGAAAGATCGGAAAACTTTTCAATGTTGGCCTTGAGCCGCTTTGCCAGCGGTACGCCGCGGCGCTTGATGCCGACAAGGTACAGCTCGCTGACTTCCTCATTTCGCTCGATGATCTCGTGCGAAAGCCGCATCAGCATCCGGTTCATCGTCTGCTCATCGACGAGCTTGCGTTCTTCCATCGCGCACCTCACAAAAAAAGTCTTGCCCGGGGGCAAGACAGAATAAGCCTGTTGGCGATATGATTGCCTTGCCGGTCTCTCGTACCGAATTAAAGGTTCTTTGACTGTTGGTATCATATCACACCGACTTGGTAAAGTAAAGGAAAACTTTGACGGAATTGTGTAAAATCTGTGAACGGAACGATTCGACGTAAACGGCAAAACATGTTGAACGGCAGACCGTTTCCGACGAAAAACGCGGATTTTTCTTGCTTTTTCGAACGCATAAGGCTATACTTTTCGGCATGGAAGCAAGACCGAAAAAGCCGCTGCTCGGCGCCATAGTGCTGCTCGTCGCCACCGTGATCTGGGGGCTTTCCTACGTTGCCCAAAGCGACGGCATGCGTTACCTCGGCCCGCTGACGTATTCGTGTGTGCGCATCCTGCTCGGCGGCGTTGCGCTTGTGCCGGTCGTTTGGGCGTTTCACCGGTTCGATCCAAGGTATCGGACAGGAACAAAGGCCGAGCTTCGCAGCATCAACCGCATCTCGATTCTCGGCGGGATCGTGGTCGGCGCCTTCATGTGCGGCGCGGCGACGCTGCAGCAGTACGGCATTGCGGTGACGAGCGCGGGCAAGGCTGGCTTTTTGACGGCGCTGTATATCGTACTGGTGCCGGTGTTCGGCGTATTTTTCAAGCGGAAAATCACATGGCTTGCGGCGGCGTCGGTGCTGCTCGCCTTGGTCGGTTCATACTTTCTGTGCGTCACCGGATCGCTGACCATCGAGCTCGGCGACTGGCTTTTGATCGGAGACGCGCTGCTGTTCGCGTTTCAGATTTTGTTTATCGACTTTTTCATGGCGCGCGGGGCGGACGCCGTGCTGCTCTCCTGCACCGAGTTTTTGACGGCCGGGCTGCTGCTCGTCGTGCCGATGTTCCTGTTCGAGCAGCCGACATGGCAAAGCGTGTGGGACGCCAAATACACGATCCTGTATGCAGGGCTGGCGTCCGGCGCGGTCGGGTACACGCTGCAGGTATTGGGACAGCGCGAGATCGAGCCGACCGCCGCGTCGCTGCTGATGAGCCTTGAATCCGTATTCGCCGTGCTCTTCGGCTGGCTGCTTTTGGGACAGGCGCTTTCGGTGCGGGAGCTTTTGGGCTGCGCGCTCGTGTTCGCCGCGGTGATCCTGTCGCAGCTGCCGGTCGGCAAGAGGAGCGCCTGATGTATTACGTGTATATGCTGCGCTGCCAAGGCGGGTCATTGTATACCGGCTATACCGATGATATAGACCGCCGCTATGCCGCGCACGCCGCGGGCAAGGGCGCCAAGTACACCAAAAGCCGCCCGCCGCAGTATATTGCCGCCGCGTGGGCCACGGAGAGCAAGACCGACGCGATGCGATTGGAATATCGGATCAAGCGGCTGCCGAAGGCAAAGAAGGAGGCGCTGCTTGCCGATCCGCTTGCCGAGCCGTATCAAAAAGTGAGATAAGAGGATTTCCGCAATGGGAATCTTCTTTTTTGTGGCCGGTATGCGACGGCGGCTTTTGCGCATACTGTCCGTATGAAACGACAATCCCTTTTCCGGTTCGATGAACCGTATCGGGCGTTCGAGCTGCTCGAAAGCGAGCGCGGCACGCCGGAGGACGGCCCCGCGACGGTATCGCGCCCCGCGCCGCCGCCGGACAATATCCCATCCGGGCTCGACGCGGTGCAGACGGCGTTGCGTAAGCAATTTCGCGCCGAAACGAACCCCGATCTGATCCTGCGGCCGTTTCGCGTCGGCGGGCGGACGGACGCGCTTGCGGCATTTTTGAACGGCATGGCGGACGGCAAGCTGATCGACGATTTTCTGCTCGGCCCCGGCATGGCGGCAACGCTGCCAAAAGTACTGCCGCATCCGGAACGGTATCTGCAAAAAAACGTATTCACGGTCTGCGAGGCGAGCGAAAGCCGGGACTTTGCCGAGGCGATCCGCGCGATCACGGAGGGGCGCACGGCGCTGTTTCTTGAAGGGCGCGCCGTCTGTCTGCTGTTCGATACGCGCGGGTATGCGTCGCGTTCCGTTGGAACGTCGGAAAACGAGCCGGTCGTGCTCGGCCCGCACGAAGCGTTCAATGAAAATCTGCGCACCAATATCACGCTGCTTCGGCGCATCCTGAAAACGCCCTCCTTTGTGGCGTCGTTCCGACCGGCGCGGGACGGCACCGGGCGGCAGCTTGCCCTGTGCTATGCGGACGGTGTGATCCATCAACGGCTGCTTGCGGAAATACAGCGGCGGCTTGCCGCGGTGCGCGCGGATCGGCCGCTGTCGGTCGGGATGATCGAGCAGGCCATCGAGGACTATCCTTGGCTGCCTCTGCCGCAAACGCTGAAAACCGAGCGTCCGGATCGCGTTGCGGCGGCGATTGCGGACGGAAAGGCCGCTATTCTGATCGAGGGCAGTCCGATTGCCTGCGTGCTGCCGGTCACGCTCGGCCTGCTGTTTGCAAGCGCGGAGGATGCGGCGGTGCGCCGTCCGGTCGGGACGCTGCTGCGGGTCGTGCGCGCGGTCGGATGCGTGCTGTCGGTGTGGATGCCCGCGTACTTTCTGGCGCTCGCCGAACACCATGCAGGGCAGCTTTCGGGCGAGGTGCTCTCCGTCGTGCTGTCAAGTCACGTCATGGTGTTTCTGCCGATGCCCGTGGAGATGATCTTTCTGCTCTTGGTGTTTCAGCTTGTGCGCGAGGCGGGCGTGCGTGTGCCGGGCGTCGTCGGTCATGCCATCGGGATCATCGGCGGGCTGCTGCTTGGGCAGGCGGCGGTGGCGGCGCACCTCGTTTCGACGATTGCGCTGATTATCGTCGCGCTGTCGGGTCTCGGGAACTTCACGATTCCCGATTACAGCACACAGATCTGCATCGCGTATTACCGGATCGCCCTGTGCGTCGCGGCGGCGCTGGGCGGGTTTGTCGGGCTCGGCACGGTCACGCTGTTCACGATCGCGGGGCTGTGCAGCGTCAAGTCGTTCGGCGTGCCGATGCTGGCGCCGTTTGCCCCGAAAACGCGGCGTGTCCGGCCGTTTTTGCGACGCGGAAAAGCGCCGCAGAATGTTGGCCCGCAGGACATGCTGAACGCGGAGGGACGGCTGTGAATGATCGGCTCGGACGGTTCGGACGGCAGGAACTGACCGCGGCGGCGACGCTGCTCACCGTCGTTTGCGGCTGCTTCTCGATGGACGAGGCGGCGTTCTATCGGGACGGAAATGTGCGGCATTTTGCCACGGCGGCGTCGCTGCTGTTCGCATGGCTGTTGCTGGAAATCACGGTGCGGCGGCTTCGCGGCATCGGTGCGGACAGCCTCGGCGGGCTTTTGCGACGGCTTCCCGCGTTTCTGTCGCTGTCTGTTTCGCTGCTGCTGTCCGGCGCGCTGCTCCTTGCGGCGGCGCTGCCGACCGCGCGGTTTTTGCGGGCGCTGTCCTCCTTCATTTATATCGAAGCAACGCCTGCCGCGCTGCTTGTGTATCTGTGGCCGTGCGCCGCGCTTTTGGCTTTGTTCGGCATGGAAACGCTGACGCGCACGGCGCGGGTGCTGCTGCCGCTTGTGCTGCTGGCGGCGCTGACGGGACTTGCGTCCGACGCGCCGTATTATCGGGCGTACCGGCTGTTTCCGCTGTGGCCCGACGGTCGAGTGTGGCTGCGGCAAAGCGTCGTATCGCTGCTGCGGTTCGTCCCGACCGTATTGATGCTGCTGACAACCGCGCGCGGGGCGCAGGGATGGCGAAACGTCCTGTCCGCCGGACGGCGCGGGCTTTGGCTCGGCGGGCTTGTCACGCTGACAGCGGAGGTCTGCCTCGGCTTGTGCTATCGTTATACGGAGCTTCGCTCCCTGTCCGCGCCGCTGTTTCGGCTGCTGATCGAGATCGACGCCGATAATGCGTCGGTGCGGCTCGACCGCGTCGTGCTGTTCGTGTGGACGATGGCGGGCGTATACGCCGCCTCCCTTGCGGTCTATGCAGCGGCGCTGCTGACCGCGGAGGCGCAGGGCGTGCGGGACGTGCGCCCCTTGGCGGCGCTCGGCGCAGGGCTTGCGATGGCGACGGCGCTGCTGCTCTGCGAGGCCGAACGGCGGGGAACGGGCGCGCTGCCGCTGCTGTACCGCTTCGGGGGGGCGGCGGCGCTTCTGCCGCTGCTTGCGGGACTTGCTGCGGGGCAAAGGAGAAACAAACCATGCAGCGCATAAAATTTACAATTCTTGTATTATTATGCACAATTCTGCTGCCGACGGGCTGTCTCGGCTCGCTCGGCGTGGCGGACGGCGCGTATGTGCTGAGCGTCGGCTTTGCCCGCGGCGACACGTTTGCCTATCGCGTGTCGGTGCTCTGCGCGCTGCCCGAGGGCGGCAAGGACGAGGGCGCGACGCTGCATACCGAGGTTTTCAGCGCCGAGGCGCGGACGCTGTTCGAAGCCATCGAAACGCTGAACGCCGGGCTGCCGCTGCGGCTCACCTTTGCGCGAGCGTCGCTGCTGCTGGTGGCCGAACCGCTTTTGCAGGAGGGCAGGCTGCAGGAGCTGCTTGATTTTTCGCTCGGCGCGCTTGATATCGCGTCGGATGTGCGCGTGATGGCGGCGCGGGGCGACATGGCCAAGCTGCTGGGCGGGCTTGTCAGCGAGGCCGATCCGGCGTTTTCCAAAACGATCGCCAATATCGACCGGCTCGATACGCTGTCGGGCACGGTCATCGACGCCCGCTGCCGCACCGTGCGCGAAGCGTTCGGCTCCGGCACGTTCGACCTTGTGCTGCCGCTTGTCGGATGGAACGAGCCGACGATACAGACCGACCTGATCGGCGGGGAAGCCTATCCGCATCTCGGCGGGGCGCTTTTGCAGCAAAGCGGCTTGCCGGTGAGCCTCGCGGGGAGCGCCGTGTTTTCCGAAACGCGCATGGTCGGCGTGCTGTCGGGGCGGCATACGGCGCTTGTCGGCATGGTGCGAGGCGATTTCCGGGTGGGACGGCTGACGTGGGCGCGGGACGGACAGATGCTTTCGGTGCGCCTGCGCCGCCGCAAAGCTCCGCGCATACGGACAGCGGACGGTTCGATTTCCGTGACCGTATATTTGGACGCCGCGCCGGAATACCCGCTTATGCAGCTGCCGCCGCGCACGGAGCTGACATCGTTTTTGACGGCGCAGATCGAAGCCGAGCTATATGAAACGCTTGCCGCGCTGCAAGCCGCAAACGCCGATGCAATGGCGCTCGGCACGCACGATATCCTGCGCTTTGCGCGCGGGGGCGGCGGGGACTGGAAAGCTCGCTATCCCTCTACGGCGGTATCGTTTACGGTCGAGCTTATCGTGAAGGGCGAGGAGGAAACCGCATGATCGGCACGGCGATCCTGTGCGGCGCTTCGCTGCTGTACGGCGCGGCGTATGTGATCCATTCGGCCCAGAAGCGGCATGTCCGAACGGCGGTCCTGACCGGTCTATGCTGCCTTGCGCTTGCCGGACTGTATGCGCTTTGGCTTTGGATCACGCTTGCATAGAGCGCCGCTGCGACATTTTACAAGGGCATTTCTTGACACATACCGACACCCTATGATATAAAAATCTTGTACGAAATATCGTACCGCTCTTTGCGACTGACGGAAGAATGCGGAGCACCGCAGAGGAGCAGAGAGTTTAGACTTTTGCCGACCGTCTGGGCACACTTGCACAACGCCGAACCACGCGCTTATGAAAGTGTGTCTTTTATTTTTTCGGGGAGGTAGACAAGCATGAAAAAAGTCGGGATCGTCATGGGCAGCGACAGCGATCTGCCCGTGATCCAAAAGGCAATCGACACCCTGCAGTCGCTCGAAATCCCTTATGAGGTGCATATCTATTCCGCGCACCGAACGCCGGAACAGGCGAGGGACCTTGCCCTGCACGCGCGGGAAAACGGCTTCGGCGCGATCATTGCGGCCGCAGGCATGGCGGCGCACCTTGCGGGCGCGATTGCGGCCAACACGACCCTGCCGGTCATCGGCATACCCTGTAAATCTTCTGTACTTGACGGCATTGACGCCCTTCTGTCCACCGTGCAGATGCCAAGCGGCATCCCTGTAGCCACGGTGGCGATCAACGGAGGCGCCAATGCCGCTTTACTTTGCGCCGAGATTTTGGCGGTGAGCGACGACGCGCTTGCAAAAAAGCTGGACGAAAAGCGCCGCCGCGATGCGGAGAATGTTCTCCGCAAGGACGCCGAGCTCGCCGCAAAGCTGTAACCCTCGTACCCAATTCATGACATAAGGAGTCAAACAACATGGAACAGAAACTCGTTTACACCGGCAAGACCAAGAACGTTTACGCGCTCGACAACGGCAACTATCTTCTGAAGTTCAAAGACGACTGCACCGGCAAGGACGGCGTGTTCGACCCCGGCGAAAACAGCGTCGGCCTGACCATCGAGGGCGTCGGCGATGTGAACCTGCGCATGTCGATTTACTATTTTGAAAAGATCAATGCGGCAGGCATCCGCACGCATTACGTGTCCGCGAACCTCAACGATACCACGATGGAGGTTCTCCCCGCGAAGGTGTTCGGCAAGGGGCTCGAGGTCATTTGCCGTTACAAGGCTGTCGGCAGCTTCTATCGCCGTTACAGCGACTACTGCACGCTCGGTCAGGATCTGCCCGCGTATGTTGAGACCACGTTCAAAAACGACGAAAAGGGCGATCCGCTCGTGACCAAGGACGGCCTCATCGACCTCGGCGTGATGAGCGGCGAGCAGTATGACGCGATCAAGGAAATGACGCAGCGCATCACCAAGATCGTTGCGGACGATATGCTCGAAAAGGGCCTTGTGCTCTACGACATCAAGTTTGAGTTCGGTTACGATGCGGACGGCAAGGTTATGCTGATCGACGAGATCGCGTCCGGCAATATGCGCGTCTATAAGGACGGCGAATACATCGACCCGATGACGCTCTCCAAGCTGTTCTTTGCCAAGGCGTAAGACGGCGGTATGGGCGGCTTTTTCGGCATCACATCCAAGCGCGAGTGCCTTGTCGAGGTGTTTTTCGGAACGGATTACCATTCCCACCTCGGCACACGGCGCGGCGGCCTTGCGGCGTATGATCCCGCGCTCGGCCTGCAGCGCAAAATACACAACATCGAGAACGCGCCGTTTCGGACGCGCTTTGAGCATATCTTTTCCGAAATGCGCGGCACAAGCGCCATCGGCTGCATCAGCGATACCGACCCGCAGCCGCTTCTTGTGCGCTCGCGGCTCGGCAAGTATGCGATCAGTACCATCGGCGTGATCAACAATGCCGAGGCGCTGATTGAGGAATGTCTGTCCATGGAGGGCGGGTATTTCGACGCCATGACCGGCGGCAGAGTTAACAGCACACAGCTCGTTTCGGCGCTGATCTCTCAAAAGGACAGCTTTGCCGAGGGTATCCGCTATGCGCAGTCGGTGATCGACGGCACCGCATCCGTGCTGATTTTGAAGGACGACGGCGCCTTGATTGCCGCGCGCGACCGGCTCGGCCGTCTGCCCGTGCTGATCGGCAAGGGCGAGGACGGGTATGCGGTATCGTTCGAATCGTTCGCGTACCAGAAGCTGGGCTATGAGGACGAACGCGAGCTCGGCCCCGGCGAGATCGTCGAGGTCAGGCCGGACGGCGTCACCGTGCTTTCGTCGGCGCTCGATCAAAAGCGGATCTGCTCGTTCCTGTGGAGCTACTACGGCTATCCGACCTCGACCTACGAGGGCGTCAACGTCGAGGCTATGCGCTATCGCAACGGCGCCTTGCTCGCCAAGCAGGATAAAGAGAACGGCTTTGCCGACCCGATCGACTACGTCGGCGGCGTTCCGGATTCCGGCACGCCCCACGCGATCGGCTATGCGAACGAGAGCGGCAAGCACTTTGCCCGCGCGTTCATCAAGTATACGCCGACATGGGCGCGCAGCTTTATGCCGCCGAATCAGCGCGACCGCAACCGCGTCGCCAAGATGAAGCAGATTCCGGTGCATGAGCTGATCAAGGGCAAGGATCTGCTGTTCGTGGACGATTCCATCGTGCGCGGCACGCAGCTGAAGGAGACCGTCGATTTTCTGTATGAGAACGGCGCGCATGCCGTTCACATGCGCTCGGCCTGCCCGCCGATCCTGTTCGGCTGCAAGTTCTTGAACTTCTCCCGCGCGACCTCCGATATGGAGCTGATCGCAAGGCGCGTGATTCTGGAGCTGGAGGGCGAAGAGGGCTTTGCGCATTTGGAGGAATACAGCGACGGTTCGACCGAGCGCGGAAAACAGCTCCGCAAGGCGATCTCCGAAAAGCTCGGCTTTGCGTCGCTCGACTTTCAATCCCTCGAAAACGTTATCAAGGCAATCGGGCTGCCGGCCTGCGAGCTTTGCACCTACTGCTGGAACGGAAAGGAGTAATTCCCGATGAACATGCAATCCAAATCCGATGCCTACGCCGCGGCGGGCGTCGATATCACGGCGGGCTATAAGGCCGTCGAGCTGATGAAAACGCATATTGCTCGCACCGCCACCGAGGGCGTCTGCTCCGATATCGGGGGCTTCGGCGGCCTGTTTGAGCTGGACACGGCAGGCATGGAAAAGCCCGTGCTCGTTTCCGGCACCGACGGCGTCGGCACCAAGCTGAAGCTCGCATTCTTAATGGACAAGCACGACACGGTCGGCATCGACTGCGTTGCCATGTGCGTCAACGATATCATCTGCTGCGGGGCAAAGCCGCTGTTCTTCCTTGACTATATCGCCTGCGGCAAGAACGTTCCCGAACGGATCGCGGATATCGGCAAGGGCGTTTGCGACGGCTGCGTGCAGTCCGGCGCGGCGCTGATCGGCGGCGAAACCGCCGAAATGCCCGGCTTCTATCCCGTGGACGAATACGACCTGGCGGGCTATGCGACCGGCATCGTCGATAAGGCAAAGATCATCGACAACAAAACGATGCGCCCCGGCGATGTGGTGATCGCGCTGCCGTCGAGTGGCGTTCATTCCAACGGCTTCTCGCTTGTGCGCAAGGTGTTCGATGTGGAAAACGCCGATCTGCATGCTCCGGTGCCCGCGCTTGAAAACCGAAGCCTCGGCGAAACGCTGCTGACGCCGACAAAGATTTACGTCAAACCCGTTCTGGCGCTTTTGAAGGAAGTCCGCGTGAAGGGCATTTCGCACATCACGGGCGGCGGCTTCTATGAAAACATTCCGCGCTGCATTCCCGACGGGCTCGGCGCGGTGATCCGCAAGAGCGACGTGCGCGTGCTGCCGATCTTCAAGCTGATCCAGCAGTGCGGCAGCATCGACGAGCGCGATATGTTCAATACGTTCAATATGGGCGTCGGCATGAGCATCGTCGTCGCCAAGGAGGATGTGCCCAAGGCCATCGGCATTCTGCAGGAGAACGGCGAGGACGCGTATGTGATCGGCGAGATCGTCGAAAGCGCGGAGAAGATTACGGTATGCTGAAAAAGGTTTGTTCCGGCGTCGCGGCGGGCGTGTGCATCACGCTCGGCTGCGCGGTGTTCCTTGCCTGTGAAAACCGGGTCGTCGGCGCGGTGCTGTTCGCGGTCGCGCTGCTGTGCATCTGTCTGAAGGGCTATTCCCTGTTTACCGGCAAGGTCGGGTACATCCCCGAAAACCATGAAAAAGAAGCCGCGTCCGTGCTGCTGCTGGGGCTCCTCGGCAACGCGATCGGCACGATTGCGGGCGGGCTTCTCTTGCGGCTTGCGCTTCCGCACTTAGGCGAAGCGGCCAACGCGATCTGCACCGCCAAGCTCGGCCAGGCGTGGTACGAAACGCTTCTTCGCGGGTGCTTCTGCGGCGTATTGATGTACCTTGCGGTCAGCACGTACCGCGACAATAAAACGCCGCTCGGTATCCTGTTCTGCATCCCGGCGTTCATCCTCAGCGGGTTCGAGCACTCGATTGCGGATATCGGGTATTTCGCCGCGTCCGGCATCGTCAGCGGACAGGCGTTTTTGTTCATCGTGCTTGTGCTGCTCGGAAATTCCGTGGGCGGCATGCTGCTGCCGGTGGTGAACGGACTGTGGAAGAGGGGAAAAGCACATGACGCATAAAGCAAGAGTTGCCGTCCTCGTTTCGGGCGGCGGAACCAATTTACAGGCGATCTTAAACGCCTCGGCCCGTGGGGAGATCCCCCACGGCGAGGTCGTTTTGGTCGTTTCGAACAAGGCGGACGCTTACGCGCTTACGCGCGCGAGAAATGCGGGTGTCGAAGGCGTGACGCTTTTGAAAAAGGAGCTCGGCGGGCAGGCGGGCTTTGAAGCCGCGCTGTCGGCGCTGCTTGCCGAGAAGAAGATCGACCTCATCGTGCTTGCTGGCTTTCTGTCCATTTTGAGCGCGGACTTTGTGAACGCGTGGCCGCGGCGCATCTTAAACGTGCATCCGTCGCTGATCCCGTCGTTTTGCGGCGCGGGGTTCTACGGGCTGAAAGTCCATGAAGCGGCGCTTGAAAAGGGCGTGAAGGTCACGGGCGCGACCGTGCATTTTGTCAATGAAATCCCGGACGGCGGCGAAATCCTGTATCAGAAGGCCGTGCGGGTGCTGCCGAATGATACGCCCGAAAAGCTCCAGAAGCGCGTGATGCGGCAGGCGGAATGGAAGCTGCTGCCGCTTGCGGTGGAGACCGTATCGAAGGAAATCACCGAACAAGAAAAGATTTAACCGACACAGGGCCGAAAGAAAGGGGAAACACATGGATATTTACAAGATTCCGACCATCGACGCATTGATCACGGGCAATCCGTACGTGGGCCGCGGCATCATCCTCGGCAAGACGCCGGACGGCAAGAGCGCCGTCGCCGCCTACTTCATCATGGGCCGCAGCGATAATTCGCGCACCCGCATCTTCACCGAAACCGAGGGCGAGGTGTTCACCGAGCCGTTCGACCGCAGCAAGGTGCAGGACCCGACGCTGATCATCTACGCCGCCGTGCGGCAGCTCGGCAACCATCTGATCGTGACCAACGGCAACCAGACCGACACGATCTACGACGGCCTTGCGCACGGTCTGTCGTTTTCCGAGGCGCTGACCTCGCGCTGCTTTGAGCCGGACGCGCCGAACTTCACGCCGCGCATCTCCGGTATGCTGACTTTTTGCGACGGCGACTGCTCCTATGAAATGAGCATCTTAAAGAGCATCGACGAGATCGGCTCCGACTGCGCGCGCTACACGTTCAGCTACCCGTCCAAAGCGGGTCTCGGGCATTTTCTCCATACCTACGTGACCGACGGCAACCCGATCCCGACGTTCCAGGGCGAGCCGGAGCGCGTAGCGACCGACGACGACATCGACGCGTTCACCGAAACGCTGTGGAACGCGCTCGACGAGAACAACAAGATTTCCCTCTACGTTCGCTATACCGACCTCGAAACCGGCGCGGTCAGCGAAACGCTTGTCAATAAAAACCGATAAGGAGACGGGACATGAAAGAATTTGAATTGAAATACGGCTGCAATCCGAACCAAAAGCCTGCGAAAATCTTTATGCACGACGGCAGCGATCTGCCCATCGAAATCCTCTCCGGCCGCCCCGGCTACATCAATTTTCTCGACGCGTTCAACTCCTGGCAGCTTGTGAAGGAGCTGAAGGAAGCGACCGGCCTGCCCTGCGCGACCTCGTTCAAGCATGTTTCCCCGACGAGCGCCGCGGTGGGTCTGCCGCTGTCGGATAAGCTCAAAAAGGCGTGCTTCGTGGACGACGTGCCGGAGCTGGACGAATCGCCCTTGGCCTGCGCCTACGCCCGCGCCAGAGGCACCGACCGCATGTGCTCGTTCGGCGACTGGGTCGCCCTGTCCGACGTCGTGGACGTCACGACCGCAAAGCTTATCAAGCGCGAGGTTTCGGACGGCGTGATCGCCCCCGGCTATGAACCCGAGGCCTTGGAAATCTTAAAGACCAAGCGTAAGGGCAACTACAACATCGTCAAGATCGACCCGGACTACGTGCCCGATCCGGTCGAGCACAAGCAAGTGTTCGGCATCACGTTCGAGCAGGGCCGCAACAATTTCAAGATCGACCGCGCGCTCTTGCAGAACGTCGTGACCGCAAACAAGGAACTGCCCGAAAGCGCGGTGCGCGATCTGATCGTGTCGCTGATCACGCTGAAATATACGCAGTCCAACTCGGTCTGCTTCGCCGTGGACGGACAGGCCATCGGCGTCGGTGCGGGGCAGCAGAGCCGTATCCATTGCACGCGGCTCGCCGGCTCCAAGGCCGATACGTGGTTCCTGCGCCAGGCAGACAAGGTATTGAACCTTCCGTTTCGCAGCGACATCGGCCGTCCCGACCGTGACAATGTGATCGACGGCTATATCAACCAGAACGAAGAGGACGTGACCGCAGACGGCGTATGGCAGAAGTGGTTTACTGAGCAGCCTGCACCGTTCACGCGTGAGGAGCAGCAGGCGTACCTGAAAACCGTGGACGGCGTGGCGCTCGGCTCCGATGCGTTCTTCCCGTTCTTTGACAATATCGAGCGCGCGCACCGCTCCGGCGTCAAGTACATCGCCGAGCCGGGCGGCTCGATCCGCGACGATCTTGTGATCGAATGCTGCGACAAGTACGGCATCGCCATGGCGTTCACCGGCATGCGCCTGTTCCATCATTGAGGATGCGCCGATGAAGGTTATGGTGATCGGCGGCGGCGGTCGTGAGCACGCGATCGTCAAGAAGCTGAAAGAGAATCAAGACATTACCGAGCTGTACGTGCTGCCCGGCAACGGCGGCATTGCGATGGACGCGACCTGCGTGAACATCGGCGCGACCGACCTTAACGGCATCGCTTCGTTCGCGGTCGAGCACGGCATTGAATACGCCGTTGTCACGCCCGACGATCCTTTGGTGCTGGGCGCGGTCGATCTGCTCGAAAGCAAGGGCATTCCGTGCTTCGGGCCGAACAAGGCCGCGGCGATCATCGAGGGCAGCAAGGCGTTTGCCAAGGACTTTATGCAGCGCCACGGCATCCCCACCGCGAAGTATGCGACCTTCACCGATCCCGAAGCGGCGTTTGCACACGTCGAAACCGCGCCGCTGCCCGTTGTCGTCAAGGCGGACGGGCTTGCGCTCGGCAAGGGCGTCGTGATTGCGAACACCCGGGACGAAGCCAAGGAAGCCGTTCGCGCGGCGATGTGCGAGGGGCGCTTCGGCCACAGCGGCGAAACCGTCGTGATCGAAGAATTCTTGACCGGGCCGGAGGTATCCGTGCTCGCGTTCACCGACGGCAAAACCGTCGTTCCGATGGTGTCCTCCATGGATCATAAGCGCGCCAAGGACGGCGACGAGGGCCTGAACACCGGCGGCATGGGCACGATTGCGCCGAACCCGTATTATACAAAAGAAATCGCGGCGCGCTGCATGGACGAGATCTTCCTCCCCACCGTGCGCGGCATGGCCGAGGAAGGCCGTCCATTTATGGGCTGCCTGTACTTTGGCCTGATGCTGACCCCCTTGGGCCCGAAAGTGATCGAATACAACTGCCGCTTCGGCGATCCCGAAACGCAGGTGGTGCTGGCGCTCCTTAAGAGCGATCTCTTTACGATCATGCGGGCGACCACGGACGGCACGCTGCGCCCGGATATGGTACGCTTTTCCGACAAGGCCGCCGCGTGCGTGATCATGGCGTCGGACGGCTATCCGCTGCACTATGAAAAGGGCTATGCGATCACGATGACGGATGCGGTGAAGCCGCATGTGCTCGTTGCGGGCGCAAAACAGCAGGATGGCAAACTCGTCACAAGCGGCGGCCGCGTGCTCGGCGTCGTCGCGGTCGAGGATACGTTAAAAGCCGCGCTCGATACCGCTTATGCGCGGGTCAATGAGGTGCATTTTGACAACGCGTTTTACCGCAGGGACATCGGCAAGCGCGCGTTGGAGGCATAAATGGTTTACAGAATTTTTGTGGAAAAAAAGCCGGGCTTTGATCACGAAGCCAAGGCGCTCTATAAGGAAGCGACCGAGCTTTTGGGCATCGACACGCTGAAGGCCGTTCGCCTTTTGAACCGCTACGATGCGGAGGGCATGGATCGGGCGCTGTTCGATTACGCGACCCGCACGGTCTTTTCCGAGCCGCAGGTGGATACCGCGACCGAGACGCCCGATCTGGGCGACGCCCGCGTGTTTGCGGTCGAATACCTGCCCGGTCAGTTTGATCAGCGTGCGGATTCGGCGGCGCAATGTATTCAGCTTTTGTCGCAGGGCGAGCGCCCCGCGGTACGTTCCGCCAAGGTTTACGCGCTCTATGGCGAGCTTTCGGAGGAGCAGCTTGCCGCGATCAAAAAGTACGTGATCAACCCGGTCGAAGCGCGCGAGGCGTCGCTGATTAAGCCCGAAACGCTCGCCATGCAGTACGCCGTGCCGACCACGGTCAAGACGCTCGACGGGTTCACACAGCTTGATCGCGCGGCGCTCGAAGCGTTCGTGCGCGACTACGGCCTTGCGATGGACGCGGACGATATCGCGTTCTGCCAAGCCTATTTCCGTTCCGAGCACCGCGACCCGACGATCACCGAGATCCGCATGATCGACACCTATTGGTCGGATCATTGCCGCCATACGACCTTTTTGACCGAGATCGACGACGTGCATTTTGAAGACGCGGTGCTTGAAAAAGCCTATCGCCGCTATCTCGATACGAGAAAGGCCTTGGGCCGCACCAAGCCTGTGTGCCTGATGGACATTGCGACGCTTGCGGTAAAGCATCTTCGCGCCTGCGGCAAGCTCGACAAATTGGACGAATCCGAGGAGATCAACGCCTGCACGGTGAAGATCGAGGTCGAGGCCGACGGCCAAAGGGAGCCGTGGCTCTTGCTCTTCAAGAACGAAACGCACAACCACCCGACCGAGATCGAGCCGTTCGGCGGCGCGGCGACCTGCATCGGCGGCGCGATCCGCGATCCGCTTTCGGGACGCTCCTATGTTTACGGCGCGATGCGCGTGACCGGCGCGGCGGACCCGACGGTTCCCGTGTCCGAAACGCTGCCCGGCAAGCTGCCGCAGCGCAAGCTCGTCACGACGGCGGCGGCGGGCTATTCCTCCTACGGCAACCAGATCGGCCTTGCTACCGGCATCGTCGATGAAATCTATCACCCCGGCTATGCGGCCAAGCGCATGGAGATCGGCGCCGTGATCGCGGCGGCTCCGGCGGAAAACGTGCGGCGCGAACGGCCGGCTCCCGGCGACGCCGTGATCCTTCTGGGCGGCGCGACCGGCCGGGGGGCAAGACAAGCCGGGACGGCATCGGGCGGCCCACGGGAATCCTCCAGGGCCAATAAGGCCCACGGCGTGGAAACCTGCGGCGCGGAGGTGCAGAAGGGCAACGCGCCGGAGGAACGGAAGCTGCAGCGGCTGTTCC
>ODAI014080624.1_pt1 | contig 15805 bp, 15 predicted proteins | sample 1539321 | NCBI WGS metagenome assembly ODAI01 (sample SAMN02144231, study PRJEB22623) | gut metagenome | biome: sheep rumen | host: Ovis aries | place: New Zealand
CGGCGTATGGTCCATCATCGGTTACAACATGGTTCTTTTCATCGGCGGTCTGCAGGAGATACCGGGAGACTACTATGAAGCGGCTTCCATCGACGGCGCAACCGGCATACGCGCGTTCTTCAACATTACGCTGCCGTTGCTTTCCCCGACGACATTCTTTATTGTACAGACCAGAATTATCGGTGCTCTTACGATATTCGACCTGATGTTCATGGTTATGGATAAGACGAATGTCGCTTTGCCGAAAGTACAGTCGATCGTCTACCTGTTCTATCAGTACGCATTTACAAACGGCAACAAGGGGTACGGTGCCACACTGGTCATGGTTCTTGTCGTATTTATCATGATCATCACCTTCATTCTTCAGAAGGCTGAAAAGCACATCGTATATCACAACTAAGGGAGGAGGACAAATATATGGAAGGTTACGCAGCCAAGCAGAGAAGAACCAAAATCCTTATGCACGCAATCCTGATCATCATGTCCTTCATCATGCTGGTACCCTTTGCGTGGATGATTCTGACAGCCTTAAAGACCAATCAGGAATCGATTTCCGTTTCACCGTTCTATATTTTCCCGCACAACGGATGGCACTGGGAGAATTTCGGAACAGTATGGAAGAGCTACAACTTCCTGATTCTTTATAAGAACACGCTGCTTCTTATTTTCTGGCGAGTAGTATGTGCGGTTCTGACCGCTACGATGGCCGGTTACGCATTCGGCCGTCTGAAATTTCCGGGAAAGAATCTGCTGTTTTCTCTGATTCTGATTCAGATGATGATTCCGGCACAGATCTTTATTATTCCGCAGTATCTGATGGTTTCCAAGATGGGAATGCTGAACACCCAGTTCGGTCTTGTATTTCCGGGTCTTGTGACGGCTTTCGGTACATATCTTCTGAAGACCGGTTTTGAGGGGCTTCCGAAGGATCTTGAAGAGGCTGCCATGATCGACGGATGTAATATCGGTCAGAGATTCCTCAGAATCATGATGCCGCTGACCAAGAGCTCGATGGTTTCTCTCGGAATCTTTACGGCGGTCTTCGCGTTCAAGGATCTGATGTGGCCGATGATCGTTTGTACAAATGCCTCAACGACAACGCTTTCAGCGGGTCTCGCAAAGATGCAGGGACAGTACGGAAGCGATTATCCGGCGATGATGGCGGCTGCGACGCTGGCGGTTCTGCCGATGGTTATTATATACGTAATATTCCAGAAGCAGTTCGTGGAAGGTATTGCAACGTCCGGCGGAAAACTGTAAGATAAGAAACGCAAACTTCCCGCATACAATATGCGGACTGGCGCATCATACAGATACTGCATCAGCGGGAAGCTTGAGATAGTAAGTATTAAAAATTTGAGTTGATCGTAAAAGAGCAAATGGGCATGAGGCGGAGAAATCCGCGGCGTGCTCATTTTTTGACAGGACAAAAGATAAGGATCAGAGTGGGAGGACAGAGTGAAGAAGGGGTTTCTCAGGAACACGATAGAGGAAGTGAAGCGCAATACGCAGGGGATGTCCGTGAAGGAGCGGATCAGCTACATTTTCACGTACTACTGGCTCCCGATCGGCGGCACAGTTTTTGCTGTTTTCTTCCTCATCTATTTTTTCTCCCACGTTTTGTTCGGCATCAAGGAGAACTGGATCTATGTGACATACGTCAATGTGCTTGAATCGGATGCAGGCGTCAGCAGGCTGAAAGATGATTTTGCGGCCTATGCGGGATACGACATCCGTGAAAAGAATGTGGTGTTCAATGCCAACAGCTACTTTGACGCGACAACGCCGAGAGGGACGAACAACAATTATTTTCAGGCCTTCGTCGCCATGGTCGAAGCCGGTGATCTCGATGCGGTGATCGGAACCGCGGAGAACATTGAGGCCGTCGGTGCGAGCGGGAGGCTGAAGAATCTGGAATCGGAAGAGATGAGAGGACTTTTTGAGCAGTATTCCGACCGTTTCGTCACTGCAACTCCGATCGATGAGGAATATTCAAAGGAGGAGGTGCCGGTGGGAATCGATATCTCGGACAGCCTGATCGTCACGGATTACGGAATCTATACGGGCAACTGTGTCCTTGGGGTGGGAGCGTACTCCGAGAATGTTTCGGAGGTCCTTAAATTTCTGGATTTTATCCTCGGTGAAGAGAACCGGACTGGAGAGTGATATGAAAAAAAGAGTGTATGCTTTTCTTGACAATGACAGCGCCTTCGGCAGGCTTATGCAGAAATGCTGGATCCTCATCGGCTCCAACCTGATGTTCATGCTCTTCAGCCTTCCCGTCATCACGATCGGCCCGTCCCTTGCGGCTCTGTACCACGTCCAGCTGAAGTCCATGAGAGGATACGAAGACCTTAACCCCATCCGGGAATTCTGGACGGGCTTCCGGAATAACTTTAAGCAGGCGATCCTGTTCTGGATTTTCTTCCTCTTAGCTGCCTTTATCGCGGTGACGGACATTCGTTTCCTCATCGGGCAGAACGGAGTGATGGAATATCTGCGCTATATGGTTTATTTTATTACGGCGGCAGTGCTTGCGGTCAGCTGCATCATGTTCCCGGTCATGGCGGCCTTCGCTGATACCTTCGGCGGACTCATACGAAACGCCGTATATTTTGCGGGCAAGAACCCCGCACGCGCAATCCTTATTGCCGCATTGAATGTGGTGCCGCTGGCACTCACCTATATGGATGCACAGAGGATGCCGCTGTACGGATTTCTGTGGGTTGTCTTCGGCTTTGCGGCAGTCTCGAGGATCGTATCCGTACTGCTTATCGGGGATTTCAACAAATTTCTTCCTCCGATCGAGACGGAGACTTAAAGAGTATTAGAACCGGTGCTTCGCACCATGCGCGGCGAGGCAAGAACGCCGAGGCGTTCTTGATTTGTATTACGGTAAAACAGTAAAAAGGAGACTTTAATTATGTCGGTCATATTTCATGAGAACACAAGAGTCTTTCACCTGACAAATGAATATGTCAGCTACATCTTCCGCATCATGGAGAACGGACAGCCGGAAAATCTTTATTACGGAAAGAAGGTCCGTGACCGTGAGGAGTTTGATCGCCTTCACGAGGAGGGAATGCGTTCCCAGTCAGCGATCTGCCTTCCGGACCCGTCGTCGCTCTCTCTTCATTATACCAGGCAGGAGTACCCGGTCTACGGTACCGGCGATTTTCGCTCCCCGGTCTGCACGATACGCCAGCAGAACGGGAGCCGGATCGTGTGCTTCAAATACGTATCCTATGAGGTGCGCGACGGAAAACCGGGTCTGAAAGGACTTCCGGCGACGTATGTCGAATCGGACGATGAGGCGCAGACGCTGGATCTTACACTCCGCGACGATCTGACGGGAACCGTGCTGCACCTCTTTTACACGATCTACAGGGATTACCCGGTGATCACGAGACATGCCCGATTCGAACAGGAGGGTGCGGAGAGTATCTTTATTGAACGCGCCATGAGCGCGAGCGTGGAGTTTCTCGATATGGACTTCGATCTTCTGCAGCTATCCGGCGCGTGGGGCCGTGAGCGCTATCCGAAGAGACGGAGACTGGAGATGGGGCTTCAGGGCATTCAGGGCCTTGCGGGGACGACAGGAGGAGCGGAGCAGAATCCGTTCGTGGCACTTCTCAGGCCGGACGCCACGGAGGAGACAGGCGAGGTCTATGGTTTCAGCCTGGTCTACAGCGGGAACTTTCTTGCAAATGTGGAGGTGTCCACATTTGACATGACACGTCTTACGATCGGTATCAATCCGGAGAATTTTACCTGGAAGCTGGATGCGGGTGAAAGCTTCACAACGCCGGAGGTCGTCATGGTCTACTCGGACGGCGGACTCGGGAAAATGAGCCGGACCTATCACAGACTTTACCGCACGCGTCTCGCCAGAGGAAAATGGCGCGATAAAGCCCGCCCGATCCTGCTCAACAACTGGGAGGGAACCTACTTCAATTTCAATGAGGATATCATTGTAAAGATGGCTAAAGAAGCCAAAGAGGTCGGCGTGGAACTTTTTGTGCTGGATGACGGATGGTTCGGAGCGCGCAACGACGACTACAGAGGGCTCGGAGACTGGGTCTGCAATCTCGAAAAGATTCCGTCAGGAATCGACGGACTTTCCCGGAAAATCGAGGAGATCGGCCTTAAGTTCGGTCTGTGGTTCGAACTTGAGATGGTCAACATGGACAGCGATCTCTATCGGGCGCATCCGGACTGGCTTATCGGAGCACCGGGACGTTATCACAGCCAGACCAGACACCAGTATGTCCTCGACTACACGAGGCAGGAGGTCGTCGATTATATTTATGAAATGGTCTCAAAGATTCTCCGTGAATCGAAGATTTCTTATATCAAGTGGGATATGAACCGCTATATGACCGAGCCGTTCAGTCCGTCTCTTCCGGCGGACCGTCAGGGAGAAGTCATGCATCGTTACACTCTCGGTCTATATAGTTTATATGAGAGACTGACGAGTGAGTTTCCGGATATATTGTTCGAATCGTGTGCGAGCGGCGGCGCAAGGTTCGACCCGGGTCTCCTGTATTTTGCTCCGCAGGCATGGTGCAGCGACGATACGGATGCGCATGAGCGCTGCAAGATCCAATACGGGACATCGATCGCATATCCGATCTCAAGTATCGGCTCCCATGTTTCCGCAGTCCCGAATCATCAGCTCGCCCGCACGACGCCTCTCGGTACGCGGGCGGCGGTCGCCTATTTCGGCACATTCGGTTATGAACTTGTCCTGGGAAAGATGCGGGAAGAAGAGCTGCGCACGGTAGCCCGGCAGATCGCGTTTATGAAGAGGAACAGAGAACTCATTCAGATCGATGGAGATTTTTACCGCCTGATCAGTCCGTTCGAGCACAATGAGACAGGCTGGATCACGGTATCACGGGATAAAGAGCGGGCGATTGCGCTCTATGCGCAGGCGCTTAATAAGGTGAATGCATCATGGATCAGGTTCAGACTCCGGGGACTTTCTCCCGAGAAGGAGTACAAAGTTACCTATGAGATCGAGGACGAAAAGACGGATATTCCGGATTACATGGACGTTCATGCCGGTTCCGGGGTCGAGACGAGAACATTTACGGCGTACGGGGATGAGCTTATGAATATCGGTATCGTCATTGACCGCAGGGATTTCTACAGACTGGGCGGTGACTTTACATCGATCGTCTATGAGATAGAGGCGGTCCGGTAAAAGAGTAAAAGGGCGGCTGTTTCGCTTTCGCGGAACGGCCGTCTTTTCCTGTGTCACATCTGAAAAAAGATTTGAAAATATGTCCTCTCCATTATATCATAGATAGTAAGACGAGTTTGTAGGAGGGAGACCGGGTATGGAAGTGATTAACACGTTGGATGGGCAGATTCTTCTTTGGATCCAGAACGTACTCAGAAATCCTGTTATGGATAAGCTCGTCACATTTTATACAAAACTGGGAGATCACGGAATGCTGTTCATCGCGACGGCTCTTCTTCTTATGATCATCCCGTCTACACGAAAAATCGGGGTAAGGGCAGCGCTGGGACTTGCCATCGGTTCCCTTATAACCTGCGTATTTCTGAAACCATTCTTTATGAGACCGAGACCGTACCTGACGGTTGAAGGGCTGACCGCCCTGGTCGATATGTCAAGCGATCCGAACTCCTTTCCTTCGGGACACACCACCGCGGCATTCGGTACCTGTCTGCCAGTACTCCTGTCCGTAAAGGATGGACGAATCAAAATTGCCATGCTCTTAATAGCTGTTCTAATGGGATTATCCCGGCTTTACGTCGGGGTACACAATCCGACGGATGTTCTCGCAGGCGCGCTGATCGGAGCAGTCGGAGCTGCACTGAGTATGAAGCTCGTCAGGTTCCTTGAAAAGAAGACCGTTTGGCGAAAAGCGAAAGCACCGGGGAAGGAGAAAGAATGAAAAAAAGAATGTTAGCGGCTGTCCTGGCGGCGCTGATGCTTTTGGGCTGCTCGATGCCGGAAATGTCTTTTGAAAATGCCGACTCGCCGCTTTTTTCAGGAAAAAAAGATGAGTCTTCTGCGGCCAATGTGCCGGCCGCCGATCAGTCACCATCAGGGGAGTCTGTTCCTGCCGTGCCCGCCGAAAGTGCGAATGAGGCGAAAGATGAATCCGTATCTTCCGCAGCCGGTCAGGATAATTCGGCAGCGCCCGCAGAGAAGGCTCCGTCAGACAGCAGCATGGCGGAGGAGGCCAAGAAGGATGATTCTTCCGCAGATACGACCGACAGTTCTGCGCCCGAGGGGGCAAAGAACGGGAAAGAGAAAAAGCCGGCTGTAACGGATCTCAGGCAGTTGAATGTTAAAATGGTCAGCGACGGCGACCGTACGTATGACGCCGATGCCGATACATTGCTTGCCTCCGTCGATTATACCTGGCTTGTACTCGATGATCTTTCCGGGGAGCTTTGCCCGGAACTTGCTGATGCACTGAAAGATGAGGCTTCCCTTCTCGGAAAACAGATGAAGACGGAGTTTGCCGATCTGAAGACAGCGTCGGAGAAAGCTTCCGGAAAGAATAAAACACAATATTCCGCAGAACGAAAGATGGTTCCGGTCAGGACGGATAATCTTGTCTTCAGCGCGCTCACTGTCGTGAAAGAGCAGCAGGGTAAGAAATCGGACATGTCTCTGGAGACACTGAACCTGGACGCACAGACCGGCAGGGAAATTGAGCTGGGCGACATCGTTGACACGAAGGAGCTTCCGGCTCTTCTGACAGAGATCTATGAAGATATGTATCCGGATGAGCCGGTCTCGGGATTTGAGAAACTTGTTGCCGGCTACGATGACGGGGACTATGTGTGGGCCTTATCAAGAGAGGGCCTGAATTTCTATTTTGCGGATGATGATGCGGAACATCCGGTCACGGTACAACTGCCAAGGAGTGAGAACAAGGGACTCTTTTCGGATGAATATGCGGACATGCCGGATTCTTTCGCGGTCATGTTCAATGAGAACTCCGGGTATGCATTTGACCGGTTCGAGGACGGCAAGACCGACCTTCTGTCCGTCTCGTTCGATAGTGACAGCGGAGCCGTCACGGTCGACCTGAACGGCGATACAGCCGTCGGAAGATTTGATGCCTATGCTGTTACGCCTGTTCTTGTACGAACGGCGGAAGAGAGGTATTATATATATGTGGTCCTTACGCTTGATAATGATTACCAGGAGCTGGCAGTATTTGACATAACAGATGCGCCTGTATTTCTGGGTATCGACGGCAATGTCGGAATTCCGGTGACTATTGACATTGAAGACGGTCTGCGTTCAAGAATCTTCTCCGGTTCACCGGAGGAATTAATGTTCTCGGAACATATTGACCTGCTCAGTACATATGACGGCGTTCGCAGGTACAGTGTCGGAAGCGACGGTATGCCGGAGGCACAGGATGACTGGTGTTATGTAAATGACGATATAGAGCTGACTGTACTGACCGGCTTTGTGGCAGATATCGTGAATCCGAAAACAGGTCGAATTCTGGAAGAGGGCGCAAAGATCGCAAAGGGCACAGAGCTTAAAATCCACAGGACCGACGGGAAAAGCATTGTGGATCTTATGACAGAGGATGACGAAATTATTCGTGTGGATGTCGATACGTCGGGAGGATGGCCTCAGACGATTGACGGAACAGATATTGAGAAACTTTTTGACGGAATCAGATTTGCAGGGTGATGGGGAATCCTATGAGTAACCAGAATACATACCAGAATGGTAATACCGGCCAGCCATATCAGGGAACGGACGCGAACGGACGTCCCTATTATACAGGCTATGACGAAAAAGGCGTTCCGTATTATGCCGGTTATGATGATAAGGGACAGCCGTATTATGTAAGCTATGATGAGTACGGCCGTCAATACTATATGGGATATGACGAGAGCGGAAATCAATTCACAAGATTTGTCGATGATCCCGGGATGGCAGGGAGCACGTCTCAGGCGAACTCTTACGGCACGTACCAGGCCGGCTACCGGGCCGGCTCCGGAGGCCGTTCGTCAGCACGTCGAAACGGTACATCTTCTTATGCGGGCTCATCCGGCAGAACGTCCTCAGCGCGTAAAAAGCGCAGAGCTTCTTCGCGTACGTCCTCGGCGAGTTCCGGCGTGGCTTATCCCGGCGGAACATCGTCCAGACCGCGCAAGAAGAGGAAAAAGTCTGCCACGGAGCGTGCCGCTGCCGAAAACAGAAGACGGCATGAAGAGAGCCGCCGGCAGCAGGAGGCAAGGAGACAGGCGCTCAATCGAAGCATCCTGCTTATCGGCGGAGGCATTATCGTTTTTCTCATTTTCCTGATTATCGGTTTCCTGATCGGAAGAAGTCAGGCGGATGCGCGTTATGCAAGCCAGATTTCCGCACAGACCGTAAGCGCCTATACGGCGGATTATGACGTTCCCGAGCAGGAGGTAACGGTCCGGGCAGATGAGGAGCAGGAGGAATCAAAGCAGGAGGAATCAAAGGGGTATTGATTCATTTATCTGCATTTTTGGGGAAAGATGCAGTTGTTAAAGGGAGTGTAAGTGTTTTTTAAGGGGAGAAAGAATGATAATAAGCGAGCGTATATTTGAAATATTAAAAGAACGCGGAATGACGCAGCGGGAATTTTCTGTCAGAACAGACATATCACAGAGCGCAATCAGTGACTGGAAGAGAAAGAAAACGAACCCTTCCGCCGAGAAGATCATGCTCATATGTAATGTCCTGGAAGTATCGCCTTATGAACTGCTTGGGGAGGCAGACGCGAGGACGGACAAAAATCCGGAGCACATTATGATTGACAGTGATTCCGATGAACACTACCTGATAGAAAGATTTCACACATTATCGAAGTCAAAGCGAAACAGAGTACTTGGCTATATCGATGCATTGTCCGAGAAATAGATTGTCAAAGAAAAGGGAAATTAAGGAGGCATGGTTTATGGATAAGATGCAGAAGCTTGAAAGCGTAAATGAGAAAATTCGCGCACTGAAAAAGGACAGCGTTGTTCTGGGAGAGCTATGCCTCAGAATCCAGGAATATGTCAATGAGGAAAGATTTCTGCCGACGGAGCTTTATGAGAGGTCTCTGTACCATCTGGACAATATGAAGAATATGCAGGATATCTGCCGGGAAGGATATACCGGCCTGACCGGGGTATCGGATCTGCCGGATACCTATGCGGAAGCTGAGAGACGGATGAAGAAGCAGTACGAATTCTTCTGTAAGGAGGAAATCGTTCAGAATGCGGTACGTTTCAAGAGACTCGTGACGGACAATCCTCTTGAAGCGGATGCTCTCAGAGAAGCGCAGGACAAGACCGAAATCGTCGATCCGTCCACTCTGACACTTGACCGCTGCCGTGAGAGATATCAGCCGTATATTGATTTTATGGAAGCGTTCGAAGAGAATAATGCCGAAAAGAGAATCAGCTATGTAAGAAAACTGGAGAATAACTTTACGCCGGAACTGATTGCGGGCGTTATTATCACCAGGGACATTTACGATCCGTATGAGGAAGAGGAAGACTTTGACGAGATGGATCTGGATGATTATGATTCAGGCTCCGAAGATATCGCAGCGGTGCAGACCTACCTGCCGGACGAATACTCCGACGAGAACGATCCCGATATCGATGAGCTGGAAGAGACCGCTTTTGAGGAGGCTGCTCTGAAAGAGGCCGCCGAAGCTTCGCTTATGGAGGCGGAGGCTGCCGAAGAGGATTCTTACGAAGCTTCGGCTGATGTTGCGGAGGCTGCCGGAGAGGACTCTTACGAGACTTCTCCTGAGGTGGCGGAGGCTGCCGGAGAGGACTCCTGCGAGGCTTCCCCTGAGGTGGCGGAGGCTGCCGGAGAGGACTCTTACGAGGATTCCCCTGAGGTGGCGGAGGCTGCCGAAGAGGACTCTTACGAAGCTTCGCCTGAGAAGACAGAAGCTGCCGAAGAAGTTTCCGAAGAGGAGGCTGAGGTGGAAGCAGCCATCGAAGAGGCGACTGAAATAAAGGAAGATGCCTGTGAAGAGGTGACTGAGAACGGGGAACAGGCCGATGAGGAGCCGGCTGTAATTCCTCCGGCAGATGTGCCGTCAGCGGAGGAAGCTCCGGAAAGAACGGCGGAAGAGAAAGATTATCTTGAGGACTTCGATAAAGAGTACGTGAAATATTATCGTATGGCGGCTGAGCGCGCCGGCATATCCGGCGACGGCAGACTTGCACCATGGCCGAAGCCCGGGGAAACATTCGGAAAAGACGGCTTAATTAATGTTTTGAATTCTCTGGGGTTTAGCGTTAAGTCAGTTGAAGAGCAGGATCAGATCAGAGGGAAATATGAAAATTACAATGTAGTTCTTGACGGAGCAGACAGAAATCTCACCGGCAGCGAACCCTGGCAGCTGGCGAATTTCCTCAGGAATGCCTGTGAAGACGGTTTTCGTGTGGTCTGCCTCTACGGTAATTTCTCAGGGGAGGGATTTTCGAGAGCCTTCCGTGAAATCGGGAACAGACATCACACTCTGATTCTCTTTGAAGAGTCTGTAACGCAGGGCGTTCGCAGAAGTCTTGTGCGCCTTGTACGAAAGGAAGGTCAGATCAAGGAATTTGCCTTACTTGACAGAGCGGCTTACACTTATCTTGAACAGAATTATGAGACAGATAAGATAAACAAAATGTTCTTTGATATTGTTATGCCGGGACCCGCAACAAAATAAAAACGGACTAGCGGCATACGTTATCTGAACATACTGTGCCTCAGTTTTGTGAGTATTTCATGGCGTGTTCGATCCGGGCACGCCTTTATTGTTTTTCATCAAGGAAAGGCTGGAAAAAAGAGTGAGCATCGGTAGTCGTATTTCGGAACGCAGATCCCAGATCAAGATGAGTCAGGAGACTTTCGCCAGAAGAACAAATGTTACGTTGGATGAAGTAAAAGAGTGGGAAAGCGGGGAAAAAATACCCGAGACGCTGCGCCTTACGGGCATAGCGCACGCCCTGAACATTAATGTCGAGTTTCTTCTCGGAGAGGAAGATCCTGTTCACAACAGATGGCAGTTGAATGACAGAATGTTTTCCGAGGATAACATGTACCGGTTCGTTGAGCGAAGGATCAGAGAGCTTGGACTCGAGCAGAGTGCGAAAGCTCTTGTGTTCATGAAAAAATGTCACGAAGGTCAGTACCGGAAGGGTGCTGACAAGGTTCCGTATATTAACCACCCGCTGCTCATGGCCTGCCATGCATTTGCGCTCAGCATCAAGGAAGACTCGATCATAGCGACCTGCCTTCTGCATGATGTGGTGGAGGACTGCGGCGTCAGCGCCGATGAGCTGCCTGTCTGCGATGAGAGCAGGGAGGCGGTCCTTCTTCTTTCTTTTGAAAAGGAAGAGGGACGGACGAAGGAGGAGGCCAAGGAGATCTATTACGAAAAGATTCTTGAGAACAGGATCGCGTCTATCGTAAAGTGCCTTGACCGCTGTAACAATATTTCCGGTATGGCCACCGCATTTTCAAGAGAAAAGATGGCAAATTACATTGATGAGACGGAGCGGTACATTATGCCGATCCTTGACAATGTCAAGTATCAGTATCCTGAGTACAACAGTGCCTCCTTCGTGCTCAAATATCACATGAGGAGTGTTCTGGAAACCCTTAAACATGTTCTGTGACGAAAAGAGAGGTCTCTATGCTCAGATATCTTGTCTGTTCGGATATACACGGCTTTCTGGAAAATTTTACAGAGGCGCTTGACCGGGAACAGCACGTTGACGCGGTCCTGGTGGCCGGAGACATTGAGATGAAGACCGCGGAGCTGAAAAAAGCAGCCGGCGGGCGGCCCTTATATGTCGTACGCGGGAACTGTGATTATTATCTGTCCCGGGAACTGCCGGACGAGCTGATCGTACATGCGGCGAATCATAAAATCCTGCTGACTCACGGTCATCTTTTCGGTGTGCCGCGGATCGGACCGATTCTTAAGCGGGCGAAGCAGGATAAATGTGACATGATCGTTTTCGGACACACACATCAGTATTTTGAAAAAGAACTCGACGGCGTTATGTTCCTGAATCCCGGGGCGCTCAAGGGGCGCCTGGAGTGGAAGACGCAGACCTATATGCTGATTGACTTCAACGATGACGGGAGCATAGATATTATTAAGAGACGGTTCCGGAACTGAAACTGTCCGGACAGGCGGAAGGAACGAAAAATATGCCGCTTCTTGCGAATTATCATACACATACAACATTTTGCGACGGGAAGAGTACAGCCGAGGAACAGGTACAGGAAGCCCTGCGTCTCGGATTCCGTCATCTGGGATTCTCGGGTCACATGGATCCGGATATCCATATGGAAATTCAGGATTATTACCGGGAGATCCGCAGGCTGAGAGACATATACGCAGACCGGATCGAGATACTCTGCGGGGTTGAGCTTGACAATATATATGATCCCCACTGCGCCGATGAGGCGGAATATCTGATCGGCTCGACGCATTTTCTCGATGTGGAAACGGAAATCCCCATGTCGGTGGACAATACGGAGGAGATCATGGCCGAGCTCTGCCGAAGATTTTACGGCGGCGATTACTATGCTCTGGCGAAAGCCTATTATGATCTGGAGGCCCGTGTCTATGACAGGCTTCACTGCACCTTCGTCGGACATTTTGATCTGGTCACAAGGTTCAACGATTCCATGCATTTCCTTGACGAGGATGATCCGCGGCACAGAAAACCGGCCCTGGAGGCGATGGAATATCTTGTCTCGGAGGGAGTCCCTTTTGAGGTGAACTGCGGGGCGGTAAACCGCGGAAGAAAGAAGGAGTTCTACCCGAACACCTTTCTGCTCAGGGCTCTTCGGGAATTCGGCGGCGAGATCGTGATCAATTCGGATGCACATCATCACAGCCTTTTGAACGGGGCATTTGACAAAGCTGTATCAAAAGCGATAGAATGTGGATTCACACACACGAATATTCTTACAAAACAGGGGAGCGGCAGGCTTCACTGGGAGCAGGTTCCGCTGGATATATCTTAGTGAGAGATGACCCCGCCTTAATCAGGCGGTGGGTGTGAAATTTGTCTCAATGGACGGAAATCAGAGGCTTTTATGTTCAATTTTTTCAGAAGAAAGAAAAAGGCAAAGCTTGAGGATGTGGCGGACGCAATTGCATTTGCCAACCGGAGCGGTAAGTATTATTATAAAAAGTCAGAGGAGGAGGTCGTGCTCAGGCCGGATAAGGCATTTGCCGCCATGGGGATGCGTGATCCCGAGCTGGAACAGGACATTAAGGTACATCCGGAGGATTACATCGAAATCCCGGTTCTGACGACAGCCGACGAGATGCAGCTCATGATGAACTTTGCGAAGATGCGGAAAGACGGAAACATGCAGAATGAACTGGTGCAGATACTTCAGAAGCCGGGAGCTATGCGCGCGTTTCAGGCCAGGATCCGGAACGGAGGTCTTCAGGAAGAATGGGACCGTTATCGATGCGATATATGCAGAATCGTTGCCGGAAACTGGGCAAAGGAAAACGGCCTTAAGGGCATCTGAGAAGGAGACGGCATTTTTAGAAGCGCAGCGCGCGGCATGGAGGTATTTATGAAGGTAAAACTTCAGGATGTGATTGACGGCATAACATTTGCAAATGCGGAAGCTCAGTTCTTCTACCACACAAAGACCGGCAGAGTACTGATCCTGATGGATAATATTTACGGAATAGGAAGAGACAAGGCGCTTATGAAGGATATTGACCGGAATCCGGACGATTATCTGAGTCTGCCGAACGAGTATGAGGTCGATGAGTTCGCGATGATGGCCGATTTCGTCGATGAACTCGAGGACAGTGAGGAGGCTTCGGCGCTGTTTCGTGTTCTGGAGGAGGACGGAAACGCTGCTACGAGGCTGTTCAAGCAGTCGGTGAAGGCTTTTGATCTGGAACGGGAATGGACGGAATTTCGGGACGGCTGTTACGCGGAGGTCGCGAGACAGTGGTGCGAGGAGAACGAAATAGAGTATGAGGAATGACAATGGGGTCAGGTCAGTCGGAGACGGCAGGCCTGACTTTGCTTTTGGGAAGGCAGAGCGAGACGATGCCGCGCCGACCGGCAGGAAGGAGAATATGGTATGAATGTTTATGATGCGCTCATGGAACTTAAAAAAATAGCCAGGAAGGACCCGGAGATAAGGAAAGCCCTGCTTGAAACAAGGCTGAGCCCCCATCCGGTCGATGAATTCTGCCGCCTCAGCACGGAGTACGGATACCCGCTCTGCGCAATGGATCTGATCACGGCCGGAGAGGAAGACTATGCCGCCATGAAGAGAAGTACGAACGGAGGAGGAGAAAATTCTCCGATGCTGGAAGGTGAAGATGATTACTATGAAATGTTCCTTGCGGAAATCTGATTAAGCGTATTTACATTTCATTCTCCCATTTGCTATACTGATGAACTGGATACTTATTAATGTGTGACTACAAGTGGAGGATGCTGTGGCAGAAAAATTCACACTGTTCGGAAGTTCGGACGATGCGGAGACGGATTCCGGAAAAGGAAACAATTCTTTGGATGAGGATTTCTTTGAGGAGTTTTCATTCGATGATTTTGACTATGATGATGCTTTAGGGGAGGATTCGGGAAACGAAGAGAATATACCCCCCGATACGCAAAGCAGCGCTGAAGATGAAAAGCCGGCCGCAAAACCGGTTCAGAGCGATCCCGCTCCGATTACTCAAAGCTCAGAGAGCGCAGATGACCATTATGAAGATCTTCTGAAAGGTTCCGGGACTCTTGTTCCGCAATCGGAAATAGAACCGGATGATCCTATGCTCAGCGAATTTGAGAGCGCACTCGCTGCCGAAATACAGCGTGTGACACGGGAGCAGGAAGCAGAGAAGAAACGGATCGCGGCGATTCGCGCAGCAAGATTTGCCGAAAACGAATCTGCGAGAAGAGCGATAGAGGAGCGCAATGCACAGGCCTATGTCAGCGGTGAGTCCATTAAAAGCGGCGGATGGTTTGAAAATGAAAAACGCGGCGGATGGTCAAGACGCCGCCGCGGAAGCCAGCCGGTCTCCGAAATCGGGAGGACGGGGGCACAGAATCCAAATTCTGCCGGTGTTTCCGGGAATGCAGGACCTGATAAAGGAATCGGTTTTGCGAATAACGGAATGGATGAAGAAGAATTACGCGCACAGGAAGAGGCCAGAAGAATAGCCCGTGAACAGGAACGGGCAAGAGCGGCAGCAGCGCGGGCTGAGCGGGTAAAAGCCGCCCAGATTGAGGCTGAGAAGCAGGCTGCGTTAGCCCGTGAACGCGAGGCGGAGCTGAAACGTCTGGCGGCTGAGAGAGCGGCGAAGGAAGAAGAGGAGGCGCGTGCCCGCGCCGCCGCGGAAGAACAACTGGCGCGTGAAATTGCCGAGAGAGAGGAACAGAATCGCAGAGACCGTGAGGAAGAGGACAGGAGAGATCTTGCCGAGAAGTCTCATGCCATAGAGATTCCGGATGACGATGATTACTATGACGATGACGACAGAGGACACGGCAGAACGGTCGTTACGGTGTCCGTTCTACTGGTCATTCTGCTTCTCGGCGTCGGCGCTGCCATGACCTATTTCTGGTCTAATCTTTCCGTCAACAGACCGGGAAGCGGTGCAGCCAATACATCTCAGACAACAGAGGATGCCGGGCAGGGCGAAGAGGCTGCTGCAGCTTCCGAGAATGAGATGACGCCGGAGGAGAGCCGGTACCTTGAGGAAAGCCGTGCCGCACAGGCGGCTTTTGAGGAGGAGCAGAGAGCAGCGCTTGCAAGAGCGGAAGA
>ODAI014311675.1_pt1 | contig 15804 bp, 10 predicted proteins | sample 1539321 | NCBI WGS metagenome assembly ODAI01 (sample SAMN02144231, study PRJEB22623) | gut metagenome | biome: sheep rumen | host: Ovis aries | place: New Zealand
GGAGGGATACATGAGGCCGTCCGCAAAGCGCACATCCTCGTCGATCACGTCCTTCCGCCACGGCACGTCGTCGAACAGCGTCTCGTGGATGCAGTATCCGGGAGTCGAAACGCCGAGCGCGAGAGTGACGGCGTTGGCGACGGGACCGGACGGATTGTGCGCGCAGAAGGGGATGTGGTGCGCGTCGCAGATTGCGGCGATCTGCTTCATGCCGGTGAGTCCGCCCGCATGAGACGAGTCCGGCTGCAGGTAGTCGCAGGCGCGGAGTTCTATTGCGTCGAGGATCTGCTGCGTCGTGTAGAGCCTTTCGCCGCAGGCGATCGGCACGCGGACGCGCGAGCGGACGTCGGCGAGCGCGCGCATCGTGTCGGGTATGACTGGCTCCTCCACCCAGTAGGGCGAGAATTCCTCGAGCGCGTTGCAGACGCGGAGCGCCGTCGGCACGTCGAAGCGTCCGTGGCATTCGATGAGTATTTCCGCCTTGCCTTCCGTCGCCTCGCGAACAGCGGCAACGCACTTCATAGCCTTCTTGAAGTCCGCGGGAGGAAGCTGTCGGTAGTTCTTTCCGAAGGGATCCCACTTGAGTCCCTTGAACCCCGCCTCGACCGCCGCTGTCGCCTTTGCGGCAAACTCCTCCGGCTCCTTCGCGCCGGAGAACCAGCAGTTCGCGTAGCACGGAACGCCTTCGCGGCACTTTCCGCCGAGAAGTTTCCACACGGGGAGGTTCAGCGCCTTGCCCTTGATGTCCCAGAGCGCCATGTCGACTGCGGAAAGCGCCGACATGAGAACAGCCCCGCCGCGCCAGTAGGCGTCGCGGTAGTTCTCGTGGAATATCCATTCGGTGTCGAAAGGATCCTTTCCGACGAGCGCATGCTCGAGGTCGGCGATCGCGCCGAGAAGGGCGTTTTCCTTGTATTCGAGCGTTCCCTCGCCTATTCCCTCGATTCCCTCGTCGGTACGCACCTTCACGAAAACCCAGTTCGTGCGGAAGCAGTCGACGGCGAATGTCTTGATGGATTTGATTTTCATGTTAACCTAAATCCTTTAGTTTGAGTATTGATTTTTAACGCAGAGACGCAGAGACGCGATGTGCGCGGAGAATATAGACCTCTGCGTTCTCTGCGACTTTGCGACTCTGCGTTAAAAATTGAACGGTCATATTCTGGTAAAAATTGTAGATTATTCGACGATTCGGTTTTTGTTGAACGTGAAGAAGAAGCTGAACGCCATGAGTGCCGCGCCGAGCGCATACGCCGTGGCCATGATTCCAAATCCGATCTCGAATCCGCGAACGCCACAGCGCTGTGAAAGCGCCCCCATCGCGACTCCTGAGAGTCCGCCGAAGAAGAACGCGATCATGTTGAGTAGTCCAACGGCCGTCGAGCGATGCGCCGGCGCGATGACATCGAAGAGCGACGCGTGGGTGTTCACTTCAAAGAAGCCGCGGAAGACGCCATACGCGCTTGCGGCAACGAGTAACGCGGCAAAGGACGGCGCAAGGCCGATCCAGAGGAGCATCGGCGCGCCGAAGAGAAGGGCCGCCGCCTGGAAGCCGAGTCGGAAGCGCGGCATCTTCTTCACGAAATGGTCCGTCAATATTCCGCCGGCGAGAATCGCGGCGAAAGCGAACAGGTGGTGCCACAGCATGACGCCCTTGCCCGCTTCTCCGACGCCTATTGCAAATTTCTCAGCAGCGAACTTCGGCGCCCAGAACAGGTAGGCGTTGTTCACGAACACTATAGCGACAAACCCCGCCGTGGCGCAAAGCGCCGAGGGATTGCAGAAGTAGGCGCGGAGAGAAGTTGAAAGTTGAAAGTTTGAAGTTGAAAGTTGCGTGTGCCGGTTCGTGCAGGAATTAGTTCCGTCCCTCAAAGCCCAGATGAAGAAGACGCCCAATGCGCATCCCGCCGCACCGAAAGCGATGAAGACGTTTCGCCATGTGCCGAGGAGCCCAAGCATCCACGCCACAACGAGTCCCGACACCATGAGCCCCACATAGAGCGCGGCCTGGTGGATGGAGAGTGCGACGGAGCGCGTCTCCTTGTGGTGGACTGCGATGAGCGCGTAGGCGCTCGGCGCGTAGAAGCTTTCGCCGACGCCTGTCGCGATCGAACGGAAAAAGAGGGCCCCGGCAAAGCCGCCGATGAAGCCCATGCATATAGTCATCAGCGACCATGCGATGAGCGAAAGCGTGATGATCCACTTCCGGCTGAATCGGTCTCCAAGGAAGCCCGCGACGACGGTCATTGCCGCAAGCGTCCAGGAGAGCGTCGTATTGATCCATCCGATCTGCACGTCCGTCAGGTGCAGATCGCTCTGGATCGGTATCGTCAAGAGTCCGAAGAGCGCCCTGTCTGCCTGATGGAAGAAGAACGCGCAGCTGAGCATCGCGATTAGAAACCATTTGTATGATCGATTCACTCCTCCTCCTCGCTTTCAACTTTAAACATCAAACATCAAACATCAAACTTTAAACTTTCATACGTCTACATCTTCCGGCATGTGCTGGCACGAGCAGCCCGCGTCGCACGTGACGATCTCGCCAGTCATGTTCGCGGAGTCATCCGACGCGAGGAACGCCACGACGCCTGCGATGTCCGCACCGGACGCCTCCTTCCTGAGCGGACAGTTGAGGCGGCGCCGCGCAGCTTTCTCTGGATCGAGCGTTTCCCAGCGTTCTGTGTATATGTATCCCGGGGCGCAGCAGTTGACGCGGATCCCGAGCGGAGCCAAGTCGAGCGCTAGCGAGCGCACCATCGAGTTTATCGCGCCCTTCGAGGCGCAGTAGGCGGTGCGCTTGCGGATTGCGCGCATGGCGGTATTCGACGAGAGGAACACAACGACGCCACGCGATTCCTGTTTCATGAAGAAGCGGTTGCATGCCGCCTGCGTCACGCGAAAGCCCCCAACAACGTTCGTCTTGAGGACGTCCCAGAAGCGTTCCGGTTCCATTTCAAGCGGACCGCCGTGTCCGAGTCCCTGGTTCGCGGCGTTGTTGACGAGAACGTCGAGGCGTCCCGACTCGCGCGCGATCGTGTCAATGAGTGCGCTGACCTGCGCGGCGTCCGATATGTCGCATGCCTGCGACACCACCTGGTAGGGGCGCATCTCCGAAGCGCCCGCGACATCCAGCCCGCGCGCCTTGAGCGCCGCCGCGCCTTTCGCAGTAGACTCCTCGCTTGATCCGCACATATAGACCTTCGCGCCTTCGCGCACGAAGCGCTCGACGATGGCGAGCCCCGTGTTCCGGTTGCCGCCTGTCACCAGCACTACTTTGCCTTCGAATCTTCTGTACATTCCCAATCCTTTCTGATATGCGGAAGTATTATAGCAGATGGGCACCCGCGGCATGATTCCTTTTGCGATTGCATTTGCATCCCTTTTGCGAATGTGCTACAATTTCGCGCATGGACACGATACTATACTTCCAGTCGCAGAGCAAGACGAATGCCGCCGAAAAGCTCGGCGGCGTGCAGGATGTGGCGGCGAAATGCGGATGGCTTGTGCAGACTGTCCCCGGTCTGCCGTCGCCGAAGCGTCTAAGGGCGCTTGAGGACTTCTGGCGTCCTGTTGGCGCGATAGTGGAATGCGGCGGCACGGCGGTGACGGTCTCGCCAGCGATGTTCGGCGACCTGCCGATCGTGTTCTTCGACCATGATCCGTCGTGTCTGCCGAAGAATGCCTTCTGCGTGACGCACGACTCCGCCGCGACAGCGCGGATGGCCGCGCGAGAGCTGATGAGGTCCGGCGCGACATCGTTTGCGTACGTGCCGTATCCGGAGCGGAGGTTCTGGAGCGAGGAGCGCGAGCGGGGGTTCGTGTCGGCGCTTTCGCTGAACGGGCGGGCCTGCCGCGTGTTTTCGGGGCGCGTCTCCGCGTCCGATCCGACGCGCTACCAGCGCGGGCTCAGGGCGTTCGTCTCCGAGCTGCCGAAGCCATGCGCGCTCTTTGCGGCGAACGACGCCGTGGCATCCGAGGTGCTCTCCGCGGCGCTTTTTGCGGGCGTGAAGGTTCCGGACGATCTCGCCGTGGTCGGGGTGGACGATGCGCACGACATCTGCGAGCATACGACGCCGACACTCAGCTCCGTGAAGCCAGATTTCCGTCGCGGCGGCGAACTTGCCGCGCTCCTCCTCGCCGCGCGGCTCAGGGACAAAGAGAAATTCTGCGGCTCGCGCCGACGGACGTTCGGTCCGCTCATGGTCGTTCCGCGCGCCTCCACCCGCAGGCTCGCCGCGCACGACGCCGCAGTTTCGGAGGCGATCGACCTCATTCGCCGCGAGGCATGCTCCGGGCTTACGGCGGCGCGGGGCTTGGGACGCTTCCCGTGTTCGCGGCGTCAGGCCGAGATGCGCTTCCGCAAGGCAGCCGGGCATTCTGTCCTGGACGAGATCCACGATGTGCAGCTTGCGCGCGCAAAGGACCTTCTACGGGAGGGAACCATGCCGCTCAAGGCGATATCGGACTTTTGCGGCTTCGAGAACCCCAATTCACTGCGCAAGTTCTTCAAATCCCAGACCGGCCAGACCATGACCGCCTGGCGGCTGCAAAGTTGACCAAATCTGCAGACGTCCGCATGCGCATGACACAATTTTCAATATGATTATGGGAAGGTGTATCTTATGATAGGCATTTCGAGAATCGGTAGTAGAAGAGGTCTCGGCAGACTGTTTCGCAAACGGGATGGATATTTTCGCGCAAAAGGAGTCGTTGCGGCGGCGTTAGTGTGGTATAATGCGTAGCAAACTTAGACATTGTAAGGACAAGGAAGGGCAAATGAACAGCAAGAGCATCTTCGCAATCGCAGTGACGGCTTCTGCCATTGCATTAAACGTCCGGGCCAGTACGGTCGCCTATTGGCCATTGGCGTATGAGAACGGCGTGCGGACGAAGACATCCGACTCGTTCGTTGATATTCAGGGTGGTTTGGTCGCCCGGCCGATTTCGATGTACCGTGCTTCGATTGTCGATGTGTCGGACTACTGTCCTTTGGGCACCAACGGGTTCCCCGTCGGGTTTGGCGTTTGGGATCCGCAGTCGCAGACCCAAAGAGAGTTTTCAACGGCTCTTCGCTTCGCCAATCCACGGTATGACGGAAATGCGGGTGCGCTGAAAGTGGCGAATCCGACATCCCTGCGGCTTTCGACGTTCACCTTTGAGACATTCGTGCGGATGACAGGCAACGGACCGTCTGGATGGGGTGTCATCGCCGTGATGCCAGTGCTCAGGAACAAGGGTCCGGACATGGTTGTCAACTTCGACAGCTGGGCGCTGCGCGTCACGAGTTCAACGACGATGACAGCGCGGTTCACCAAGTCTGGTGCGGCAGACTCTGACGCCAGCAATGTCGGTTCATACAATAAGAGCGTTGAGTTTGCAACTCCCGGACTATATGACGGCAACTGGCATCACGTTGCCCTTGTCGTCAAAGAGAAAAGTGTGTCGGTCTACTTTGATTATCGTTGGGCCAACGGAGCGACGTTGGACGAGGCCGTTTACTATCCGTCGGCAGAGGAATCGCAGGATCTGTACATCGGATCTACGCCGCAGACGGCAGGCGCGTTCGGCGGGCATCTCGCGCATATGCGGATTTCGGATGTCGTTCTGGACGTGAACACGTTTCTGCAGCCATCTTGCCTGCAGATGCGCTCCGGCGAGATTCCCGGGACCATTCTCCATGCCGATTTCGAGGCTCCCGACGAACTGCCCCCCATGACCGGAGGGAAGGCGCTGCTCAATTGGGCCGGAGCCGAGTCTCTGGAAAGGACTCTGAATTCCGGATTGCCTTTTGTCCGGACGGTGGATGGTGCGTCTATGACGGTTTATGCCGCTGTGACCAATTCAACCGGTGTTGCGAATACGTCTGCCTTGACAAACGTCTGGACGAGCTCGACTGCGCGCAGTTATGTGAGGTTCGCGCCAGAGAAGGACGATTTCACCAATACGTCCTTTACGGTTGAATGCTTCTATAAAACGCGGCAGGCTACGGTCTATGTTCCGCTTGTGCGTCGGCGCGGCGGCAGCAATGTTCAGTTCAATCTTGGTTTCGGAGGGACGGCGGGCCAATTGAGCGCGATGGTACATGAGAGGTATCAATCCGGAGACGGTGCCAAGCGGATCGACGATACGGAGGCGACGAATGACGGCACATGGCACCATGCGGCGCTTGTCGTCGACGCCGACAGGAAGACGGCGGCGCTGTATCGTGACCGCAAAAAAATCGGCGAACAGTTGTACAATGGACGACTCGTCCCGGGTACGACGCCTGTCTGCATAGCCGGCATAGACAACGGCAACGCCTACAACGGGTATGTGGACAATGTGCGCATCGTCATGCGTGCGCTCGGCCCGGAGGAGTTTCTTTCCTCTTCGAACGTGGATGCGTCCGCGAAGACGGTCGCGTGGCTGGGATTCGAGGACGGGCTGTCCGCGCGAGCCGGGGATTCAGCGCTGAAGTCTCCCGTTGCCTCTGCTGCGACAGAGGGAGGAGCCGTGCCTTCCGTGGCGGCGACGGACAAGACGGGGCGGATCACGGATGTTGCGGAGAATGTCCTGCGGACGACGAACGAGAAGTGCGCGGTGTTCGACAAAGGCGTCGTCAAATTCGGAGCCGATCCCTATCTGGCGTTGCTGAACGACTTCACGGTGGAATTCTACGTGAAGAGCGGAGCAAACGATCCGTATGCGGGCATTATCCGCTGCAATGCCAACACAGATGGCTCTGTCCCGGCGTGGGCGCTCTCTTACGGAGACAAGTCCTCTCCTTCCACGACGCTGATAGTCAGGGCTGCAATATGCTGGCCGCAGGCAATCGACGTGAATCGCATCAACGAGGACACAGGCATCGTCATCGGAGACGGACGGTGGCATCACATCGCCATGACCGTCGAGCAGGGCGCGAACTCGGTGGTCATGAAAATCTACAAGGATCACGCGACGACTCCGTCTTGGACGAGGGAGACGACTGGCCGGATATACTACGGAACGACTCAGGGCGAAGTCTGGCTCGGGGCCTCTTCGTCGACGACGGCCTTTTTCTGCGGCGCCCTTGACGAGGTTCGAATCTCAAAGGGCGTGTTGCCCCATGAGGAGTTTCTGAAGTATACTTCCCGAGGCATGGTGATCACCATCAGGTAAGAGGAAAGCTTATGCAGTTTCTTGCTGTAGCATTGGCGGCGACGAGTGTCGTCTCGTTCAAGGACGCGGGGAAGATCAAGTCGTGGGACGCCTGGGGCGACCATATCGCGCAGGCGGCGATCACGAATGTGCTCCAGAAGGAGAAACGGTGCGTCACCTGGGAACGGCTCAACAAGGTAGATCCGGGATTAAGGGAAATCGGACGCCTTCAGACGCGGACCTCGGACCAGGTCAGGTCGTCCAAGTGGTCCGTCGGCTGCGAGACGATGGATCGCGACTATGCCGACTGGGACAGTTTCAAGGCGCTTGTTCCGATGCTCGGCGTCAAGCACGCCCGCTTCTTCTCCGGATGGGCGAAGACGGAGCAGGAGAAGGGCGTCTACGACTTCACGTGGCTTGATCCGCAGATACGCGAATGCGCTGCGATGGGCGTAAAGCCATGGGTCTGCCTTTCGTACGGCAACCCGGTGTACGGCAGCGACTTCCGCCTCGGCATGCGCGTAAGGCAGGTGACGGACAAGCCCGAGGCGTTCGAGGCGTGGATACGCTACTGCGTCGCGTGCGTCGAGCGCTATAAGGACGTCGTGGACGAGTGGGAGATATGGAACGAGCCGTTCGGCCAGGGCCCGGAGTACGCCGAGATGTTCTATCGCACGGCGAAGGCGATTCGCGAGGTGCAGCCGGCGGCGAAGTGCTTCTGCACGGCGATAACGTTCCCCGGCGACTACAAGTGCGTTCTTGAGAAGTTGAAGGAAAACGACGCGCTCGACCTCGGCTCGCGCTTCATCTATCATCCATACGACGCCAACCCCGACACGTCGTACGCTTCGCGCGCGGAGCCGCTGCGAAGGCTCGTGAAGAGCTACTCGGGCGCCTTCGACATCATGCAGGGCGAAGTAGGCTGCCCCGCGCAGCTGGAGTTCGCCCATGCGCTTAACCAGATAGAATGGACGGAATACTCCCAGGCGAAGTGGAACCTTCGCCGTGCAATCGGCGACGCCGCGCGGGCGATACCATCCAGCGTGTTCACGATGATCGACCTTCAGTACACGTTCATGCTTCAGAGCTTCGGACTTGTCAGGTCGAACACCCTCAAGGAGTTTGTGTACCGCCGCCCAAGCTTCTACGCGATGCGGAACGTATACGCCATCTTCGACGACGAGATGCTTCCGCAGAAGCATCTGATGGTGAGGATCGGCGGACGCGACGTCGCCTGCACGCTCTTCTCTCGCCTCGGGAGGAGCTGGCGCTTCTATTGGTTCAACGACAGAATGCCGAGTTCGGATCTTTCCTTTACGCCAGTGGATCTGATGATACCGGAGAGACTTGAACATCCTGCATGGGTGGACATGATCACGGGACGCGTCTTCGCTATTCCGTCTGATATGGTCGAGTTTACGAAGGGCGGCTTGCTTTTGAAGAAGGTGCCTCTTTGGGATTCCCCGATAGCGATCGTGTCGCGTCCGTCGGTTACCCTCGCGCGCGACTGGCGAAAGACATCGCCGAAGGACATCGTCGACACATTCTACCGTCCGGGACAGCCGAACAACAAGATGAAGGCGTTTCCGGGTCCACACACGAATGAGGCGTGGCTTTCGATGTCGACGGCAGAGTTCCTTCCGTGCATAGACCGCTACGGGCAGTTCCGCCACCGCGAATGGCCCGGGAAGACGAAGAGCGATGCAGACTTGAAGCGTGCGGCGTCCGAGGAGGAGTCTGACCTCGCCGCGCATCCGGGGCCTTCGGACCGCAACCGCTTCGGCGGGTGGGCAAAGGGGCCGCAACTTGAGGCGACGGGGCGCTTTCGCACGCACAAGGATGAACGCGGCAGATGGTGGCTTGTAGACCCCGACGGGCGACTCTTCTGGTCGTTTGGGCCAGTGCGCGTGACCCCATCCTCCGCGATGACGCCCATGAACGGAGACAACTCTTCGCCTCGCACGGGGATCGCGACCGCAGACAGGGACGTGTTCTTCTCGGAGCTTCCTCCAGCTCCCGATGCGCCGGATGCGACGCCGTTCTCGAAATTCTGGACAACCCACGACGATCTCCTCTGGCCGTTCTTCCTCGCGAGGGGAGAGACGAGGGTATACGACTTCTCGTCCGCGAACCTCTACCGCAAATACGGTCCCGACTATTTCAACAAGTTCGCGGACCTGGCGCACAGGAGAATCCGCAGCTGGGGCGCGAACACGATCGCGAACTCCTCGGATGTCGACATCTGCCTTATGGACCGCACGGCCTACGCCGAGCGCGTCGAGTGTCAGTCGCGTCCGATTGAGGGGAGCCATGGCATGTGGTGGAAGTTCCGCGATCCGTGGGACGAGAGTTTCGCGAAGGGCGTGGCCGCCGCGCTGGAGGCGCACGGGCGGGAGGCGCACGATCCGTGGTGCATCGGCTTTTTTGTCGACAACGAGATCAACTGGGGCGGTTCGGCCGACCTCGCGAAGTGGATTCTCCAGTCCCCCGCCGACCAGCCCGCAAAGGCGGCGTTTGCCGGCTGGCTGGAAAAGAAGTACGGTTCGTTCTCCGCGCTCGGGGAGAAGTGGGGCCGTTCTTATGCCGATCGTGCGGACTTCATGGGATCGGTCGCGCTCCCGGGCGAAGGGGCGAAGGACGACCTTTACCGGTTTTCGTGCGTTGTCATAGATGAATACTTCCGCAGGACTCGCGAGGCGGTCAAGGCTTTTGATCCGAAGCTGCTGTACCTTGGGTGCCGCTTTGCCGGATGGGCAAGGGACGAAGTGGTCGCCGCATGCTCCAGGCGCTGTGATGTCGTGAGCTACAACATATACAGCACAGACATATCGAAGTGGAGATTGCCGGCGGGGCTCGACGCACCGGTGATGATTGGCGAGTTCCACTTCGGCGCGACGGACAGGGGTCCGTTCGGAACCGGCGTCCGTCAGGCGGAAAACCAGCTCGATCGAGCGGAGAAAATGTCCGCATACGTGCGCTCTGCGCTGGAGAATCCGCAGATTGTCGGCGTCCATTGGCACCAGTTCTCCGACCAGGCGACGTCAGGACGCTTCGACGGCGAATATCTTCAGGTCGGCTGGACCGACATCTGCGACACACCTTATCCGGAAATGATCGCGGCACTTCGCAAGACCGGCGCGATGTTGTATGACTTACGCTTTGGAAATCAAGACTGACACGATTTCCGCTTTGGCAAAAAGGCGAGGAGAAATGAAAGCGGCGAGATTGACAGCTGTTGCATGGATGTTTGCGGCGTTGGCGTCCGGCGCCGAGCCGAAGCGGGTGCTTATGACGAACGACCTCACGACGGCGTGGGGACGGGCCGTCACGCCCGAGAACGTGTGGCGCGAGTACCCGCGTCCGCAGCTTGTCCGCGAAGACTGGCAGTCGCTCAATGGCATGTGGGAGTACGCGATCGGCTCTGCGGCTGCCGACGAGCCGGCGGAATACGACGGCAGGATACTTGTTCCGTTCGGCGTGGAGACTCCGCTTTCCGGCGTCCGGCGCAAGGTGACGCCCGAAGACCAGATCTGGTACCGCCGCACGTTCACCGTCCATCCGAAGAAAGGTTTCCGCACGGTTCTCAACTTCGAGCGCGTCGACTTCCGCGCGCACGTGTTCGTGAACGGGCAGGAAGCGACCGACGTTCCGCATGAAGGCGGCAACGTTCCGTTCGGCGTGGACGCCACGCCTTTCGTGAAGGACGGCGAGAACGAGCTGAAGCTTCTCGTGTGGGACCCGACCGACACGCATCTCGGCGGCACCGGCAAGCAGGTGCTGGAGCTGCGGACGTGCTTTTTCCCGGCGGTGAGCGGCATCTGCGGCAGCGTGTGGATGGAGACCGTGCCGGAGACCTACCTTGCCGACTACAGGGTCGAGACGGACGCCGAGAAGGGCACCGTCACGGTGACGCCGTTCCTGAAGGGGAACGTGCGGGCGGCCGAGGTCGAGGTCGCCGCGTCGTTTGGCGGCAAGGAGCTCGCGAAGGGCAGTCTTGGCGTCGACGGCGACTCGGTGACGCTCGCGCTGCCGAAACCTCTCAACCTCTGGAGCTGCGAAACGCCGAACCTCTACGACCTGTTCGTCACGGTCTCGGCCGACGGGAGCACGGATGCGACGAAGGGCTATTTCGGCATTCGCACGGTCGGCACGAAGCTCGACGCGAAGGGAATCCGGCGCGCGACCGTGAACGGGGAGTTCACCTACTTCCTCGCGACGCTTGACCAGGGCTGGTGGCCGGACGGCTACCTCACGCCGCCGAGCGAGGATGCGCTCCGCTTCGACGTGGACTTCCACAAGAAAGCCGGCTTCAACGCGATCCGCAAGCACATCAAAGTCGAGCCGCGCGCATTCTACGCGCACTGCGACAGGATAGGCGTGATGGTGCTGCAGGACATTCCCTCGTGCCGCACCGACAAGGTTCAGGACCAGGGCGATCTGCAGTACCACAACAAACGCTACGGCTTCTACCGCCAGGAGCTGAAGGAGATCGTGGACCACCTGCGGAACCACCCGTGCATCGTCATGTGGATTCCGTTCAACGAGGGGTGGGGGCAGCCGTCCGCCGACAAGACGCGTTTCGCAAACCTGTGGCTCAAGCGCTACGACCCGTCGCGCCTCGTGGACGGTCCGTCCGGCTGGAACGACTACGAGGGCGGATACGCAAATGAATACACGAAGTGGAAGCAGCCGGCCGACCCCGTGCCGTCGTGCGACGTGGTGGACCGCCACAACTATCCCGAAGCGCGGATGTTCGCGCCCAACGCGCAGCGTGTCACGATGGCGGGTGAGTTCGGCGGCGCGGGCGCATGTCTCATCGGACATTTTCAGGATCCCATGGGGCGTCTGCACTCGCCTGTGCCGGTGGAAGGCGGCCGATGGCGCGAAGACAGCCGCAAGCACTATGAATTTCTGGTGCGTCCGCTTGTCAAGATGGCGCGCGAGGGTCTGGGCGGCAGCGTGTACACCGAGGCGATCGACCAGTTCTGGGAGGACTGCGGCTTCGTTACATTCGACCGCGAGATCGTGAAGTTCGACTACGGTTTCCTCAGGGCGATTCACAAGGAGATCCTCGACGCCGCCCGCGATGGTGCCGCAGGCAGGTGAAGTCCATTGATACAGCTGGCGTTTTCTTGATGTGATTCGCCGCATGCGGGTTCTTTCCGTGTAAGACGACACTGTGCATGATTGACTGCGTGTCCTGCGATGCGGCTGTTTCCGGGCGGGCACTGCATTTTTTACACTTGTCTGTTTAGACTTTACCAAACGGCGATGGCGCATCGATGGGAATGAAGGGTCAGAGCTCATTGATACAGTAGGTGTTCTGTCGGCGAGTTGACCAACAAACCTATATTTGGTAGACTATTTGCGGATTCGGGAAAGGAGGCCGCAATGCCAACGACATTGAACGTGAATGAAGCAAAAACGCATTTCTCCAGCGTGGTTTCGGAAGTGGAGAAGAATCTTGTCGCATTTACGATAATGCGATACGGGCGTCCGGTCGCCAGGATTGTTCCGCTTGAAACCCCTCGGCGTTCGTTCAGGCCGATCCCCGGGCTTGCCGGCAAGGTCAACGTGAAATGCGATCTGTTTGCCGATTCGTCCTGCGACTGGGAGGCCTGCAATGCGTCCTCTGCTTCTTGATACGTGTGCAGTCCTCAGGCTGGCGAACGGCGAGTTCAAGAAATTCTCCAAGGGTGCGATGAAGGCCTTGAGAGAGGCTGACATTCTGTATGTCAGCCCGATTTCCGAGTGGGAGATATCGTTGAAGTGGCGCGACGGCGGGATTGATCTGCCGATGCCGCCAAGGGATCTGATGCGCACACTTGTGGACGCATATTCCCTCTCCCTGATTACCCTGTCGGAAGAAGTGATGTTCAAGGCCACTGAATTGCCGGAAGTGCATCGTGACCCGGCGGATCGCTTCATAATCGCAACTGCGATTCTCGGTAATCTGGCCGTTGTCACGACAGACCGGCGTTTTCGCGATTATGGAATCCAGGTGATTGCGTAGCATCGCAGGCACAGAGTCTGCGGTTCCGTCGCTGCACCGTCGAGGTCTGGATTATGGTATAATATCCCCAAAAAGGAAAGGGCGGACGGGAGCCGCATCCGTGCGGGCAGATTCGCCAAGGTAGAACGAAATGATAATAATTCTCAAGAAAGAGGCAGCTGAGTCGCAGGTCAACGGGCTTCTTGCGCTTCTCGAGTCAAAGAACATTCAGCCGCACGTTTCCCGCGGCTCACTACAGACTATAGTTGGCTGCGTCGGCGACGTAAGCCACCTCGACCCTGGGATTCTCGAGGCGCTCGACGGCGTCGAATCTGTCCAGCGCATCCAAGAGCCGTTCAAGGCCGCGAACCGCAAGTTCCACCCAGAGGACACCGTCGTAGACTGCTCCGGCGTAAAAGTCGGTGGTGGGAATTTCTCCGTGATCGCTGGACCATGCAGCGTTGAGTCCGAGGATCAGATCGTTGGCATCGCAAAGGCCGTGAAGTCGGCTGGAGCGACGATGCTCCGCGGCGGCGCGTTCAAGCCGCGCACATCCCCGTACGCATTCCAGGGACTCGGCAAGGCCGGTCTCGACATGCTCTTCACCGCGAAGCGCGAGACTGGGCTCCCGATCGTCACCGAACTTATGGATTTCAAGGACATCGAGCTCTTCAACGACGTCGACGTGATCCAGATCGGCGCGAGGAACATGCAGAACTTCAATCTTCTTAAGGAAGTCGGTTCGTACACGAAGAAGCCCGTCCTCCTGAAGCGCGGCATGTCGGCGACGCTCCAGGAGCTCCTCATGAGCGCAGAGTACGTCATGGCGAGCGGCAACGAGAACGTCATCCTCTGCGAGCGCGGCATACGCACGTTCGAGACGGCAATGCGCAACACTCTCGACCTCACGATCGTCCCGTATCTCAGGCGTCGCACGCATCTGCCGATCGTCATCGATCCGTCGCATGCGACTGGCCATGCCTATCTCGTGGAACCGGCCGCTGTCGCCGCGACCGCCATCGGCGCGGACGGCCTTATCATCGAGGTGCACAACGATCCGCCGCACGCGAGGTGCGACGGCGCGCAGAGCCAGACGCCAGAGATGTTCGAGTCGACGATGAAGAAGATCCGCGCCATACGCGGCGTGGTATGACAAGGAGAGGTCGATGACCGACTTCGAGTTCTGGTCCCCGACGTATTTCGCGTTCGGAAAGGGCAAGGAAACGCGCACCGGCGAGCTCTTGCGTCGGTTTGGAGGTCGCAAGGCGCTTCTCCACTACGGCGGCGCAAGTGCCGTCAGAAGCGGACTCGTAGGCCGCGTCAAGGAGTCGCTTGCCTCGGCGGGAGTGGAGTTCGTCGAGCTTGGCGGCGTAAAGCCCAACCCGCGCAGTTCGCTCGTCGAAGAAGGCGTGCGGCTTGCGCTGGGGAACAAGGTCGACTTCGTTCTCGCAGTCGGCGGAGGAAGCGTGATCGACTCATCCAAGGCGATTGCGATTGGCGCCGCGAACGGCGGCGAGTGGCGCAAGTTCTACGTCGGGCGCGAAGTCAAGGTGAAACCTGTGATCCCCGCGGCTCTTCCCGTCGGCGTCGTCCTTACGATTGCCGCGGCCGGAAGCGAGGCGTCGACAAACAGCGTCGTCAACCTCGAGCCCGAGAACCTGAAGCGCGCTGCCGGCGGAAATATCCTTCGCCCGAAGTTCGCGGTGATGAATCCCGAGCTTACGACGACCTTGCCGCCGTTCCAGACTGCCTGCGGTCTTGCCGACATGTTTGCGCACGTCTGCGAACGATACTTCACGCCAACGAAAGATGTCGAACTTACCGACGCGCTTTGCGAAGCGCTGATGCGAACGATCGTGTCGGAGGGCGCGAAGGTCATGGCGAATCCGGACGACTACCAGGCGCGCGCAAGCATAATGTGGGCTGGGACTCTTGCGCACAACGACCTCTGCGGCGTTGGGCGTGTGCAGGACTGGGCGAGCCACGGCATCGAGCACGAGCTTTCCGCGCTCTACGATTGCGCCCACGGCGCTGGTCTTGCCGTCGTCATGCCAGCGTGGATGGAATACGTCCACAAGTCGGACACGGCGCGTTTCGCCAGGTTCGCGCGAAACGTCTTTGGCGCCGGGATTGGCGTCCCTGACGAAGACGCCGCGCTTGCGGGAATCGCTGCGTTCCGTGCGTGGCTCAAGTCTCTCGGGCTTCCGCTAACGTTTGCGGAACTCGGCGCGAAGGAAGAGGACATTCCGCTTCTCGTAAAGACGCTCAACCTGAACGGCAACACGCTCGGCGGCATAATGCCGCTCGCCGAAGCCGACGTCGTGGCGATTTACAGTCTTTGCAACGTCTGACCGGATTGGCAAGGTGGAAATCTGCGCCGTGCCGTGAAGTCGCGCAAACGCGCGTCAGTTTGGTATAATATGCGGCATGATGAATGTCTATAACTCGCTGACGCGCAGGGTCGAGGAGCTCAAGCCCCTTGAAGGGAACGAAATCCGTCTTTACACCTGCGGTCCCACCGTATACAATTTCGCCCATATCGGGAACTTCCGCGCATACGCTTTCGAGGACATCCTCCGCCGCGTCGTCCAGTTCAACGGGATGAAGATCCGCCAGGTGATGAACTTGACGGACGTCGACGACAAGACGATCCGCGGCGCAAATGCCGCGGGCGTAGCGCTCACGGACTACACGAA
>ODAI011305144.1_pt1 | contig 15803 bp, 17 predicted proteins | sample 1539321 | NCBI WGS metagenome assembly ODAI01 (sample SAMN02144231, study PRJEB22623) | gut metagenome | biome: sheep rumen | host: Ovis aries | place: New Zealand
GAACTGAAATTCCCCTTTGTGCTATTAAGTCACCTATGCAATATAAACGTATTAGTTTTGGTACCAAATGTGCTGCCGCAAAGGACTTCTTTGTCATTGATCCTGCAGGGCAAATCCGCACATGCAATCATTCGCCAAGAATAGTCGGCAACATCTTTAATGACGAGATAATCACAGACAAAGCCTATTGGGAGATATTCGCAAATAGAAATTATCACCCATCAATATGTGCTAAGTGCAAATCGATAAGCACTTGTGATTGTGGATGTCGTGAAGTAGCAAATATTCTTCATGGATCTCTTAATGCAATTGATACAAGTATTAACTTACTCAACCCCTTTCTGTAGAAATTATGAATAAAATAATCGAAGGATTCTTGAAAGCCCAATTGCCTTTGAACTCTCCAGATGATGTTCATCCTGATGATAAAGGGTCTGCGGAGAAGCGCGAAATATTCCCTTGGGAGGATGTAAAAAAGTGTATGGATGACAAAATAGAGGCTGTTCCAAATCATCTTCCATGTCCTATATGTGGAAAACTATCTGAGGAATTAGATTGGATTTGCTTTTCATCACCGAAGTGGACTTGGGAAAATTTAATGGGCAAAATGGGACCATTGTCAACCTGTCCAGATTGTCATTGCCAGGTAGAGTTTATATGTATAATAATGAATTAAGCGGCAACAAGATGAACAAGAAAATAATCAAATACACAGTTTTAGGAGTAGTTGCTGTCTTCATACTCTTCTACATTTCTGGTATCTTTTTTCCTCCATCTGTATCTGAGGGAAGGATAAATGAAGCATTGGCTTTTTGTAAAAAGAACGACTTAAACACCGAATATGCTATATTTATTGATTTTGGTAAACATTCTGGGCGTGAAAGATATATGATTTACAGTTTTTCTCAGCATAAAGTTATATATAGGTGTTTATGTGCAACGGGATTAAATAAGGATAAGTTCTCTAATACGCCAGGCAGTAACCTATCGTCCCTTGGCAAATATCGTATAAGGAATGGAATTCATATGATGAAAATTGGCTGGAAAGGACTTATTGTAGATGGTCTAGAAAACTCAAATTCAAATGCTAAAAGCAGAATGATTCTAATACACCAATCCGAAGTTTTAAATATCTTTCCTAAAAGCATATTCCCTATTCCAATAATAGGTAAAGGAATTAGTCATGGGTGCTTTTCTATCACTTCTGAGGGGCTTAATAAAACAATAGAGCTACGTAAACCGATTCTTCTTTGGGCATATAAATAGAAGAAGATTCAATCATATTCACTGAAACGGCCCCCCTTTTGTGTTCTCCACCGTGGGAAGATTTTTATGACAGAGAGGCTGTGCGTATAAATATAAACACAAAAAGATGTTTAATATAATCTATAAAAAGATAGTTCGTTTTTTGGTAAAGACTCATATCGCAAGGATTGATTTTGGGTCAGAGAGTGAAGTTGATGAATTCTATGGTTGGTTATATTCAAAAAAATCTCATAAAAGGAAGTCAAGTATGAAAAATAAAGTAATTAAAATATTTGCGTGCAGTTTTGGCGCTTTTGCTTTTATTTGTCTTGCATTGATGCTAATATGCAACCAGATTGTTGTAAACAATGCCGAGGGTAAGGTGTTCTCTGACATTGATAACATTAAATATAACAATGTAGGACTGTTGTTAGGAACGACTCCTCAAGCTCGCATTGGGCGTATAACAAACGCTTTCTTTACTTATCGCATTGATGCAGCAGAACAGTTATATAAAGCGAAGAAAATAGAGAAGATTCTGATAAGTGGTGATGAGAATAGCCTAGATGGTGTCAATGAGCCAGAATGTATGAGGGATTCGTTGGTGGCAAGAGGGGTGCCAGCGAGTAATATTATCCTTGATGGGAAAGGGTATAGAACCATCAATTCAGTCATCAATGCCAATAAGGTGTTCGGTTTGAAGAGTTTCACGATTATCTCACAAGAGTTCCACAATGAGCGGGCTTTGTATCAGGCAGAGCATCTGGGGCTAGATTTAGAAAACATACAGGCTTACAATGCAGAAATGCCTAAATCAAGACGTGCTTACCTAACCTCCATTCGTGAATACTTTGCAAGAGTGAAGATGTTTTGGGACCTGTTGACTTATTAAATCCAAATGAGAATAACAAAATTTGGTGTAAAAATAGTAATTTTGCAAACGATATGGATGAGAAAACAATAAAAGAAGCATTGCTCAAAGGTGAGCGAGTGACCTTGGAATGCAAGAAAGCGAAGGCTGAGGTGCCGAAGTCAATTTGACAGACGTATTCGGCTTTTGCCAATACCATTGGTGGCATGATTCTGCTTGGCGTGGATGAAAATTTGCAGGAGAAGGACGTTAGTAAGCGATTCCTGATAATTGGTGTGGATGAGCCAAGGAAAATTATCACAGACTTCTGGAATACTCTCAACAGTGACAAGGTGAATGAGAATATCCTCGTTGACAGCGATGTGGAGGTGGTGAATTTGGATGGGGTACAGATTGTCTGAATCCATGTCCCTCAGGCAGATTGGAGAGCAAAGCCGATCTATCTGAATGGTAATGTATATAAAGGTACGTATAGGCGTAACAACGAAGGTGACTATCACTGTACCGAGGCTCAGGTGAAAGCCATGATACGTGACTCTAATGCTGATGGAAACGATGGCATCCTGATAGAGTACTATGGTATGGATGATATCGATTCTGATTCTTTGCGCCAGTATCGCACAGAGTTCAGACAGGAAAACAGTACGCATGTCTGGAATCAGGTTGATGACAAGACTTTCCTCAGAAATCTGGATGGATATACAGAGGATAGGCAGACTGGTAGAGAGGGTTTGACATTGGCAGGGCTGATGATGTTTGGCAAAGGACTCGCCATAAGAGACAGATTTGCTAACTTCCGTATGGACTATCTGGATATGAGTCATCTGGTGGGTGACGAGCGGTATCACGACCGTCTGACATACGACGGACTTTGGGAGAATAACTTGTATCAGTTCTTCCGTATCGTATCGCCAAAGGTGCAGTTTGACTTGCCGAGACCGTTCAAATTGGAAAAGGGAGGGAAAAGGAATGACGATACACCTCAGCATGAGGCAGTACGTGAGGCCTTTACTAATGCTATCATCCACTGCGACCTGATGGCGGATGCTGGTATTCTGAGGATAGAGAAACATGATGACCGTCTTTGTTTCCGTAATCCAGGACTACTTAAGTTACCTGTAGAGACCATCTATCGGGGTGGTAACTCAAAGGCACGTAATCTGAAGATACAGAATATGCTCCGTATGATTGGCTTTGGTGAGAATGTTGGCTCAGGATTCCCAAAGATAATCGCTGCATGGAAGGAAACGAACTGGGGCGAGCCGCAACTGCTGAACAAGCTGGATGTTGACGAGGTGGAATTAGTACTACCTGTGCCTTCAACTAAAACTACATCTGTAAACGCACCTGCAAATGCATCTGTAAATGCACCTGTAAAACTTAACAAAACACAGATAGAGATTGTTAAAGCAATAATTAATGATAAGCATGTCACATACGATGTTTTAAAAACTATTGTCAGGGTTAATAGATCAACTATCACACGTAATATTGCTGTTTTGAAGGAAAAAGGTGTTATCAGACGTGTGGGTGAGGATAAAAATGGATATTGGGAAGTGCTAATGGCCATTGAAAATGTTGTTGAGGGGGCTAATTCGGTGGTGCAAATGTGGTGCATTGCATAAATAGGAAAATCCGCAAGAAACTGAAATTCAAAATCTTGCGGATTTTAATAAGTGATCCCGTTGGGATTCAAACCCAAGACCTTCAGAACCGGAATCTGACGCTCTATTCAGCTAAGCTACGGGACCAAACTGGGCGCAAAGGTAATAATAATAATTGATAATTGATGGTCGGGGATTGATAATTTTTTGAAAAAACGTTCTTGCAGCCCTGTTCTATACCTGTCTGTGATGTGGGTAGTTGGTTGCAGGTTGATAATCAAAATGGCAGTAAAAAGTCGGATTATTTATCAAAATGTAAAATAATTCTGGCAAAATGCTTGCTTATTAGATAATAGTTCGTATCTTTGCAGGCGCAAACTGTAACTAAAAGAGGTTAAATCATGAGCAAACTGATCAAGCCTAAAGGATATGAGGCGCTGTTGGATATGCGCCAGACAGAACAAGGTATTAAGTTGATTAAGGAGTTTTTTCAGGCTAACTTAGCAACGGAACTTCGTCTTCGTCGTGTGACGGCACCCCTCTTTGTGCTGAAGGGTCTCGGCATCAACGACGACCTGAACGGTGTGGAGCGTGCCGTGACGTTCCCCATCAAGGACCTGGGTGACGCTCAGGCAGAGGTGGTGCACTCGTTGGCGAAGTGGAAGCGTCTGACGCTGGCAGAGTATGAGATAGAGCCGGGCTACGGTATCTATACCGACATGAATGCCATCCGTGCCGACGAGGAGCTGGACAACCTGCACTCGTTGTATGTAGACCAATGGGACTGGGAGGCGGTCATCACCAAGGAGCAGCGTACGCTGGAGTTTCTGAAGAACATCGTGGAGCGCATCTATGCCGCCATCAGAAGGACGGAGTATCTGACCTGTGAGACCTATCCGCAAATCAAGCCTTTCCTGCCAGAGAAGATTCACTTCATCCATAGCGAAGACCTGCTGAAGATGTATCCGGACAAGACGCCGAAGGAGCGTGAAGATGCTATCTGTAAAGCCTACGGAGCCGTCTTTATTATCGGCATCGGCAGCAAGCTTGCCAATGGTGAGAAACACGACGGCCGAGCTCCTGACTACGACGACTGGTCGACGGTGGCAGAGAACGGCAAGGCAGGTCTGAATGGCGACATCCTGATATGGTATCCTATTCTTGAACGCTCGTTCGAGTTGTCGTCGATGGGCATACGTGTAGACAAGGACAGCTTGCTCCGCCAGTTGCAATTAGAGGGTCAGGAAGAGCGCGAACAGTTGTACTTCCACCAGCAGCTGCTGAACGACAAGTTGCCGTTGAGCATCGGCGGTGGCATCGGTCAGAGCCGTCTCTGCATGGTGCTCCTCCACAAGGGGCATATCGGCGAGATACAGGCAAGCATCTGGCCAGACGATATGAGAAAGGAATGCCAGGCTAACGGTATGCCGTTAATATAATTTGGTACACGTCATGACAACTCCAGTCCCAGAGCCGTCGTGAGCTTTAGGATAGAAGGGTTGTCATGTTGTATCTTGCTGAAGAGGTCGCGGCGGGAAAGCTGAGGCTTGATTTCCTCCTGCTTGGCAAGCCGTACGGTAAACTCGATGTTGCCGTTGTGTAGGTTTTGTGCCAAGGTGACGCGTATGCGGTTGCGCACCGCGTTGATTTCGTCGAGCAGCATCCTGCTTTCTACCACTACTTCCACGTTGGGGTGGGTGGTGATGGTGGGCGTAAGGTTTTTCATTCGCGCCGCCATACCTTTCACCTTGTCGTTGTTCATCATGCGGTTGCACATGGCACGCCATTGCATGTTCAGCTCTTCTTGAGTGAACTCCGTCCGTTCGTCCTTGTTTTCTATCTCAGGCTCCTTGTAGTAGGACGGCTTCGTTTGCTCGGCGGCTTTCAGGTTTTTCCATGACATGCCAAGAGCGCCCAGCGAGATGGTGGGCTTGGCTCTTTGGCTTTCAAGTCCTGAAACTTGGTTGCCGGTTTCTGAGACTTGGCTGTCAGGCTTTGATGCTTGGCTGTCGGCATTCGGCTTGTTGTTTGGCACAGCGGTATCTTCCGTCTGTTGCGCTGAGTGTGCCGTGCGCTTCAGAGGTCGTTCAGTCCCAGCCACCTGTGCTGCCGGTTTCGACTGAACCTGCGATACCATTTTTCTGAACAGGGATTTTAATCTTTTGGGGCTGCGCCCCGCGGCAGGCGTGTCGTCGTCAGGTTGCGTAATCTGTGCCACCTGTATGAGTGTCAGTTCCACCAATAGCCGTTTGTTGGACGACGTGCGATAGTTGATGTCGCATTGGTTGGCGATTTGCAGCGTCTTATAGAGGAAAGGTGTCGGACACTTCGTTGCCTGTTGCTGATAGCGTTGGCGTTGTTGTTCGCTGACTTCGAGCAGGGGCAGTGTCTGCGGGTCTTTTGCCATGAGCACGTTTCTGACGTGGCTTGCCAGTCCGTTGACGAGCAGTCCGCCGTCGAATCCCTTGTTGATGATGTTGTTCAAGAGTACCATGATGTCGGCAACCTTGTTCTGTAGAGCCAGGTCGATGATGTTGAAGTAGTTCTCAGCGTCCAGCACGTTCAGGTCTTCGATGACTTTCTGGTAGGTGACGTTGCCTTGTGAGAAGCTTGCTGCCTGGTCGAAGATGCTCAATGCGTCGCGCATGCCGCCGTCAGCTTTCTCGGCGATGACCGCCAGTGCTTCCTCTTCGTATGTATAGCCTTCACGTTCAGCCACCATCTTCAGGTGGTTGATGATATTGGGCACGGTCATGCGCTCGAAATCATAAATCTGGCAACGGCTCAGGATGGTGGGCAGGATCTTGTGCTTCTCCGTCGTTGCCAGGATGAAGATGACGTGTGCAGGCGGTTCTTCGAGCGTCTTGAGGAAGGCGTTGAAGGCCTGGGTGGAGAGCATGTGTACCTCGTCGATGATGAACACCTTGTACTTGCCTACCTGCGGCGGTATGCGCGTCTGCTCCATGAGTCCCTTGATCTGGTCGACACCGTTGTTGGATGCCGCGTCCAGTTCAAAGATGTTGTACGACCGTTGCTCGTTGAACGCCTTGCAGCTCTCACATTCGTTGCATGCCTCGCCGTCGGCCGTCGGGTGTTCGCAGTTGATGGCCTTGGCAAAGATACGTGCACAAGTGGTCTTTCCCACGCCTCTCGGACCGCAGAAGAGATATGCGTGCGCCAGCTTTCCGCTCTTCACCGCATTCTTCAGCGTTGTGGTCAGAGCCGGTTGTCCTACGACTGAGTCGAATGACATCGGGCGGTATTTCCTTGCTGATACGATATATTCCATTTGAGTGCAGCTAAAAAATTTAGTGCAAAAGTAATGAAAAAAAGTGGAACAGGTATGGTATTCCAAGAAATTTATTATCTTTGCAACCATAAAAGCAAGCAACCCCATGAGTAAAGTAAAGAATATCATCTGGAAATTTATCAGCCACTTTAAATATCACATCGTAATCGTGTTGGGCATTCTCGTCGTCGGTTTCATCGATGAGAACAGCTTTGTACAACGCTTCAAGTATGAGAACCAGATAGCTGAGCTGAAGGAAGAAATCGCCAAGTACGCTAAACGCTATGAGGCCGATTCGCGCTATCTGAAGGAGCTGAACCGCAATCCGAAGGCTATTGCGAAGGTTGCCCGTGAACGTTACTTCATGAAGGCAGACGACGAGGACATCTTTGTGCTGAGTTCAGACATGGTCAAGGAGAAGGAAGAGAAGAAGGATGAGAAGGCTGAATAGATTGCAGAACCTGGCGTTCCTCGCCGGGGGGGTGCTGATGACGGCGGGAGCCGGTTGCTATGCTTTCCTGCTGATGCAGGATGTGGCTTCTGTAGTGTGCCTTGTGGGAGCTTTAGCTTTCAGCAGTATGCAGATGATGCAGACCTACGACGGACAGAACCTTGCCCTCCGCCGCCTCCGCAAGATCATGACCATTGCCGACGTGTTGTTTATCCTTGCCGGCATGCTCATGGTGGAACAGCAGTTTGGAATCCTTTCGAGCCTCCTCGCAAGTTATCCTGAGGCTTACGTCACTTTCGTTAACGTCACCTATGGCAAGTGGGTCGTCGTCTTGCTCATCGCAGCCATCTTGGAACTCTATACCATGCATCGCATCTCCAGTGAACTGGAAAAAGAGTGAATAAGCCTGTCTTTTCCCACCAAAGGATAATGAAGATACGTAAAACGTCGCTCCTTCTCTGAGGGCAAAACTATAGAGTAGCCATGAAGACTGAAAAAACGCTAAAAGATAGAGCGATTGTTTTAAATAGCGCAAATTTATTTCACCACTTCAATTATACGTTGTACTTTTGTCGTTGCGAATTGGGAGTAATCCGATGAGCAGATAAATAACGTGAACATTCGTATATGAAGAAATTCTACACACTTGTTTTAATGACTATTTCCATGCTGACGCTCCTTTCCTGCGGCAGTCAATACAATATCCAAGGTTCGTCGAACGTGGCGACTCTCGATGGACACAAGCTCTATCTGAAGGTTGTCAAGGAAGAGAGCTTGAAGAACCTCGACTCGTGCGACGTCGTACACGGGCAGTTCCTCTTTTCTGGCAGTGTCGACTCCGTATGTATGGCAAATCTCTATATGGACGAGATGAGCCTGCTCCCCATCGTCCTTGAGAGTGGCGACATCATGGTGAAGCTCGACAACACACAGCAGTCGTTGGGCGGCACGCCGCTGAACGACAAGCTCTATTCTTTCATGAAGAAGTTCGACCAGTTGCAAAACGAGTCTTTGGAGCTGGTACACCAGCACGACCAAGCCATCATGAACGGCAAGGACATGGAGGTGGTCAACCGTCAGCTCTCTGCCAAGGATGCTCAGATTACTCAGAAGATGGACAAGCTCGTCACCTCTTTTATTGTTGAGAACTTCGACAATGTGCTGGGGCCAGGCGTCTTCATGATGGTAACGGCAAACTATGACGTGCCCATCTTCACACCGTGGATTGAAGACATACTGAGCAAGGCTTCCGACAACTTCAAGAACGACCCCTATGTGAAGCAGTATGTAGAAGCAGCCGAGCACAACCAGAACATCATGAACGGTATGGCAGACCAGACACCAGCCGTAACGCCACCTGCGCCCGGCACGGTGAAAGGTTCAGGCAAAGCCCTGCCAACACCGGCAGAAATGGCGAAAGAGCAGAATTAAGGACGGGGAGCTCAGACCATTTAGACCATTCAGACCATTCAGACAAGTCCGATTGGTACGACAAGTCCGGTTGATAGATCAAGAAAAACGAGAAATTGAAATGATATGCGAATACTGATACACGGTGGAACTATCGTCAACGAAGGACGCTCCTTCAAGGGAGCGCTGATAATAGAAGACGATAAGATAGCCGAACTGACAGAAGAGACAGGGATTCCCCGTGGCAACTACGACGAAAGGATAGATGCTACGGGGTGTTTGCTGATGCCAGGCATCATCGACGACCATGTACACTTTCGTGAACCTGGGCTCACAGACAAAGCCGACATCGAGAGCGAGAGCAGGGCGGCAGCCTACGGAGGTGTGACGACCTATTTCGAGATGCCTAACACGGTGCCTCAGACAACGACCCTCGAAGCGCTCGACGAGAAATTCAGCATAGCGGGCAAGAAGAGCCACGTGAACTACAGCTTCTTCTTTGGGGCAACCAATGACAACTATACATTATTTGAGCAACTTGACCGCCGTCGCATACCCGGCATCAAGCTCTTCATGGGCTCCTCTACAGGCAACATGCTTGTTGACCGATACGGCTCACTGCTGAAAATCTTCGAGACGGCGGGACGCTTAAACCTGCCTCTTATGGCTCATTGTGAAGACACAGAGACCATCAACCGCAACATGGAGCAGATGAAGAAAGCCTACGGCGACGACCCGGCGGTGATGCTCCATCCGCTCATTCGTAGCGAAGAAGCCTGTTATGATTCGTCGGCATTGGCTGCCCAGCTTGCACGCACCTTCAATACTCGACTGCACATAGCCCACATCTCCACAAGCAAAGAACTGGAACTCCTTGGCGGTAATGTCACGGGTGAGGCGTGCATAGCCCATCTCTACTTCTCTGCCGACGACTACATGTCGAAGGGGGCACTCATTAAGTGTAACCCAGCCATCAAGACAACTGCCGACCGTCAGGCACTCCGCGAGGCTCTTGCCGACGGCCGCATCACCACTATAGGCACCGACCATGCGCCCCACCTGCTCAGTCAGAAGCAAGGCGGATGTGTCAAGGCTGCCAGCGGAATGCCGATGGTTCAGTTCTCCTTGGTGACCATGTTGCAACTCGTCGACGAAGGGGTGTTGACCGTAGAACGACTGGTCGAGCTCATGTGCCACCAGCCCGCTACGCTCTTTGCCCTCTCTGGTCGTGGCTTCCTGCGCAAAGGCTACAAGGCCGACTTGGTCATCGTCAGCAGAGACGAGCCTTGGACGGTCACCGAAGCCTGCATACAGAGCAAGTGCCAATGGAGTCCTATGACGGGACATACTTACCAATGGCATGTCGCCCATACCTTCTGCAACGGTCACCATATTTATAATAATGGAGTCTTCGACGGAACATCGCGCGGTGAGGAAGCGCGGTTCAGATATCATGAGTAATCAATAATCATTCAATAAATCCCATTCGGCTTTGCCTGCAAATCTTCATTCAAAACCTTTCAGAGCATGGTTCTTCGTCAGTTCATATTGTTTATCCTTTTGATAGTACTTCCCGACCTATACATCGACTACCGTTTTCTGCGTCCGTTGTATCGTATGTCGTTCGGACGGCGGCTGTTGTGGTGGATACCCTGCATGGTGATGATGGTCATGACCTGCTGGATGGCTAACCAAGAGGATTTCATTCCTCGCAACTACCTCCTTCTGGAGGGCTACATGTTGTTGCTGGGAGTCTTGGTCATCCCCAAGTTCCTGTTCAGCCTCTGTTCAGCCATCGGGTGGTCAACCAAGCGGTTGTTCAGATTTCGCTCACCTCTCTACACCAGTTGGTTCAACCGCGCAGGCTTCATCGTGGCATTCTTCGCACTGATAGCGTTCCTTTATGGCTTTACATTGGGCTTCAACCAGTTGCGTGTGAAGCATATAGAACTTTCGTTCAGAGACCTGCCAGCTGACTTCGATGGTTTCAGGATTGTACATGTTTCCGACTTGCATGTGGGCAGCTATGGCGGATGGCGCCGTTATGTGTTGCATCAGGTGGTAGACAGCATAGAGGCACAGCAAGCCGACCTCATCTGCTTTACAGGCGACTTGCAGAACACGCGACCTGAAGAGGTGCTGGCGGTAAAGGCTGAGCTGAGTCGTCTGCCCAATGTCGTGTCGGTCATGGGCAACCATGACTATAGTAAATATGCAGGCGTAACCGATGAGGAGGGACTCGTCCAGGTGGAGCGCATGCGCCAGATGCAGCGTGACACCCTTGACTGGGTGCTTTTAGACAATGCCAACGTGAACATATCAGAGGCGTCCGGCAGTCCTAAGATATACATAGCTGGCACAGAGAACGACGGCAAACCGCCATTTCCCTCTTATGCTGACTATAAGAAAGCCATGAAGGGCATTCCCAAGGATGCCTTTACCATCATGCTTCAGCACGACCCTTCGGCATGGGAACGCCACATATTGCCGCAAACTTCTGCCCAACTCACACTCAGTGGTCACACCCACGGCGGGCAGATTAGGCTCATGGGGGGTCGTCCAACCCAACTCACCAACCGCCAAGACTATGGCGTCTATGCCCATGATGACCGCTACTTATGCGTCAGTGGTGGAGTAGGGGGTGTCGTCCCCTTCCGCTTAGGTATGCCAGGCGAAATCACCGTCATCACACTCAAGAGAATGAATAATTAATCAATGGATAAAACATAATTCTAAAGGTTCATGCATATACTCTATCGACTCTATCAGCTCTTCATAGCCTTGCCGCTGATACTTATCGCCTCCATACTGACCTCGCTGACTACCGTCATAGGCTGCTGGCTGGGCAACGGTCACTTTTGGGGCTATTACCCCGGTAAGTGGTGGGCGCGGTTTATCTGCACCGTCCTCCTGCTGCCCGTAAAGGTTGAGGGGCGCGAGCATCTGGAGGCAGGCCAGTCTTATGTCTTCGTAGCCAACCATCAGGGAGCCTTCGACATCTTCCTCATCTACGGCTATCTGGGGCGTAACTTCAAGTGGATGATGAAGAAGCAACTGCGTAAGATGCCGCTCGTGGGCATCGCCTGCGAATATGCCCGCCACATCTTCGTAGACCGCAGCGGAGCCCACAAGATCAAGAAGACCTACGACCAAGCTCGTGAGACTTTGCGCGACGGCATGTCGCTCGTCGTCTTCCCTGAAGGAGCACGTACCTTTACCGGACACATGGGAAACTTTCGTCGGGGAGCATTCATGCTTGCCGACGAACTCCAGCTGCCCGTCTGTCCGCTCACCATCAATGGCTCTTTCCAAGTCAAGCCGCGCACGCGCGACCTTTACTGGGTCTTTTGGCACCCCCTTCGCCTCACCATTCATGAACCCATTCCGCCAGTGAAGCGTGCAAACGGTGGCACGTTGGAACGTGGAAGTGAGGAGCCTGACAAGCAAATCATGCGACAAGCCTATGATGTCGTCATGTCGGGTCTTGAAGACCAATACAAAGGTTACGTAGAGAACCCGGACCAATAGGCGCTATAAAGAAATGTCTATATGCCGTTAATACCGATTTTCCGTAATATCGCCAACCGTAACATCCGAAAAAAAAGGAAGAAATCTTTGTTATTCACGCACAACATCGTATCTTTGCAAAAAATATGTTACAAGCATATTCAGACTTTCAAATAAAACAATACATCCATCGACAATGAACACAAGCGACAGCATCGTAATCATACCCACATACAACGAGCTGGAGAACATGGAGAAAATCATCCGTGCCGTCTTCTCCCTCGAAAAGTGTTTCCATATACTCGTCATCGATGACGGCAGTCCCGACGGAACGGCTCAGGTTGTCAAGCGGCTCATGAGCGATGAGTTTCCCGACCGCCTGTTCCTGATCGAGCGAAGCGGTAAGCAAGGGCTCGGTACCGCCTACATCACAGGCTTCCGATGGGCGCTCGGACATCAGTACGACTATATTTTTGAGATGGATGCCGACTTCAGCCACGACCCCAACGACCTGCCGCGCCTCTACGATGCCTGTGCACGTGAAGGCTATGACCTCGCCATAGGCTCACGCTATGTCAGTGGAGTCAATGTTGTCAACTGGCCCATCGGTCGTGTCCTCATGAGCTATTTCGCATCGAAGTATGTACGGCTTGTTACTGGTTTCAAAGTCCACGACACCACTGCCGGCTTTAAGTGTTACCGTCGTCGTGTGCTTCAGACCATCGAACTCGACAAGATACGCTTCAAGGGGTATGCCTTCCAGATAGAGATGAAGTTTACCGCCTACAAGATAGGCTTCAAGATCAAGGAAGTGCCCGTCATCTTTGTCAACCGCCGCGAAGGGGTCAGCAAGATGTCCGGCGGCATCTTCGGCGAAGCGTTCTTCGGTGTCATGCGGTTGAGGTGGGACGGCTGGATGCGGAAATATCCCAAGATATAATCTCCCCGGAGTTTGTATATTTTTGTAAATCTATTAACTATTTAAAAAATTTGGACTATGAAAAGATGGATATGGATGTTGGTTATGGCATGCTGCACGTTAGTGGCAGAGGCACAGACGTTCAGGGTGAATTATCAGGGCGCAAAGCCTACCATCAGCGACTTCACATGGGCGTTTCTCAAGCACGGCATAGGCGACGAAGAGGTCGACGTGGATGAATCGTTGATGGCGATGAGACACGACATGGAAAGACTGAACCGTGGACAGCGTTTGGAAAGGAACAGGCAGTTCACCGTAGACGAGAAGAACGGGTTCATACTCTACGAGAATCGTAACGGGCAATATCTTCTGAAGGTGGAGACATGCTATTGGAACGAGGCTGACGGCAAGCACAAGCTCTTTGCCTGCAATACGAGGTTCTACAACAATGGCAAGTATCAGATGGGACAGTATGACGGTATCATGTTCTGCCGCTACGACAATGCCACACGCAAGATGACGATCATCGACGATCCGGGCTTCAGGCAACAATATGGCACGGAAGACGGTGCCACCATCAGCTACTCGCTGCCGCGAACGGGAAAGGACATCACCATGACCTATTGGTACAAGAACGGTACGAAGCGGCAGAAGACGCTAATATGGAATGGTCGCGGGTTCAAGTAAGAGTAAGATGAGTTGTCTGCTTTGACAGCAGGGAAGATTAGATTAAAGTTACGGAGTAGTTTGTGTGTTTGCAGATTATTTCGTAACTTTGGATAAAATTGCAAACCTTTTGTAAATAAAGGCAGTTCAGAGGATTGAGAAAAATCTGGGTTACGAACTGGCAACGGTTCTTACACCTAAAGGTATAAGCGAGCAAGCTCGTGGCTCATTTCCTCATTCTGCCATGATTTGCATATCAAAGAACTCCCGACGCTGAGCCACCAGCCTGTTTCAATAGCTCGTTGTCGGGGGCAAAGGAACAAAAAAATGTCAGGAATCATTCCTAAATTATTAAATCTAACATTTCTATCGTCAATATTAATATGCGATGTTAACTCATATAAAACTCTGGTAAACCAACTAATAATATATAAAAAGGTATATCAAAAAACTGATTTCAGCAAAAAAGTAGTTAACTTTGCATTCAAATTTTTAGATGACCACATTATATGGCAGAAAAAAAAGAATTCCTTCAAGGCAAAAAGCCTGTGACTTTCGTTGACCTCTTCGCGGGAGCGTAAATCATTCAGGCACATTCGTTACCCGCTCGAAAATTCCATTCGGAGAAAACGCAAATGGATATAGTTTAAAAGTCTGCTATGGACACTATTATTAGATGAGACATAATTTAGAGTATTAATTATGGATGAACTAAATGCATTATACGAAACCATCGCTGCCGAAGGCTTTTCTGCCGGAACGCTGAGAATTATTGATAACTTAACAAACGACATACGATATGGAAGAAAAGATTTTAATGGATTTACTCTACCAGAGCATGCAGGACTCTGCAAGGGAGGCACGCCTCTCATTGGGGCGTCCATCGTCGCGGGCTACGCGCGAAGAAGCCTTACAGCAAGTGGCAATGTTGAAAGCTGCGAAGGAATCAGCCCAGCCAATTGGCAGATAGACGAGGAGCAGGAACGCTTGATAGAGGCATGGGCAAAGGCCATTGGCTTATGGTTTGAACACTCCGACAGCATTATCCGGAAGAATTTCGGCCCGATGATTGCCCAAGGAGCCGAGGCTAAGGTCTATTACAAGGAGGGCGACCCGTCGGTTGCCAAGGAGCGAGCATCCATCTACTCCACTACGCAGAAGGCATTGGATGCCATTACCTTGCACAACTATCTCTTCCCTGAGACAGCTATGAGAGTGATTGGTTTCACTCGTGACAGCGATGGTTTGATGCGCATCGTTCTCACCCAGCCCTACATACGCTGCCTGCGCTTGGCAACAAAGGAAGAGATTGACAACATGGTTGCAGAGAAAGGATTTCGTGACAACTGGCAAGGACAAGGGGTGAACTATATTTCTGACCGCATCGCCTTAGAGGACATGCACCCTGCCAATGTGTTCATTGACGAGTTGACAGGCAAGCCAACTTGTATTGACTGCATAGTGAAATTTGTAAAACCAAGAAATAATTGAATGCATTTTGAATATTTCTTGATTGATGTAAACTGCGGTGGCATTTGTTTTAAGGTAGGAAAGAAAGACCGCGCACTGCTATTTCCTGAGAGCGAGACGTATATTATAGGGAGAATTTAAATAAAAATTGTACATACGACACTATGTTTTGTAGACAGCTCAGGCTCAGTAGCTTACGTGACAGAGGAACGGGTGTAGGTATACGCTAATTGAGCGCAAGTCGTACACCGCCCCAAAAAGCTGAAAATACAATCATTTAGTCCCTTTCCTGCAACTGTTATGTGTTTGCCTTCCAACTACTATGAGTTTGGAACGCAACTACATAGTAGTTGGCTTGCAAACTCATAGTA
>ODAI011380019.1_pt1 | contig 15802 bp, 13 predicted proteins | sample 1539321 | NCBI WGS metagenome assembly ODAI01 (sample SAMN02144231, study PRJEB22623) | gut metagenome | biome: sheep rumen | host: Ovis aries | place: New Zealand
AATACGATGGTGACACCAATGAATGTATTGAGGAATATCTGAGTTTTATTTTGTTTAATCTCATCCCAGAGCCACTGAACTATGGTTCGCACACTATAATGTGCGTGTTGCTCCTCGGAAGTGTGGCTTCTGAAACGGTCAATGTACTTGTAGAGAAGGCGTGAAAGGCTGTTCATCGTTTTCAGGTTTGAATTAGTTCCGCTGATCTATGCCCCACATGAGTTTATTACGCAGGGTGTCGAAAAAGTTTACGTTATTGCGTTTGACAACATGGATATAGAAAGGTGCCTTACGTATTTTGAGTTCCGCAGAATCGCTACAACTGATGCTGCGTCCGTCTATGGCCGTAAGATAATTGTGATTACGGCTTTTTACTGTGAGTTTAATGGTAATAGTATCGTCTAATACTATTGGACGTACGTTTAAGCTATGAGCAGCAACGGGTGTGAGAACGACGGAGTGGGAATCGGGCGCTACGATGGGGCCACCTACACTTAACGAGTAGCCGGTTGAGCCCGTCGGTGTGCTGACTATTAAACCGTCAGCCTGATATGTGGTCAGGTAATTACCGTCAAGGGTGGTGTCAATGCGAATCATGGAGGAATTATCATGTTTCAGTACGGCCACTTCATTGAGTGCGTAGGGATGATGTATGAATGGCTGAATGGTAGATTCGACTTTTAACAAACTACGTTTCTCAATGTGATACTCTCCATTAAAGATGGCAGACATCATTTCGGAAATATCGTCAGGGATAATGTCTGCAAGAAATCCCAAACGCCCCGTGTTAATGCCTATGATTGGTATGGCTTTGTCACCAATGCGGGTTGCGGTGTTCAAAAACGTTCCGTCGCCGCCGAAACTGATGGCATAGTTTGCTGTAAAATCATTGTCGGTGATGGTTTCATCAATATTGAGTGATACACCTAAAATTTCAGTGATGTATTGGTAGAACTCAGATTCCACAGCGAGCGATGCGCCATGTTTTTTCAAGATACTCAGCAAGTCGTTGATGTATCTGGGCTCTTTCAGATGGTATTTGTTGCCAAACAAGGCAAATTTTGGTTTGTTCTTATCCATTATCTTGATTTTTTTATCAGATTCACTCCATACGGAAAGAAATTAGTACTTTTGCAAAGAGTATCAGCAAAAATACAAAATTATTACGTAGTGAAGTATTGAAAATCAAATTTTGTTTATAAAATGACTAGACTAAGCGTAAACATAAATAAGATTGCCACACTCAGAAATGCCCGAGGCGGCAATAATCCTAATGTATTGCAGGTGGCCCTCGATTTGGAAATGTACGGAGCTCAGGGCATCACTGTCCATCCCCGGCCAGACGAACGCCATATTAAATATAAGGATGTCCTGGATCTTCGCCCGGCTATTAGGACAGAGTTTAACATTGAAGGCTTTCCGGATGAGCGTTTGATAGACATGGTGCTAAAAGTGTTGCCCACTCAAGTGACCTTAGTGCCGGATTCTCCAGACCAAATCACATCTAACGCTGGCTGGAACACGAAAGAGAACCAGAATTTCCTAGTTCCAATAATTGATGTCTTTAAGAAAGCAGGCATTCGCACATCTGTTTTTGTCAATGCCGATGAAGAGATGGTACTCTATGCGGCTAAGGCTGGCGCTGATAGGGTTGAGCTGTATACAGAGCCCTATGCCAGCGGTTACAAACGCAAGGAAGAAGCTGTCAAACCTTTTATTGGTGCAGCCATGAAGGCACGTGAGCTGGGCCTAGGTTTGAATGCAGGTCATGACTTGTCGCTTGAAAACCTGAAATACTTCCATGAGAGCATACCTTGGATAGATGAGGTAAGCATAGGACACGCTTTGATTTGCGATGCATTGTATATGGGCTTGCAGAAGACGGTTCAGGCCTATCTGAAATGCCTCGATTAATGATACAATCCTAATATGGACGCTGTAATTGTTGTTGCTGGGGGCAAGGGTGTCAGAATGGGTGGGAACGTTCCCAAACAATTTCTGCCAATAGGTGGCTATCCAGTCCTGATGCATACGTTGTTTCGCATCCGAGAAGCGCTTCCCGATGCCAGAATATTTGTTGTGCTGCCTGCTGATCAGCAAGATTACTGGCGCCTGCTATGCGACCGGTATGATTTTAAGGTATCTCATCACACCGTTGTCGGAGGTGATACACGTTTCCAATCGGTTAAGAACGGGCTGAATGCCTTTCAGGCCGATGCGGATTCGATAATTGCCATTCATGACGGCGTTAGGCCGTTCGTAAGTACGGATGTAGTTAGAACTATATTTGATATGGTCAAAACCAAGTCGGCTATAGTTCCTGCAATAAACCCTGTTGAAACAGTGAGAACCGGAGATCGTGATGACTCCGTCGTAATAAACCGCAACGCATGTTGGTTGGTGCAGACACCACAAGCGTTTAAGGCCAGTGTTATAAAGGAGGCGTATGAGCAGGAGTTTGATGAACATTTTACCGATGATGCTTCTGTGGTAGAAGCTGCCGGGCATAAGGTCTCTATAGTAAAAGGTAACCCGGAGAATATCAAACTGACGACCCCCATAGATTTGGCTTTGGCCGAAGTGTTGTTGACCCGACAAAATCATTGACAGAAATGTATGATGTCTTATCGCAGAATATACAGTTCTTACACGGCGTCGGGCCACGCCGTGCCCAACTGTTGAACGATGAACTTGGCATTTACACACTGCATGACCTGCTTTACCATTTTCCTTACAGATATATTGACCGCTCAAGGATATATACGATCAACGCCCTTTCGGATGGGATGCAATATGTGCAACTTAAGGGCCGCATCATCGGTTTTGATACGGTCGGCAAGGGGAGTGCCCGCCGAATAGAGGCAGACTTTACGGATGGGACCGGATATATTCGTCTCGTATGGTTTAAAGGGTTGAAGTATGTGGAGCGTAATCTTAAAAAGAACGTAACTTATCTGCTCCTTGGCAAACCGACACTCTTTAATAACAGTTATAACATCGCCCATCCCGAACTTGATGTCATCAACGACGACAGTCAGCTGGACAATATTACAGGCATGCGCCCCATCTATCGTGTAACAGAGAAAATGAAGCGAGCCGGGCTGACTTCAAATGTGATTGAACAAATGATAGACGCAGTTTTCTCACAATTGAAAGGACTGAAAATCGCCGAAACGCTACCTGATTATCTGTTGTCTCAATGTCATCTGGTTGGTCTCAACGATGCCATCCGCCAAATCCACCGCCCCGAAAACCTCAACGTAATTCCTCGAGTGGAACAGCGCTTAAAGTTTGAAGAACTCTTTTATGTGCAACTGGATGTGCTTAGTTATGCCAAGGATCGCATAATGAAATATCGGGGATTCCGCTTTCCGCGAATAGGCAACTATTTTATGCGTTTTTATAAGGAATGTCTTCCTTTTGAACTCACGGGTGCCCAGAAACGTGTGGTTCGTGAGATACGCCAAGATTTAGGTAGCGGGCGCCAAATGAACCGTCTTTTGCAGGGTGATGTAGGTAGTGGGAAAACAATGGTATCTGTGATGACCATGCTCATAGGTATTGACAACGGATACCAATCTTGTATCATGGCTCCCACAGAAATATTGGCGGAACAGCATTGTGCCACCATGCAACGCCTGCTTGCGCCCATTGGCATTCGTGTAGAATTGCTCACAGGCATAGTTAAGGGAAAGCGTCGCCAAGCTGTGCTCGACGGTCTGCAAGACGGCAGCATCCATGTGCTTGTTGGCACCCACGCACTGCTGGAAGACAACGTCAATTTCAAAAATTTGGGCGTGGCAGTAATAGATGAGCAGCACCGTTTCGGAGTTGAGCAACGTTCAAAACTTTGGTTGAAAAACGAATTCCCACCTCATATCCTCGTAATGACGGCTACGCCGATTCCCCGCACACTTGCGATGACCGTATATGGAGATTTGGACGTTTCAGTCATAGATGAATTGCCTCCAGGCCGAAAACCGATAAAGACAGTCCACTATTATGACAAGGCACTCGAACAGCGTGTGCAGTTGGTCCGCTCTGAAGTGGCCAAAGGCCATCAAGTCTATTTTGTTTACCCACTCATCAAGGAGAGTGAAAAGACTGATTTGAAAAATCTCGAAGAAGGCTTCCGACAAATATGCGCTCAGTTTCCCGAACTCAAGGTTGGCATGTTGCATGGCAAGATGAAACCGTCCGAGAAAAATGATGTGATGCAATTGTTCGCATCCGGCGAGTTGCATCTGCTGGTATCAACAACGGTTATCGAAGTTGGCGTGGATGTTCCCAATGCTTCGGTGATGATTATTGAGAATGCCGAGCGCTTTGGCCTGGCTCAGTTGCACCAGCTCCGAGGTCGGGTGGGGCGTGGCGCGGAACAAAGCTACTGTGTGCTGGTTACCGGCTACAAACTTTCAGAAAACACACGCCGTCGAGTAGAAATAATGTGCGAAACCACAGATGGCTTCCGTATAGCCGAAGAAGATTTGAAATTACGCGGACCTGGTGATTTGGAAGGTACACAACAGAGCGGCGTTGTCTTCAATTTCAAAATTGCAAATGTGGTTCGCGACGGTGCACTTTTGCAACAGGCGCGAGAAGTAGCGAGACAAATTGTTGATGAAGACCCTTTGCATGAGTTGTCTCAAAACAATATTCTTTGGTCTCAACTTAAAAAACTGCGCAAGTCGAATACAAATTGGGCCGCAATCTCATAAAAAAGCTTAAGCTTCTGACCTATTTCTTGGCTATTCAAACAATATTTTGTACATTTGCAACGTTAAAATTACAAATTCCAATCTGAAAGTATAAATATGATATATAAAACCATCAAAACGGCTCTCATTTCTTGCTTTGGCCTGTTTGCTTCGCTTCAGGTGGTGCAAGCACAGGATTTGATGGCCCGTCAAGCTAATATGGACCGACAGCTCCGTGCCGTTGATTCAGTTAGTTTGCGCCGTACCATACAAAAAGAAAGAAGTTATAATCCCAGTACACTCTATACTTCATGGGATAACTCCGGTTTCGATGTTTATCGCAACCAGCAGAAGCCTATGTATTTCAAAATTGACCTCCGTGGCTTCACAATGCCTACTCCGAGCCGTCAGGTTACCTCTAACTTTGGTTATCGCAAACGTTTCCGCCGCAATCACCTCGGTTTGGACATTAAAGTCTATACCGGTGACACCATTGTCTCTGCATTCGACGGCAAAGTGCGTGTTGTAAGTTTCGACCGCCGAGGTTGGGGCTATTATGTCGTAATTCGCCACTCCAATGGTTTGGAAACACTCTATGGGCATTTGTCAAAACAGCTCGTAAAGCAGGATCAAGTTGTGAAATCCGGGGAACCTATCGGTTTAGGTGGGGATACGGGTTTCTCATTCGGCTCACATCTTCACTTTGAGACCCGCTTGCTAGGTGAACCTATCAATCCTGCGCTGATGTTTGACTTTGCCAATCAGGACGTGACGGGAGATTATTACGTGTACCGCAATTCCAGAGGCTACAGCGTAGAACAACTGGCGAGCGAAAATACGCCTGCTTTTGCCCAAATGGAAACAGCGAAGTCTGAACCGGCTGTTGAAACGACCCAGAGCGCACCTCGTTATCACAAGGTCAAGCGCGGTGAAACTTTGTTCTCTATTGCCCGCAGCAATGGCCTTTCTGTTGACCAACTGCGCCGAATTAATGGTCTTTCAAAACGCTCCAAATTGCGTGCAGGCCAAGTGTTGAAAACAAAATAAACTATTCCGCCGGTTGTAAATCCGGCGTTCCGCCATACAGTCCCCATGTGCTGTCACAGTGCATGGGGATTGCTTTTACGGTGGTGTTGACAAGAAAATCCATGTCGTACATAGAACGGACGAAATCAGAGATAGATCGGCCTATGTCCGATATGTATCGGGCTCTCTCAATTATTATGTGGAAAAAGTGGCAAATACGCGGAATTGCGCCATATCTTGCATATCGCAGGTTCTATGTTCCGTTTCGACAGGTGGTCGAAGATAGGACATGATGGCCTTAAAGTGCCCGAAAATGCTGTTTTTTGCGTTTTGCATGAAATTTTGCCGGTTTTTCGTGCTCTCTAATCGCAAAAAAAGTGGTAACTTTGAACGTTATTACAAAGCAATAGAATAATTCAAAAGAATAGCATCAAATGAATCAAGATGACAGAATAATCAAAGTTGACTTGCAGGAAGAAATGAAGACTTCCTATATCGACTATTCCATGTCTGTAATTGTTGCTCGCGCACTCCCTGACGTGCGAGACGGTTTCAAACCGGTCCATCGCCGAATTCTCTATGGTATGCTGGGACTTGGCAACACCCATGACAAACCCTACAAGAAATCAGCCCGTATTGTCGGTGAAGTACTCGGTAAGTATCATCCTCATGGCGACTCTTCGGTATATGGTGCCCTTGTTCGTCTGGCCCAGACGTGGGCTATGCGCTACACTCTCGTGGATGGCCAGGGTAACTTCGGCTCTGTCGATGGCGACGGTGCTGCTGCCATGCGTTACACCGAAGCCCGGCTGACACAACTCGGCGAAGCCATGATGCAAGACCTGGAAAAGGAAACGGTAGATATGACAAACAACTTCGACGATACGTTGAAGGAGCCCACAGTGATGCCTACGCGCATACCAAACCTGTTGGTAAACGGCGCAAGCGGTATTGCCGTCGGCATGGCTACGAATATTCCTACACATAATTTGGGAGAAGTCATAGATGCCTGCATAGCCTACATTGATAATCCCGAAATAGACACAGCAGGTCTGATGGAGTATATCCCGGCTCCCGACTTCCCCACGGGAGGCCTGATTTTCGGACTGCAAGGTGTGAGAGAAGCTTACGAAACTGGTAAAGGCCGTGTCGTAATGCGCGCAAAGACTGAAATAGAAGAAACTCCGACCCACCAGAAAATAGTAATCAGTGAAATACCATACGGCGTAAATAAAGCGGAACTCATTAAGTATATTTACAGCTTGGTCAACGAAAAGAAAATCGTGGGCATAAGCAATGTTAACGACGAGAGTGACCGCGAGGGCATGCGCATAGTTGTTGATGTAAAACGTGATGCAAACGCTAACGTTGTCTTGAACAAACTTTTCAAGATGACAGCGCTTCAAAGTAACTTTGCAATCAACTGCATCGCGCTCGTGCATGGTCGTCCGCGCCTCTTGACGCTGAAAGACTGCATCCAAAATTTTGCCGAACACCGCCACGATGTCGTCACCAGGCGTACAAAGTATGATTTGCGCAAGGCGCAAGAACGTGCACACATCCTGGAAGGTCTTATGATTGCCAGTGACAACATCGATGAGGTAGTTCATATCATCCGTGCCGCTAAAACGCCGCAGGAGGCCATGGATAATTTGATGAAACGCTTTGAACTGGATGACATCCAGGCACGTGCTATCGTTGAAATGCGGCTTCGTCAACTTACTGGTCTGATGCAAGACCAACTGCATGCCGAATACGAAGAACTGGAACGTAAGATTGCCTATTATACTCAAATTTTGAACGATGAAGAGCTGTGTAAGAAAGTCATAAAAGACGAGTTGCTCGAAGTAAAAGAGAAATGGGGCGATGCACGTAAGACTGAAATCGTTCCAGGTGGCGACGACAGCTTCAATCCTGAAGACTTCTACGCCAATGATCCCGTTGTAATCACTTTAAGTCACCTCGGCTATATCAAACGAACACCATTGACGGAGTTTAGAGCGCAAGGCCGAGGCGGAGTAGGCAGTAAATTGAGCAGTACACGCGATGAAGACTTTATTGAAAGCATTTATCCCGCAACAATGCACAATACGATGCTCTTCTTCACAAAGAAAGGACGTTGCTACTGGCTTAAAGTGTACGAAATACCCGAAGGTGCAAAAAACACAAAGGGCAGAGCAATTCAAAACTTGCTTAACCTCGAAAGCGACGACGCTGTAAGCGTATGTTTGAATATTAGAAAACTTGCTGACCCTGACTTCTGCAAAACGCACTTTGTCGTATTCTGTACTAAGAACGGTATAGTGAAGAAAACGTGCCTTGAAGACTACTCCCGTCCGCGTACAAATGGCGTCATAGCCATATCTATCCGTCCCGATGATGCAGTTATCGATGTTGTTCTCACGAATGGAGAGAATGAGCTGGTACTTGCCAATAAGAATGGCCGAGCCATTCGCTTCCATGAGGACAAGATTCGCACGATGGGCCGAACTGCCACCGGCGTTCGCGGAATGACGCTCGACGGTGACGGAGATGAAGTGGTCGGAATGGTTTGTGTTTACAATTTGGAAAAAGACACGATTCTTGTCGTCAGTGAAAAAGGTTACGGAAAACGTAGTGCCGTGGATGACTATCGGGTTACGAACCGTGGCGGCAAAGGCGTGAAGACCTTAAGCATTACAGAAAAGACCGGTCACCTTGTTGCTATCATCAATGCCATAGATGAACGTGACCTTATGATTATTAATAAGAGCGGTACCGCAATCCGTGAGCGCATAGCCGATATACGGGTCATGGGACGAGCCACACAAGGTGTGAAGTTGATTGACATTATGAAACGCAACGACGAGATAAGTAGCGTCTGCAGCGTTATGTCTGAACCGGAAGAGGTGTTTGATGAGAGTGAAACCGTTGATGCCGTTCCTGAATTAAACCTATCGTCTCCTGAAGTGTCCAAGAATGTAAGCGAGACAGATGAATCTCCGGCGGAATCATAATTGTGGCACAATAATTGCAAGATAATAATTAGTAACCCTTTTAAATACGAGAAAAATGAAGAACAAGATCTTATCATTCGCAGTGCTGATATTTGCTACTGCAACCTCGTTTGCTCAGAACTCGGCTATTTACAAAGCTGAAGAGCTCATGAATGACGAAGAATTGATTAAAGCGCAGAGTGTAATCACTCCAGCGCTGACCAATCCCAAAACAAAACTTTTGGGCTACGCTTACAATGTTGCCGGTAACATAGAATGCCGCTTGTTACAGCCAGAAATATTGAAGGCAGCCGATCATCAGGCTTTGGATACGACACTTTTCGTAAACAGTCTCAATGCTGCTGCCAAATATTTTATAGAAAGTGACAAGATCTACAAGGCTATGCCGAAGCACAATGCCGAAGCAAAAGAGAAAATGGCTGATAACAAAAACATGATGCGCCAAATCTTGAGCTATTTCGCATATGCTGGCCAGTTTGAGAACCAACGCGGAAATAAGAAAGGGGCTTATGAGTCCTTTGAGAAGTTTATCGCATTACCTCAATGTCCTATTTTTACGGAAGAAGAAACTAAGGCCATTTACGACAAAGACCGCGAACTTTATAATCGTATTGGCTACTATGCAACCCTGCTTGCCAACGAGATGAAGGATTATGACGGCATTCTTAAGAATGTTGATTTTGCCATTGCTAATCCTGAGTCACGTAATGATGGATATATCCTGAAGCTTCAAGCATATCTGGAAAAACAAGATACGGCTTCATGGGTAAAAACTGCACGTCAGGCTATCGAAGACGGCACTGACAACGCTACGTTCTGCAACAATCTTTTGTATTACTACAATTCGCACAATCTTAAAGACGAGGCGAAGGCAATGGCAGACGAGTTGGTTCAAAAAGCACCGAACAGCAAGATGGCTTGGTACGCCCGTGGTTGCGTTTCAATGAACACGTTTAAAAAGTTTGCCGATGCTCGTGCTGATTTCGACAAGGCGATTGAACTTGACCCCAATTTCATTGACGCCATCTACAACAAGGGTGTAAGTTACGTGAATGAGCTTATTTCTTTGAACCTTAATACAGACACTAAGAGCAAGGATTATAAGCAAACCTTGGAGAAAGCACACCAGTACTACGGACAAGCACAGCCTCTCTTTGAGAAAGTGCGCCAATTGGCCCCTGAAAAACCTGAATTGTGGGCTGAAAACCTTCGTATGGTTTACTTCAATTTGGACAAGCAGGACTTGGCAAAAGAAATGGAGCAAGTGGTGCTGAACATGCATAAATAAGATATTTCGAATAATTGTTTTATACCCATTGCGGGCTCTGCAAATGAAGCAGAGCCCGCAATGTATATTTAAGTGTCAGCAATATCTCTGAAGTCTATTCTGATATACGTGTGATTTCAGTTGTCTCGTCCTCTTCAATTACTCGTGTCGTCCGTCGTACAATGATGATACTGGCTTCATAAAGCAGGTATATTGGAAGAGAAACCACTGTAAGCGTAAATATGTCTGATGTAGGAGTAATTATAGCCGCTATAATTAAAATTACAATGATTGCATGACGTCGGTAACTTATCATGAACCGGTCCGTGAGGAATCCTAATTTTGCCAGTAGCCATGATACTATAGGCAACTCAAAGACGATGCCCATCATGAGGTTTAACATCAGCATCGTGTCAATATACGACTCCAAATTAATGAAGTTCTGCACATCGGAACTAAATTGATAGGTTCCTAAAAAACGGAATGTTAGGGGAAATATTACGAAATAGCTGACAGCTGCTCCGAGAAGGAACATCACATATCCACCGAATACGATTCTGATGGTGTATTTGCGCTCATTCTTATATAGAGCCGGGGATATAAAAGAAAACAAGCCATAAAGTATATATGGGGAGACCAGAAGTACAGCCATCATCAATGCCATTTTCATATGAATTAAGAACTGCGATGCCAGTTTGGTATTGATCATTTCTACGTGAAAGTCTTGAGGTTTAATGAATGGCATGTTCAGCATGTCCCCTAAACGGCCCATGATTCGGTAGCTGATAAAATCAGAGTTCTTTGGAGCCATTACAATGTCTGACAAGATTTCTTTGAAACCAAACGCTATGATTGTAAAGACCATTACGGCAATGATAATCTTAAACAATATGGAACGCAACGCGTCCAAATGGTCCCAAAATGTGCCCAGTTCTTCCTTTTCGGCCATATATGATTTCTGATATTATTTTGATTAACTGTTCTTTAATTCTTTAATAAGCTTATTAATGCGTTTCATTTGGTCGGGAATCTGAATGTGTTGAGGGCATTGTGGTAAACAGTGCCCACATGCCGTACAATTTACAGATTGCGCTTTAGCTTTTACTGACTTGCTTATATCTGCCAAGAAACGTTTACGGGCTTTAGCATAATTTGCCGATTGCTTGCTTGCAGGAACTTGACCTGCTAGCAGTTGTTTGTTGAAATAGGCGAAATTACCCGGGATATCCACACCAAAAGGACAAGGCATGCAATAACGACATGCCGTGCAGGGAATAACAGGATGTTTCATCATCGCCACGGCAGTCTCTTCAAGAAACGTTTTGTCTGCTTCGGTTATGGGAACAAGTGGTGAAAACACGTTTATATTTTCTGTCAGATGCGACTGATATGTCATGCCGCTCAACGTCGTCATTATTTGTGGCAGACTACCGACAAATCGGAAGGCCCAGGAGGCTGGCGATTTTTCCGGGTCGCGTTTTTTCAGTTCTTCCAGCAGACTATTGTCTAATTTGGCCAAACGCCCTCCCAACAATGGTTCCATAACAACGACCGGAATACCCCGTTTCTCCAATTCAGAATACATATACTGTGCGCTGGGCCGTTCGTCGGAGTCCTGAATCCAATCAAAATAGTTCAGTTGTATCTGAACGAAATCCCATTTTACGGGATAGTCTAGCGCAGTTAGGAATGATTCGCGGTCACCATGGAAAGAAAATCCCAAATGGCGAATGCGGCCCTGCTTGCGTTCTTCCTGCAAAAAGTCTAATATGCCATTCTCTGCAAAACGTTTGAGGAATGCGTCACGACCTTTGTCAAGGCTATGAAGAAGGTAGAAATCAATATAATCCACACCGAGTTCCTCCATAGAGTGTGAATACATTTTTTTCGCAGCTTCAAGATTCCATTGTGATGGATTGAAATTTGACAGTTTGGTAGCTATCTGGAATGATTCACGTGGGTATCGCGACAGAGCTTTTCCCATGGCGCGCTCCGATGCTCCGCCATGGTACACTGGAGCCGTGTCATAATAGTTCACACCATGCTTCATAGCATAGTCAATAAGGCTTTCCACTTTCTCCTGGTCAATCATGCGCTTTCCGTCGTCGTTCTTCTTCGTTGGCCAACGCATTCCTCCGTAGCCTAATAGGCTTACGGGTTTTTGTATGTTTGAAAAAGTCCGTTTTGTCATATTATCTGTTGGCTCGTTATCTGGCCAAACCAATTTGTCAAGCCCTCCAGTGGCTTTGTTAATGCTCTTGGCATATACTATGGTTGAAGTCGCCATTGTTGTAGCGCCCATCTTCTTAAGAAATTCCCTTCTGTCCATGATATTATACTTTTTACTGGTTAATTATTCTAGATATTGTTCATAGCGTCTGGTGCTCGGCAAATCCTTCAATGAATATGGCTTTGATTGGATTCGCTTTCCACCCAGCTACACACATTCCGCACCCGATACAGCTTCCTTCGTTTATCACAGGAAAACGTTTGCGTCCGTTTTGCAGCATCTTGACGGAACCATTTGGGCATGCTTTTTCACAGGCATCGCAGTCGGTATCTTCTGTCATAGCAATGCAGTTTTTCTTTAGCCACACGGCGCGACCTATTTTAATGTCTGTCTTTTCTTCAACTGAAATCTTTTTCAGAGCATCGGTCGGACATATATCGTTGCACTTTGTGCAGTCCCATAGACAGCAGTTGTCTGTCAGTATTAGCTGGGGTATCATGAGCGAGTCCATGCTGATTTTCGGTTGGAGGGCGCGGGTGGGGCACACCTCAACGCAAAGTTGGCAGGCGTTGCACAAATGCGACATCCTGTCAAAGCTCTCGCCACCTGCCGGGATGATGGGCCTTTTTGAGTGCGCTGTCTGCTTATTCTCTATGATTGCCACACCGCTGTTCACCTTTTCCCTCAGCCCTTGCATCGTCTTGGCCTGCGCCACATTGGTGGAGAAACTGAAAAAGCGCCGCCTGCTCCGGTCGGTGGGGAGCGTGTCGTTTTGAGCATCCCTTTTAGCCCGTCGCAGAAGGGCAAAATAGAGTATACACAATCCTGCGATGATGAAGCAGAGCAGGTATTTCATCTCTGAGCTGGGATAATACCCGGTTACTTCAGTTTATCGTTGGCGAAACGGAACATCTGGTAAGTTTTTTGTTGGCCAAGCACGCCTACAAAGATAGGAGTATATTTTTTCTTAACCTCGAGTTCTTTGGCATCTGCCTTCCAATGGGCGTCAATGAGCATCTTGGCTTGAGCCTCCGTCAGCTTGTTTGCGTCTATCTGGCTCCGAAGTTGGTCTTTGGGCTTGTCGTATATATCTTTGGCCGCTTTCAGTTCTTTCAGATAGGCATAAAACTGCGGTGAGAACTTTCCTACGATGGTTTTGTCCAGTTTCAGTTGCTTTACCACGTAGTTGTGGCGCACTTTTTCCTTCGATGTCTGGGCTTGGGTGCCGTTCGTGCACAATAAGCAGCCGACTGCAATCAGTAGCAGGCCTCTCTTCAGGCCTGAAAAGGACGTTTTCTGCATTTCCTTCATTTTTTTTATTTATATAGCGTTTTCAATATGTTCGAAAAAGAAGAGAGCCGGACTATAAGCCGGGTTCTGTATTCCTGTCTGTTCAAGAACGCCCGTCATTTATCCACGCCTGATGTCACCATCAGGCTCTATCGTTCTACCCTCCGGCGCATGGCTCGGGCGGGCCGCCCTCAGGCGCCGGTTTACTTGAACTTTCAACGTTCCGACGTACGGCAGCCACGTCGCCATGGCCCCCCGTGGGCTCTTACCCCACGTTCTCACCCTTACCGTCACGAGTGGCGGCGGTTATTTTCTTCTACGTCATACATGCCCTTGCGGACATCTTCCCGTTAGGAAGGGAACTGCCCTGTGTTGCCCGGACTTTCCTCCCGCGTCAGTAAGACGCCGGCGACGGACCGTTCGGCTCTCTCCAGATTATTCAAGGCAAAAATACAAAGAAACATTGATACTTCGTGCCCTACAACCGCTAAATCTTCATCTTCTCTCCCATTTCTTCCCCTCCGACGCTCTCAAAAGCCCCGTCCTTCTCCAAATGCTAGCCAACATGTCGCCCCGTCACAACCCCGTGTCCCATATAAAAGAAAACAACGCGGACATATCACCGCCTAAGTCCGACATTTGAAAACCGCAGGCGCCCCACCTTGGCCATAACAAAAAATAATTGTACATTTGCCCCCATGAAAACCGCAAGCCGTCTGTTCCTCATCCTGCTTTGCTGCCTGTTCCTCAGTTGGTCCGCCCTGCAGGCGCAGCAACGTACCTTCCGCATATGCGAACTCAACGCAGAAAACCTCTTCGACACCACTCACGACCCCGGAAAAGAAGACCGCGAATTTCTTCCCGAAGGTAACAGGCGATGGACACAGAATAAACTCTGGAAAAAGCTTGACAACCTCAGCCGCGAGATCATAAGCCTCGGGCCCAACCGGCCCGCCGACATCATTGCCCTCACTGAAGTCGAAAATGACTCCGTCATGACTCTGCTCTGCCGGCGCGCCCTGCTGCGCAAAGCTGGCTACCGCTACATCATCACCGACAGTCCCGACCCGCGCGGCATCGATGTCGCTCTCATGTACCAGCCCGCTACATTCAAGCCCCTCAAGACCGCATCCATCCGCATCCAGCACCCAAAGCAACCCCATTTCCGCACGCGCGACATACTCCACGTTGCCGGACGCCTGCAAAACGGCGACACGCTCCACCTCTTTCTCTGCCACCTCTCAAGCCAGCGCGGCGGCCGCAGCAGCCAGCGCCACCGCGCCATCGAGTGCCAGCACCTTAGGCGCAGCGTCGACACCCTCCTATGCGACAACCCCCGCGCCAAAATCATTATCATCGGCGATTTCAACGACACCCCGTCCTCCGCATCCCTGACGCAGCATCTGGGCGCCATTCCGCTCGCCGGCAAGGCCGTTAAGCCCCGCTGCGCAAGCCTCTACAACCTGTTGCCCGCACATGCCGGCGCCAACGCTGTAACGGGCACATACAAGTACCAGGGCCGTTGGCAGATGCTAGACCAATGCATCGTGTCCGGTAGCCTGCTGGATACTGCGGGGCGCGTCTATACATCACCGGCGGACCTGCATATATGGGCTCCGCCGTTCCTGCTGGAAGAAGACAGCGACGACCTTCAACAGACTCCCCGCCGCACATACAACGGCTACCGGTATAACGGGGGATTTAGCGACCACTTGCCTATTTTTATAGACTTGACGGTGCGTTTCTGACTATTCGTGGTGGTAGGGTTCGCCGCGGATGATGGTCTGGGCGCGGTAGAGCTGCTCGACGAAGAGGAGGCGGACGAGCTGATGGGAGAAGGTGAGGGGGGAGAGGGAGAGCTGCTCGGCGGCGGCGGCTCGGACGGCATCGGAGAAGCCGTAGGGTCCGCCGATGACGAAGACGAGGCGGCGCGGGGCGGCGGTCTGTTTCTGCTGCAGCCAGCGGGCGAGCTGCAGGGAGCGCATCTGGAGGCCGTGCTCATCAAGTAGCACGATGTGGTCGCCGGGACGGAAGCGGGCCAGCAGGGCCTGGCCTTCGAGGTGTGTCTGCTGGTCGGGGCTAAGATGGCGCGTGTTGCGGAGAGCGGGCAGTTCCTCGATGGCGAAGGCCATGTGGCGGGCGATGCGCTCGCGGTATTGCCCGATGAGCTGGAGCAGGGGCTGGCCGGTGGTCTTGCCGACGACAATGAGTTGGGTTTGCATACGAGGACAAAGTTACTATTTTCATCGGGATTTGGGATGGGGTGCTGAGTTTTTTTGTATCTTTGCACATTATA
>ODAI011992109.1_pt1 | contig 15800 bp, 15 predicted proteins | sample 1539321 | NCBI WGS metagenome assembly ODAI01 (sample SAMN02144231, study PRJEB22623) | gut metagenome | biome: sheep rumen | host: Ovis aries | place: New Zealand
ACAAATTACTGAAAAAACTAAAGCAATCATCCCAGTACATTTATATGGTCAGCCAGCCGATATGGATCCTATTCTTGAAATTGCTGAAAAACATGATTTGAAAGTCATTGAGGATGCTGCTCAAGCACATGGCTCAACATACAAAGGTAAAAAAATTGGAAGTATTGGCGACTTTGGTTGTTTCAGCTTTTATCCTACTAAAAACATGACTACCGGTGAAGGTGGAATGGTAACTACTAATGATGAAGATTTAGCAGAAAAAGCTGGTATGGTGCGTGCTCACGGAGAAAGTAAAAGATATGAACAATCATTACTTGGTTACAATTACAGAATGACTGATATTGCAGCAAGTATTGGTCTTGTACAATTAAAATATATTGATGAATTTAATAAGAAAAGAAATGAAAATGCCAAATATTTATCTGAAGGATTATCTGATGTAAAAGGAATAACCACACCAAAAGTAGATGAAAATGTTACTCATGTATTCCATCAATACACTATAAGAGTTTCAAAAGATAGAGATGCTTTCAGACAGTTCCTTACAGATAATGAAATAGGTACAGGAGTACATTATCCTATCGTATTATATAAACAGCCTTACTACCAGAATATGGGCATTACAGGAAACTGTCCTGAAGCTGAATTAGCTGCTAGTCAAGTGATTTCCTTACCAGTACATCCATCATTAACTACTGAGGAATTAGACACTATTATTGAAACTGTTAAAAAAGGTTCTGAAAAATTATTATAAATTTCTTCAATCCCCTATTTTAATTATTTTTTTTACTATTTTTTTAGGAAACTTGTTATTATGAAAATTGAAAAAGAATCGTTTAATAATTATGTTAGAGAAAATGTGTTTGACACTATTCGGAAATATGATCTTATTGAAAATGATGACAAAATTATGATTGGTGTTTCTGGAGGAAAAGACAGCATATTAACATTACATATGATTCATTCTTACAAAATTATGAATAATTTGGATTTTGATATTGAAGCAGTTTGTATTGATGAGGGAATTGCAGGTTATCGTGAGGAAGGTATTAAAACTGCTAAAAAAAATTGTGAAAAACTTAATATTCCATTAACTATACACTCTTTTAAGAATCAGTGGGAGCATTCTTTAGATGAAATTCATGATTTCTATAAAAGTACGTGTATGCCCTGTGGTATTTATAGAAGATATTTGTTAAATAAGATTTCGGATGAACATAATTGTGATAAAATAGCTACTGGACATAATATGGATGATGAGATACAATCATTTCTTATGACTTTTGCACGTAATGATCAGAATAAATTTCCTAAGTTTGGTCCGAAATTAGATAAAATTCATGAAAATATGGTTCCTCGTATAAAGCCATTATGGAAACTTCCTGAAAAAGATGTTGGTATTTGGTGTGTGATTAATAATATTCCAATACATGATGAAGAATGTCCTTACTCTGTTACTTCACTTCGTAGTGATGTTAAATCTTTATTAAATAAAATTGAGGAAGAAGAAAAGGGAACTAAAAATAATATTTTTAAATCATTTATGAAAACATTTAATGTTAAGCAGGAACAGGTTAGTTTAAATTCTTGTGAATTTTGTGGACAGCCTACTGCAAAAAGTCCTTGTAAGGCTTGTGAAATTAGTGAAGAAATTAAAAAAAAAGTGTTATAGTTGATCGGCAGTTTTAAAAATTGAACCGCCATATATTTCTTCCTGCATATCCTGAACTGCCTGGATAGCTAGATCGATTGAATCTGCTATTTTCAGTATTCTTCTTTTTCTGACATTCAATGTTTTTCCGCATGTGCATTTTTTTGTTTTTGTTCCTTCTTTTGAGTATAGTACTCTTCCACAATCACATCTATATATTAAATATGACATTTATATCACCTTTATATTCCGAATATTGCATGTAAGTAAGGTAAAAATACATTGTTTATTGTTATTAATACGCCTATTGTACAGCCCAGGTTTGTTCCTATAACTACCAGTATAACTCTAAATAATTTGTTATGCCATAAGTCCCTGAATGATTCAAAATCGGCTAATTCGTGAAGGTCATCAAATCCGACTTTCCTTAATTTACCTTCAACCAATCCTGAAAACCATCCTGCTGCAAGTAATGGATGTATTACTGTGATTGGTGCCACTATTAATGCAACTAATGCAGATTGTATTTTTGAACCGGACAATAATGAACCTAGGAAAGCTCCACCACCAGCGAATATAATATAATTAATTAAACCCCCTTGTATATCAATACCCTGAAAAAATGCTATTATGAATATTAATATGAAGATTAATGGGATTAAGTAGATTATTATTTTAATTATTGAAAATCGTGATTCTTTAACATAACTTAAAGATTCTATTGATGGTATTGTTTCCGGATTTTCAAGGAAAGTCTCTATACCTTGTTTATGTCCTGCCCCAACTACTGCAACTACATTCTTGTCTTCGAGACTTTTTAAATTATAGGCCATGTATGCATCTCTTTCATGTACTAATGCATTGTATCCTCCAGGTGATGCTTCTTTAAAGTATCCCATTACTTCTTGTATTGTGTCTTCTTGTTTTAATCTTTCTATTTCTTCTTCGAATGATCCTTCTTCTTCATCGTCTCCAGAAAGATAGGATGTGATTAGTTCCCATACAAATGTTAATTTTTCTTTTAAGGTCATTCCTTTGATTGTTCGTTTTAATGTTATTTGAATGTTACGATCTATTAGTGCTATTTCAGCATTGACTTCTTTAGCTATTTTTGCTGCTTCCAACATTTCGGAACCTGGTTTTACTCCGACATCCTTTCCCATTTTTCTTTGTGTATGTGCCAGGAATGTACTTACAAGTGTTACTATTAAATTATTTGATTTTAATAATGTTTTTAAATCAAATTTTTCTTCCTGTTTTATTCCATAACTTTCATTAACAAGTGTTTGATATCTTCCAACATCTAATTCGATTGCTACTATTTCTGGTCTTTTTTCGTATATTGTTTCTTTTACTGTGTTTACACTTTTTTCTGATATGTGTGCTGTTCCAACTATTTCTAAGGATGCTTCGCGTATGGGTTCTATTATTTCTGGTTCTTCAATGTTTATGTTTTCTTCTTCGTTTTCGTTATTTATTGTATTATCTTGTTGTTCTAATGGAATTTCTGATTGTTCTATTTTTGGGTAGACCTTGGTTATTGGTGGTTGTTTGTATTCTTTTTTTTGATCAATTGGGTTTATTTCATTCATTTTATCACTTGTTAATTACTATTATTTACCATTTAATAATTGAGATGTAATAATTGTGTATTATTATTTTCTTATGAAATTATTTTATATGTTGTTATGTTATTTATTGATTAGTGATATATTACAACTCATTTAATAATATAAATTTCTTATTTTATTATTAGATATTTAAATAGTATACAAAGTTATGTTGTTATATAATTATTATGTAATTGGTATTATTTCAATTATCCTTATTTTTAAATTCTATAGAAAAACACTTTTATTAATATTAATATAATTAATTATCAACTAGAGAGTTTAATGATATTATGAGAATAATTACTACACCCATGTGTGAAGATGTTTTGAAGATTGCCGGCTTAACAAATTATGAAGTTGTTAGACCTGACAATATAAAAAATGCAGATATAGCTATTTTGTTATCAGAAACAAAATCGGATGTTCCTAAAATATCCATTAAATTAAATACTTATATGCAGATATATGAGAGTATATTAACAATTAGTGAAAAGTTTAATTCAAGTGTTAACTATGAAAAGATTGAATTAATACAAAAGCTTATTAAGGAAAATTCTGATAAAAAATTTGAAAGACAGAAAATCAGTGTAAAAGTGTACAGCAATTTCCTTAAAGAAACAGTTTCTGATATGGGTTTTAGTTTAAATGATACTGATTATGATTATGTTGTATGTCCTGATTATTTAGAAGATACTGTAACAGGAGAAAATTTAATAATAATTCCATCACATAAAAATGTTTCAATTAACATTATAGATAGGATTAATGAAAGATATGAATATTTGGAGAGAGAATTATGTATGAAACAATGACTTATACTGGTGGTATTCACAAGAATTATGAAATTGAAGAATTGATTGAAGATTTAGGTGGGTTTATTTTACAAAAAAATGAATCACAGTTAGATATTACATTGACACTTGCAATACCTTCAGAAGATGTGGATAAAGTAGAAATAAAGGCTAAAGAGTTGTTGGGAGATGTTGAACTATCTCCATTAGCAAGTACTGAGATTGCTGTTGTATCACCGACACTGGCTAGACAACATCTTCCTCATGCTGCATGTGATATTGCAGAATATTTAAGAAGATATGGGACAAAAACTAATATGATTGGTTTGGCAAGAGGGGCAGGTAAAGGTATTTCACAGATAAGTAAGCCAGAAAAAGATCTGATAGAAGAACATGATCTTGCTATATTTTCGTTAGGTAGTTTTGAAGATTGTATTCGTAAAAAAACTCATTTGTTTGAAGATATTGATATTCCCGTTATTGTTGTTGGAAGTCCTGAGTTAGATGCTGAGGAAATAAACGCTAATGCATATGTTTCTGGATTTGGAAGAATTCCTAGAAGATTAAAACGTGGAGAAAATATTCGTGCATTAAGAAAATTGGTGAAAATATCTGAGGATATTATTGCAAAACAAAAAGAAGATCTTAATGATGATCCATTAATTATATCACCTATTATTGCTAAGATTGCAATTGAACGAAGTGTGGATGAAGTTGCACATATTAACTCACCAATGGCACTTGTTAGTCAACTTGATGGTGTGCGTGTTAAATTGCCTTTCGATGAGTTCCATGAGGAAATTGCTGAAGTAGAAGTTGAAGGATATCGTTTAGGAGATATTGCTGAAATTAAGAAATCTAAAATGTATGACCATATATTAGTTAAAATATTGCCTGAAACTTCACTTTACTAACTCTCTCCCTAAAATATCTTTTTTTTAAAAAATTATACTAAATTTTATTATACATGCTTTGAATATATTTAATCATAGATAATAGATTAAATTTAAATTATAGGAGTAATATCATGGCACACGAACATGGTGGAAATTTATCTGATGAAGATAAAAAAGCAATTATGGAACAAAATATTAATATCACCCGTAATCTTGCTAATATTAAATATAAAGTTGCAGTTATGAGTGGTAAAGGTGGTGTTGGAAAGTCAACAGTAGCTGTTAATTTAGCTCAGGCATTCAATGCTATGGGTTATAAAACTGCTATATATGATGTGGATATTCACGGACCGAATGTTCCAAAAATGTTAGGAATAGAAAGTGAATCACTAAGTGTAAAAGGAAACAAACTTGTACCTGTTGAAACGGATGATGGATTACTTGTTGCATCAATGGCATTTCTTATAGAAAGTAATGGTTCTCCAATCATATGGAGAGGTCCTCAAAAAACTGGTGCTATTAAACAGTTAATTTCAGATGTTGCTTGGGGAAATATAGATGTTATGATTTTTGATAACCCTCCTGGAACCGGAGACGAACCATTAACTGTTCTTCAAATGATTCCTGATTTAGATGCGGCTGTTATGGTTACAACACCAAGTTCTGTATCTGAAGAGGATGTTGTTAAATGTGTTGGTATGACTAGAATGTTAAATATTGAAAAAATTGGACTTGTAGAAAATATGTCTTATTTTGAATGCCCACATTGTGATGAAAAGATTAGTTTATTTGGAGAAAGTAAAGGACAGGACTTTGCTAAAGCTATGGATGTGGATTATTTAGGTGATTTACCTTTCAGAACACAAGTTTCTGAATCAGCAGATAAATATGAAGTACCTATAGTAAAATCCGAGCCTGAATCTAAGGCAGCTCAAGGTTTCTTTGATATTGCTAAAGAAATAGAATCAAAATATTTTAACAAAGATGAATAATTATTTTTTTTTATTCATCATACTCATTTTTTTTATTGTTACTATTTTTTATGTGTAAATTTATTTTACTAAATTTATTTGATTATTATTATATAATTAATTGAAGATTAATGAATATTTTTAAGAAAAAAAAGTTTAAGAAAAGGAGATTATATTAAACCACTAGATGCTAAAACTGCTTGAGCAATAAATGCTGATGATATGTATGTTCCTAAAATAACGAAGAAGGTAACTAAAACACCTCTAAGTCCTACCTTTTTGAAATCTTTTAGATCTTTACCCATTCCGATTCCAGCATATGCTAACAATATCGTGGTTAATGAGATAATATCAATTTTTGAAGTATAATATATTATTGGTTGTGATATTGGAGACCAAGGTAAAGCTATTATCAAAGCTATTATACTTATATATAAAATTGATGGAACGTTAAATGGTACTATCCTTTCAATTAGTAATCCAATTACTGATATTGCACATAGTATAAGCATTCCAATAAATGCTTCCTGTAATGGGGAATGGAATCCTATCCAATTACCCACAGCTGCCATTATAGAAAATATTAGTAATATTATAATCCATTGAAATATTGTATTAAATGATAAATTAATTTTCACTTTGACTCGTATCCCCATCTAAATGTACATTCCTATTCAAAATTTTATTTGAGATAGGTTCTAGTATGCTATATAGTTTTTCAGTTAATGGTAATGCTACAAAGATATATACATACATTCCAGTTACCATTGATATTAAATTTGCCATTCCACTAAATGCTTCTAATTGGACTGTGAAATGCGGATATATTGCAGATAATGATGAAACTGCAGCCGCATTCATACTGGCACTTCCGATACCACATGCCATTCCATAGGCAAATGGGTGTAATGGAATTATATAAGCTAATAAACTTACCAGTAAACTTATGAATGGTGTTCCCAGTACTGTTCCTATTAAAAATACTGAGAAGAAACCTTTAGTTTCTGGTGATGCAAATCCAAATTTATCTATTACTACTCCCATTTGTGGTTCTCGACATATGGAACTTGTCATTCCTATTGCTTCTCTTTTAAATCCTAAAAGTAATGCAACTGGTAATGCAAAAAATATTGTTCCTAGATTTCCTACTTCCTGTAATAGAATTGCTGCTCCAGCATTAAATATGATTCCTATATTTTCTCCACTAGCTATTGCAAGTTTTGCTAATAGAGGTCCTATAAGTAGCATCATTATTGCTGTTGATCTATCTGATTGTTTTTTTGAAATCCATTTTATAGGTTTGATAAGATAGAATGCTATTGCAAATATTAATGAGTATAATAATGGCATGAGAACTATTGATATTCCCGAGATGTTAATCGTTCTGATTCCTATGAATTGAGCTAGTATAATAGAAATAAATACAGTAATATGTAATTTATAATCTTTACACGCCTCGCTTAAATCTTCAACTTCTGAATTATATTTAGTTTTTACTGGCATAGCCAAATCTCCCAATCATAATTAAACGATTGTATAAAAATTTTTTGTATAACTTGTATATTTGTTATTTTATAATTTTAAAAAATTTTTTTATTAATTACATTATAATATTTTTGTACTAGTATAAAAATATTCAACATATAATTGAAAAAAATAATTATTATCTTTGGTATTTTTTTTATTATATCCAGTTATATTTTTTAAGTATTTAGTGTTTTTTATGAAAAAAATATCATTATATTTGTAGTAAAATATACAAAAAAATATTTTTAAATAATTAAAGAATTTTTATATCGTGAAATACTGTGATAATATGGATAAAATTGTTATTTTTAGTCTATACTGACATTATAAATATAAACAAGTTTTTACAAGTTTAAATTTTAAAAATGAGTCCTGATTGATTGTTTATTAGAGGTATTATGTGTAAATAACTTATTTTGGAAAAATTATTAAAAAGAACAGATAAAGGAGTATTGAATGAATAAATGTGTAATAATAATTTATTATTAAAATAAAGAGCAAATAATTGTTTTATAATAGAAAATAAGGATTTTAACAGTTCCTAAAAAGTGTTATTTAGGAGAAAAATATTCACAATAAGTGTTATTAAAAGAGAATTCTTATTCATAAAATGTGAACAAAATAATACAAAAATTCACTATTTGAGCATTAAAATTCTAAAAAAAAGTACAAAAATAAAAAATGAAAAAAATACAAAAAAATATCAAAAAAAATAAAAAATGTTTAAAATAATTAAAAAAAAATAAAATAACAATATATCTCAAAAACCACAAGAACTAAAACAAAAAATAAAAGAAAAAATTTAAATCAAAATTACAAAATATTAATTTATCTTTAATTAATTTACAAATAAATATACTATTATCAAAAAATAAAATAATAATAAAGGTGAAAAACATGGTCAAATATTTACCAGACTACTACAAAATATTAAAAATCAGTACAAATGCAAATAAAAAAGATATAAAAAATGCATACAAAAAAATATCAACACAAAAAAATAAAAAATCAGACATACACACAAAAATAATAGAAGATGCATTTACAGTCTTATCCAATGACAAAAAAAGAAAAAAATATGACAAAATAAGAAAATCAGCAATACAACATAAAACAAAAAAACAAAAACAAAAAAACAATAAAATTAAAGATTCAGTAGAACTAGCAAAAGAAGTTAAAGACAAATATGATTTAATATCAAAAATATTCCAAACAGGAACTAAAGCCATGAAAATTAAACCATTATTAACAGGGACAAATATAATAGTAGGTGGTGCAATGGCAGGATACGGTATAAAAAAAGGAAGAGAATATATGGCAAAACGTGGTAAAAAAAATGAATAAAATTTTTACCACAATTATATAATTACATACTAAAAACAAAAAAAAATATTAAACTTAATAAAAACATGACACCCCATTTCAAATAATTAAATAATAGAAACAAATTAAGAAACTAACCTCCCAATATACAATACACCATTTTATTTGAGCATATATAATTAGTTCTACTGTAGAATATATTCCAAACATTTAACCCAGATTGTAATCATAATTTTTTTATTTTGACTCATCACTGTTATATATAGACAACAACATCAATCATATATCATCACTAACAGGAATCTTTATTAACAATAATACCACTTGTTTAAAATAGTTAATTATATTATTAGTACAATATACAGGCCATACAAATTTTAATTTTTAAATAAATAGAGTTCAATTAAAAGATACATTAAGAAAAAGAAAAAAATATTATTTTAATTACCAAAGGTTATATAATATAAAACAAATATAATAATATTATAATCACAAAAAAATAAAAAAAAAAAAATAAAAAAAAAACAATTTAATTAAAAAATCATAATAATATAAAAATGGAGGTAAAACATGAAACCAACAGACAAAGACGTAAAAGGAACAACAACAGTAGGCTTTGTATGCAAAGACGGAGTAGTAATAGCAACCGAAACAAGAGCAACAATGGGAAGTTTAGTAGCAAACAAAGGAGCAGATAAACTATTCCAACTAGACGACAAAATAGGAGCAACAATAGCAGGAACAGTATCACACGCACAATCACTAATGGACGTCATAAAAGCAGAAATATCACTATACAAATTAAAAAATGAAAAAGACATGTCCATTGATGCAGTAGCAGTACTAACAAGCAATATCCTAAAAACAGGACCATACTACGTACAAACAATAATAGGTGGTGTAGACAAAGACGGAGCAAAACTATACTCACTAGACCCAAGTGGAAGTTACATGCAAGACAAATGCACATCCACCGGATCAGGATCACCATATGCCTTCGGAGTACTAGAAGACAGATACACAGAAGACCTAACAGTAGAAGAAGGAAAAAAAGTAGCAATAAAAGCAATAACCTCAGCAATGGAAAGAGACGTATACAGTGGAAACGGTTACAGACTAGCAACCATCACCCAAGAAGGAATGAAAATATACACACCTGAAGAGATAAACACAATAAAAGAGGATATGTAAAAATAATATCCTTCAACACTATCTTTTTTTTACAAAAAACCAACCTATATATATAACAAAAAACAAAAAAATAAATAGTTATTTTTAAACTAATTTTTAGTATGACTAAAACGAAAGTCAATAAAAAAAAACTTATTTCTAATTCATTAACCATTAACAAGATAATGAAAAAACAAAAAAAAATAAACATTAATACACATTAAAACACTTTTTATTAATGAATTAAAATAAACACATAAAAAAACAATTTAATAATAAAAACAAATTGTTAACTAATTATTATTTAATAAATTTCACAAAAATTACAAAAAACATTCTTTCAACGATTAAAAGAATAAACGAGGAAATTATATGACAATGATTGACGAAATCAAAGATAGAATAATTGAACGTTTACCTGAACAAATTAAACTAGCAAAAGTTGAATTCGAAGGACCAGAAATCGTTATATACACAAAAAATCCCGAAATAATCAAAGACAACGGAAGCTTAATAAGAGACCTGGCAAAAGACATAAGAAAAAGAATAATTATAAGATCAGATAAATCCGTTCTATTAGAACCCCACGAAACAATAACCAAAATAGAAGAAATCGTACCAGTAGAAGCAGAAATAACAGACATATCATTCGACGAAGTAACAAACGAAGTAATAATAGAATCCAAAAAACCAGGACTAGTAATAGGAAAATATGGAACCACCTCACGTGAAATTGTAAAACAAACAGGATGGGCACCAAAAATACTAAGAACACCACCCGTAGCATCAGAAACCGTGCAAAAAATAAGACTCACAATGAAAAGAAACAGCAAAGAAAGAAAAGAATTCCTACAAGAACTAGGAAAAAAAATACACAGAGAAGCACGATTCGACAACGACTGGGTGAGACTAACATCCCTAGGAGGATTCAGAGAAGTAGGAAGATCCTGCCTATTCCTACAAACACCAAACAGTAAAGTAATCCTAGACTGTGGAGTAAACGTAGCAGGAGTAGACGAAAAAACAGCATTCCCCTACCTAAACGTTCCAGAATTCAACCTAAGCACACTAGACGCAGTCATAGTAACCCACGCACACCTTGACCACACAGGATTCGTACCATACCTATACCACTACGGATACGAAGGACCAACATACTGTACAACACCAACAAGAGACATGATGACACTACTACAACAAGACCACATAGACATATCCCACAGAGAAGACAAACCACTACCATTCAACATAAAAGACGTAAAAGAAACAATAAAAAGAACAATAACACTAGACTACGGAGAAGTAACAGACATATCACCAGACATAAGACTAACCCTACACAATGCAGGACACATCGTAGGATCAGCAATGGCACACCTCCACATAGGAGACGGAAAACACAACTTCGTATACACCGGAGACTTCAAAAACGAAAAAAGCAGACTACTCGAACCATCCGTAACAAGATTCCCAAGAATAGAATCAATGGTAATGGAAAGTACCTACGGAGGACACGAAGACGTAACCCCAACCAGAAACACAGCAGAAAAAGAACTAATAAAAAGCATCTACGGAACACTCAACAACGGAGGAAAAGTACTCATACCAGTATTCGCAGTAGGAAGAGCACAAGAAATAATGATCGTACTAGAAGAATACATAAACCACGGAATACTAAAAGACGTACCAGTATACATAGACGGAATGATATGGGAAGCAACAGCAATACACACAGCACACCCAGAATTCCTAAGTAACGACCTAAGAGACCAAATATTCCACATAGGCAAAAACCCATTCACATCAGAAGTATTCAAAAAAGTAACAAACAACGAACAAAGAAGAAAACTAATAGACAGCAAAGAACCATGCGTAATCCTATCAACATCAGGTATGCTAACCGGAGGAAACTCCGTAGAATACTTCAAGATGCTATGTGAAGACGAAAAAAACAGCATAATATTCGTAGGATACCAATCAGAAGGATCCCTAGGAAGAAGAATACAAAGAGGACACAAAGAAGCACCATTAGATGATGATGGAGTAACAAGATTATACCACATAAACCTCGATGTAACCACAATAGACGGATTCAGTGGACACAGCGACCGTAAACAACTAATGGAATATGTAAGAAGACTAGCACCAAAACCAGACAAAATATTAGTATGTCACGGAGATGCATACAAAGCACTAGACCTGGCAAGTAGTATATACAGATCATACAAAATCGAAACAAAAACACCAATGAACCTTGAAACAACAAGACTCCAATAAACATCACCCCCCACACCCAAACTATTTTTAAAAAAAAAAATTAACTCAAAGTATTAAATTTATAAAAAACAAATATAATAATAATATAAATAAAATAAAAAAAATCTTATCAATAACTCTAAAAAAATAACAGGTGAAAAAATGGTCACTTATTCCGAAGCAGGCGTAGATATAAGTTTAGAAGAAAAAACTGTTAAAGCATTAACAGGAGAACTATCAGAAACATTAGAATATAGAAACATAATCAAAAACACAGGACACTTTGCAGCCCTAGTAGATTTTGGTACAAAAGCCATAGCAATGAGTACCGACGGAGTCGGAAGTAAAATACTAATAGCAAACCTAATGAACAAATTCGACACAGTAGGAATAGACTGCATAGCAATGGTAGTAAACGACATCCTATGTGTAGGAGCAGAACCAATAGCAATGGTAGACTACTTAGCAGTAGAAGAACCAGACCCAGAAATAGCAAGCCAAATAGGCAAAGGCCTAAAAACGGGATGTCAACAAGCAAAAATAGCCATGATCGGTGGAGAAACAGCATCACTACCAAAAATAATAAAAGACTTCGATTTAGCCGGAACAGGAATAGGAACCGTAGACAAAGACAAAATCATAACAGGAACCCAAATCCAAGACGGAGACATAATCATAGGAATAAGCAGCAGCGGAGTTCACAGTAACGGATTAAGCCTAGCAAGAAAATCATTACTAGACATCGCAAACCTAAAAGTAGACGACGAACTACCAACAGACAAAACAACAACAGTAGGAAAAGCACTACTAGAACCAACAATAATATACGTAGACCCAATAATGGAACTACTAAACACAGACATAGAAGTACACGGACTCGGACACATAACAGGAGGAGGATTCAGCAACCTCAAAAGACTAAACGACAACATGAGTTACTACATAACAGAACTACCAGAAACATTACCAATATTCCAAGCAATACAAGACACAGGAATAGAAAGTAAAGAAATGTACCATGTATTTAACATGGGAATAGGATTCTGCGTAATACTAAACAAAGAATATAAAGAAAAAGCATTAGAAATACTAAACAAATACCACAACACCACAATAATCGGAGAAGTAAAAGAAGACCCAGAAAATAAAGTAATAATTACTGCAAGAGGAGAAAACATAGAATTATAGGAGAAAAAGAATATGAAGATCAGCATAGATAATGAAAGAGAATTAATCAGCACAATACTAAAAGCATACAATGTAAAAGACATAGAAGCAACAATAGTCGCAGATGTAATAACAGATGGAGACTTAAAAGGATTCTCAACACACGGACTTGGAAGATTCCCACAATACATAAAAAGCATACAAGCAGGAACCATAAAACTTGAAGGTGACTACGAAATAGAAAAAGAAACCGAATCATCCGCAATGATAAATGGAAACCACAAATTTGGACACTACGTAACAGTAAAAGCAATGGATTTAGCAATAGAAAAAGCAAGCAAAAATGGAATAGGAGTAGTAGGTATACACGACAGCAACCATTATGGAATTGCAGGATACTATTCAGACCAAGCATCAGTACAAGACATGATAGGAATAGTTATATCCAACACAGAACCTGCAATGGCACCATTTGGAGGAAAAAAAGCATTACTTGGAACCAACCCAATAACAATAAGTATCCCAACAGATGACATACATAATTACATCTGTGTAGACATGGCAACAAGTATAACCGCAAGAGGAAAACTACTAGAATCAAAAAGAAAAGGAGAACCAATACCAGAAGGTTTAGCATTAGACAAAGATGGAAAACCAACAACAGACCCATCAGAAGGACTTGAAGGATCAATATTACCATTCGGTGGATTTAAAGGATATGCACTAGCATTCATGTTTGAATTATTAGCAGGACCATTAGTAAGTGCAGCTTGTGGAGTAGAAGTACAAGGAACCGCAACACCAGATAAAATGTGTACAAAAGGAGACTTGTTAATAGCAATAGACCCTGAACACTTTGCTGGTTCAATGCAATTCAAATTCTATGTTGATCAATTTGTAAGAGAAATAAGAGAAGAAAATGGAGTAATACCAGGAGATCGTGAAATAGAAAACATGAACAAATTCATGGAAGAAGGTATTACAGTAGATGAAACATTATATAATCAATTAATTGAAATTGCAGAAGCAAAAGATTTAGATATTACTTCATACTTTGAAGAATAATTAAAAAATAAACTCTAACTCCCCTCCCCATAATTTATTCTATTTTTTTTACATAATTTTAAAATACCATGATAAATAAAGTGTAATTAAATAATACTGCCATTAGGTGATAAAATTGGATAGTACAGATGTAATTTATAAAGGAATAAAAGATGCAGGTATTGATTTTATTGTTAGTGTACCCTGTGCAAACTTAAAGAAATTACTTAATTTAGTAAATGATGACAAAGAAATTAAACATGTTCCAGTTACACGAGAAGAAGAAGGTTTTGGAATTTGTGCCGGAGCATATATGGGCGGTATGAAACCAGCAATATTAATGCAAAATTCTGGATTAGGAAATAGTGTAAATGTTTTAGCATCTTTAGTAAAATTATATAATTTTCCTATATTGATGATTATAAGCCATAGAGGAACTTTTGGTGAAGGTGTTTATGGACAAATACCTATGAGTAAAGCTACTACTAAAGTTCTTGATAGTTTGGATATTAATTATTATAAAGTTGATGACCCTAATGAGTCTAGAGAAATTGTTAAAAAAGCATGGGATTTATCATATATTTCTGAAGAACCTATAGCTTTGTTATTTGATATTAATTATTGGTCAAGGAGTGTTTCTAATGAAAAGATTTGATGCTATAAAACGAATAGTTGAAACTATTGATGATGAATTTATCATATCTAATATTGGTTTTCCGTCAAGAGAATTATTTGGTATTAAAGATAGAAAAAATACTTTTTATATGTCTGGTTCTATGGGTATGGCTACTCCAATTGGTCTGGGTTTATCATTAGCTTTAGAAGAAAAAGATGATGATCGTAAAGTAATTGTTATTGATGGTGATGGTTCTTTATTAATGAATTTTGGTGAGCTTATTACTGTTTTTGCTCAAAATCCTCATAATTTAATTATTGCTTTAATAGACAATGAGGCTTATGGATCTACAGGTTCCCAGGAGACTTATGCTTCAAAGGTAAACTTATCTGATATTGCTAAAAGTATTGGATTTAAAGAAGTTTATTATATTGATGCAAGAAATAGTACGGATAATTTAAATATGAATGATTATGTTGATAAGGAAGGTCCTGTTTTTTTACATGTGAAAGTTAAACCAGGAAATAGTGATGCACCTATCATTGATTTATCACCTTCTAAAATCAAAAATAGATTTATGAAACAAATCTAATATATTCTCTTTTTTTTTATTAGAAATTTGATTAAGTACTTTTTAAAAATAGTATTATAAATGTAAATGCTCCGACCGGGATTCGAACCCGAGTCTTCGGCTCGAAAGGCCGAAATGATTGGCCGGACTACACTATCGGAGCAACTTACTAAAAAAATAATTTTATTATCTTTTTTAAAATGG
>ODAI012743619.1_pt1 | contig 15800 bp, 10 predicted proteins | sample 1539321 | NCBI WGS metagenome assembly ODAI01 (sample SAMN02144231, study PRJEB22623) | gut metagenome | biome: sheep rumen | host: Ovis aries | place: New Zealand
AAACATCAAGTTGGATCGCAACGCCGAAGGAAATCCGCGATCTCGGCGGCGCGCTGTTTTGTGAAAGACGCTACGGCGCGGTATTCCTGTTCCACAACGGCGCGGATTCCTATTACGGCGTGCGCGGCTGGCGCGGCGTCGTGTCGGTCTGAACCGCGCATACGGAAGGAGGGTCGGGTCATGCCGCGGCAGAGTATTCTTGATAAGAAGGTATCAGTGCGGCGTTGTACCCAGGCAGAGAGCAGCTTCACCCTCTCGGCCTTCAAGAAAAGCATGGCTGGTATCTACACCACCACTGTCAGCCAGGACACCCTTGACGAGTGCCCCATGGCCTACAAGGACCCGCAGACCATCATCTCCGCCATCGGCGATACCGTCCGCATTGAGAAACAGATCCGCCCGATCTACAACTTCAAGTCCAGCGACCGGTTTACAAGCAAAAAGAGGAAATGAGGAGGCGTCGTCATGAAACACCGTAAGAAGCCCGTAATATCCGGCTTGATTTCAGTCTGCCTTATCATCGCACTGGCCCTTGGCCTGCCGGCATGCAGCGACGGGAATTCCGGGCAGAGCACGGCGCCCGCAGTTTATACGCTTTCCTCGGTGCACCGGGTGAACGGACGCCAGGGGATCTGCGTCGAGGGAGATTCCTATTGGGTCAGCGGCTCTACAACCCTGACAAAGTACGACCGGGACTGGAATTTGGTTGCCGAAAACACAGACCCCTTCGCAGGGTATTCCCTGGAGGTCAACCACATCGGCGACATCGATGTGTATCAGAACGAGCTGTATCTCGGCGTCGAGTATTTCATGGACGGCGTTGGAAGCAATATCCAGGTTGCGGTCTATGACGGCGACACCCTCGAGCTCAAGCGGATCTTTCCCTTCCGTGCGGACACGGGCCAGTTAGAATGCTCCGGGATCGCGGTCGATCCCGATTCGAGAACGGTGTACATGTGTTCCTGGATCGATGACGATTCCAGCGCGTATCTGTACATGTACGATTTGGACGACGGAGCGTACAAGGGAAAGCTGCGAATGGATTCGGTTCCAAAGTGGATCCAGGGCGTCGCATACTTTGACGGCAGCCTGTACATGACCTGCGATGACGGCGATGCCGATGAGGACGCGCCGGATCATATGTATCGGATCGCGCTGAGCGATGACCGCACGTCAGGGAGCGTGGTGTTGGAAAAGACCTTTGATGATGTGACCCGGCAGGGTGAGATCGAGGGACTGAGCTTCGACCGGTCACGCAGACAGTTCCTGCTTCTGTACAACCGCGGCGCAAGAATCGTTCTCGGCATGCCAAAGGGATTCTATGAGGGCTATACAGAAGAAATCCACGAGGTTTTTGTCTATACAAGAGAGTGAATCAAACGAATAGAAGAAAGCTGATTTGATTATGGATATAGAACACTATTTCATTACAAAAGGACAGGGTGCTCCACTGATCCTGCTGCATGGAAACGGCGAGGACAGCAACTATTTTCAAGGGCAGATCGATGCCTTTTCAAAATATTATCAGGTCTTTGCAATCGATACCCGTGGGCACGGGAAAACGGGAGCGCCGTCTGCCGGGAGCTTCTGGGGTACGATTTGTCCGTACCGGAGCAGATGGCGTCTATCCGGGAAAAGGAGCTGTTTCAAGTGCGATGCCCGGAAATCATACGGAGCGCCGCGGCAATTCTGGATGAATTGCTGGCGGAACAGGACGGCAAGGAGAACGGAAAATGATGGATGAATGCTTGATCTGCGGCGCGCCGCTGGAATATCTGGAAACCGAGGTGCAGATGGAGTGCGCCCTCTGCCGCAAAAAAGAGAACAGCAAGACCCGCTGCGTGCGGGGCCATTACGTCTGCAATGACTGCCATACCGCGGGGCTGGACTCCATTGTCGGTCTGTGCCTGAATGAGAGCTCCAAAAACCCTGTGGAGATTCTGGAAAAGATGATGGCCATGCCCTTCTGCCATATGCACGGGCCGGAGCACCACGTCATGGTTGGCGCGGCTCTGCTGACGGCCTATCATAACGCCGGCGGGGCCCTGGACCTTCCGAAGGCTTTGGGGGAAATGATCAACCGCGGGAAAAAGGTCCCCGGCGGCGCCTGCGGCTTCTGGGGCGCCTGCGGCGCGGGGATCAGCTCCGGGATGTTCGTCTCCATCGCCTCCGGCTCGACGCCCCTGAGCGTGGAGCCCTTCGCCCTGTCCCACAAGATGACGGCACTGTCGCTGGCTGCCATCGGAGAGATCGGCGGCCCCCGCTGCTGCAAGCGGGACTCCTTCCTCGCCATCCTATGCGCCATCGACTTTGCGAAGGAGCAGCTGGGCGTGGAGATGGAGAAGCCGGAGATCATTTGCACCCATTTCAGAAAAAACAACCAGTGCATCGGAAAACGCTGCCCGTTCTTCCCAAATCATTCTATCAGGAAAAATGCAGCTGGGGAGAATTAAACCACAGGTTACTTTACAAAGCCGATAATCCATGCTATATTGGGCATAGAAAACAGGGCGACCGCCCGGAAAGGACAAGAGAAATGATCCGTATTCAGAAGTCATTCAAAAAAGAATATTTGGAGCATTCCCTGTGCAGCTTTGATCTTAGCATGCACGGTCCTTTGGCACGCCCATATGAGACAGTTATGAACGACCGACCGGAATGCCCGTAGGGGAACCCGGATATATTTGGCCGCTTGTCTTGTGTGAGGCAGGCGGCCTTTTCCTATGCCATGGAGGACAGAAAATGGAACACAGTCAAAAAGATTCAGACTGCTCCTTCTACAGGAAGGAGTCAGGCAACCTTATGAAACGGGCTGCATAAGCCGGATCCTTCCGGCGTTGCAGCCGGAAAGGAGCGCAAATCAAATGAACATGTGGCCGGTCATTGATATGACCGCGACTGGAAGAAACATCGCTCGTCTGCGCAAGCAGGCCGGGATGACGGTGCGGGATCTCCAGGACGCCTTTGGTTTCAGCAATCCCCAGGCCATTTACAAGTGGCAGCGGGGGCAGGCAATGCCGACGCTGGACAACATGGTAATCCTGGCGGCAGTCCTGGGTGTCGGGATTGATGACATTATCGTCTGCAATGGTCCCTTTCAGGCAAAGATTATCGCATAAATAAAAAAACAGCTCCCTCTCGGAGCTGACATGGCCCTTTCGTCTAATCGGATAGGACACCGCCCTTTCACGGCGGCAATGCCGGGTTCAAATCCCGCAGGGGTCACCATATGGCCGTGTAGCGCAGATGGTTAGCGCGCCTGCCTGTCACGCAGGAGGTCGCGGGTTCGATTCCCGCCACGGTCGCCAGCGGCCCCTTCGTCTAATTGGTCAGGACGCCAGCCTCTCAAGCTGGAAACGTGGGTTCAAGTCCCGCAGGGGTCACCAATACGGCAGCGTACTCAAATGGTAAGAGAGCGGTCCTGAAAACCGTGAGGCGGGAAACCGTGTGTGGGTTCGAGTCCTACCGCTGCCGCCATACATTCGGTTTCATAGGCAAGCTGGAAAGGCAGCGGTCTGCAAATCCGTGAACGTCTGTTCGAATCAGACTGGAACCTCCATACGGTGACATACCCAAGAGGCTGAAGGGGCTGGTTTGGAAAACCGGTAGACGGGCTCGACCCGTGCGCAGGTTCAAATCCTGCTGTCGCCGCCAATACGGAGTGATACTCTAGCAGGTAAGAGACCTCCCCGCTAAGGAGGCGGGGCAGAAATGCCCTTGAGCGTTCGAGCCGCTCTCACTCCGCCAATATGCGCAGATGGTGAAATGGTAGACACATCGGTCTGAGGGGCCGACGCCCATAACGGGCTTGCGAGTTCGACTCTCGCTCTGCGTACCACGTCGGAAGAAGCCTGCTGCATTTCGCTTCCGCGGTTTGCGTAAGAGCCGCGAAAGCTGCATATCCGCAGTCTCCTTCCTCCTTCTCCCCATCGAACCACACTTCGATGGGGTCCCCGAAAAACACACGGCTGGTGGAATTGGTAGACACGCCAGTCTCAGGAACTGGTGCCCGAGAGGGCATGAGGGTTCGAGTCCCTCGCCGTGTACCATATGCGCAGGTGCCGGAACAGGTATACGAGTCGGTCTCAAAAACCGACGCCAAGAGGCTTGCGGGTTCGAGTCCCACTCTGCGCACCACGTCGGAAGAAGCCTGCTGCATTCCGTTTCCGCGGTTTGCGTAGGAGCCGCGAAAACTGCATATCCGCAGGCTCCTTCCTCCTTCTCCCCATCGAACCACGCTTCGATGGGGACCCCGTATACAGATGTGGCGCAATCGGCAGACGCACCCGATTTAAGATCGGTATCCCTGTGGGTTCAAATCCCACCATCTGTACAATCTATGTTGCGTGTAGCTCAGTTGGCAGAGCGCCGGGTTGTGGCCCCGGAGGTCGGCGGTCCGAGTCCGCTCACGCACCCCATACGGGACCTTAGCTCAGATGGTAGAGCGACAGGTTGAAGCCGTGTGCGTCCCTGGTTCAAGCCCAGGAGGTCCCACCAAATTTAATCGCGGTATCAGTGAAATCTGATACCGCGATAGATTCATTGTGGGGCTGCCTCAGAACAACTGTACAATCAGCGCTACACACTTGTCAATTCCGAGCGTTCCGCTGTCCAGGCAGATATGGTAGTTTTGGGAATGTCCCCATTTCATATCGGTATAGAAACGGTGATAAGCAGCGCGGCGCTTGTCTTTATCCCGCAGCCGCTGTTCCGGCGATTCCTCTCGTTCACCGTACGGCTGTGCCGCTTTTACTCTTCCTGAATACAATCCCATTTTGAATGCGCATAATGGGGTCTCGAAGAAAACGCAAACCAATCATACAAAAAAATACTTATTTACCAAATCCGGGTACTTTTGAATATGATCCAGCAGGTCATTTCCAGCGCATACTACTATACTTATACCAGCTCGCTCTAACAAATGTTTTGTCTCAATAAATATCTTATTTCCTTTGAGAATACCACTTTCATCGCTCTGCGATATAGGCTGATTACAATAGAGGACATAAACTTCCAATTGATCTTTTTTTTCTCGCCCTTCATGATAACTCCTAATAGTAGTCACTACGGAGTCCTTAATATTGGAATACGAAACTGCCCCCATAAAGAATTTTGACTGAAAACCGATGCGTTTCCCTTTTAGATCTCCATGGATTGCTGTCTTTGAGTGAAATTCCAGTCCAGGGTTATTGGGAATAGATGCGAATACTGTGTCTTTGCTAAAATATTCTCGCTTGAAGAGATCCGTACATAGATGTTCAAATTCTGTGCTAGTATTCGGATGGTTGACAACAAAGCGCGCCCATGTTAACTCTGCCTTCTGTTCTGCTTTTGTCACATTTACTGTTGCACTCCCACCCGTACCAAAATTTATCGCTTGAATTCCTCCCCGATTATCAACGCTATGATAATAAATTGGGCCATTGAATAAATGAACCACAGTATTGTTATCCGAATTGGAAAATGAGGAAGCATTTTCCTTGACTGAGGATAGTTTTCCTATATTTTTATTTGCCCTCATTATATATTCACCAGGAATCCCGGAAACAGATGTGCGCGCAAGCGTTGATGGTTGCCATTCATGAAAAGTTACCTGAACAACACCGGTAGCTTCATTCCACTCGTGCCAGTAGTAACCAAAGTCCGAATATGTATCGCTCATGTCTGCGACGCTCTTTGCACATACAATATTGGGGATCGACTTTCGATTGGCTACTGCCCCTGCTTCCAGAGATATTGTTTGCTTTTCGTCATCCAGTTCTGTTAGGTGTGTGTCACCGCAAAGATATGCACTAACATTCCGCTGGGCAAACATCGTTTTTAACGCGGTACGTTGCTCTTTCTTCAAGTCGTAGAAACTGTTATGCCCCAAAGCAATAGCCGGAAGATCATCACGATACCACGATTCCCAGAGCTTCGGGTCAGTGGCGGTCACGATATCCGTAAGCTGGTTATCCTTTGTTTTGCCGTCTGCAACTAACGCCGTGTTCAAATGAAGAATATTTAGTTTTTCCCGCCAGCGTCGAATATGAACCGTGGCTGGGCCAGTTTCCTTAATTGGATCAGACGCTATTGGATATATCCCTGCCGCTCGTGCAAACATACAATAAGGAATAAACATTTCCATTCGCCAATCGACAAAGCTATAATCTCCGCCGGCAATCATTTTAATTGCAGCATTTTTGTGCTTTTTCCAATCTGGAATTGTACTACTGATGATAGGCTCGAGGATTTTATCATCTGCAACATCATGATTACCAGGAATAATAAATACATCTTCTCTAAGATCAATATCCATTGCCGAAACTAAATCCCTAAGGAATATGATTGCATCATTGTAATCCGGAGCCCAGAAATTGTGAAAATCTCCAGTAATAACCAGCAGTTTTTCACCACGTGGTTTATTGTGAACCTTGGCTCTCACCTCATTCAATATTACTTGTCGCATATTATGCATTGCAGCATCTCGGGAAAAATGGAAATCCGATAGATGCAATATTGAGATCATTTTGTCCTCTCCCTCGTCAGTTATCATTGTTGATTCAGTAGTCGCATATTTCTTATATAAGTTAATTGCACGATATCCTTCAAAGCTTGCATATACAGGGTATTTTCCTTCTGGGCGTGATATGTGTGCCTTAAATAGTCCGTTGTTTGGCCCGCCCTTACTTTGCAATTCAGTTAGATTTGCCATAAGTCGATCAACAAGACTACTCGCTTCTACTGTGTTAATTTTAATCTGAGAAAGGAAACTAGTTGACTGCCTTTGGCCAAGTAACAGCTGCATGAACGTATTTAGTAGGATGCCTTCTACATAGTTCTCATGTTGAATTGATACTTCTTCACCACCAGCTAATTTCAGAGAATATGATTCACAATATAAGTCATCTGTAAATTCCAGCTTGTCCATTGATTGACATGTTGCTAATACATATGCAACAGCCTTTTCAATGTCATGTATGTATTCTGGTTTTTCACATGTCAATAAGGCTTCAACCATTTTGCATGTATGAATGACAGATGATTGCTGATCATATTGTGAAATAATGGTTTTTCCTATTCCACCATCCGCATGGATATTAATCAATAAGCTATCCGATGCGGAGGCTATCATATTGCAAACCTTCTTGTAGAGCGAACTATTTGTTTTCCCGATACTAAGGCATTTTCTAATTGTATTTAGCAGGATAATAATATTACATGTCGGCAATGTTGCAGACCCGTTAGCTAAATCTCGTGAGTTAGTATAATACCATCCTGTTTTATCAACAGCTGCACGATTATTTGCAAGCCAATCGATTGTTTTTTCAAGGAAGGCGATTCTGTTTTCAAGAGAAGAAAGAGGCTGTGGAGTTGACTCCGCGTATTCAAAGCTATCCGATAAAAAGCCTGCATCCAAAAGCGCTTTAATTGCATAGTAATTATCACCAATCGCAACCTCTCCATTCTTTTTCTTCAGGGAAATGCCGATCTTTTTAGGCTCCACTACAGATGGCCATTCTCCGCTGTTTCTCCTAATTGCAATAAGCGTTCGTATTGCTTGAATTATAATCGGAGTAAAATCTTTTTTATTGTTAGGATCGTTTTCGATTCTTCTTTTTTCTGCTTCAAGTATCGATACACAATAACTCGTAGCACATGTGTCTACTTCTTTCGGTAATTGACGTTTGTCATCAATACAAAGCGGCCAATATGCAAACGTAGGGGCATCAGCTCTATCATAATGTGCGTTCTTTATTATAGCCTTAATCATCATGCTAGAACGTTTGTCTGTTTTATATATGTCAATCATTTTACTGCCTCATTATAACTTTACGTATTTCTTCATGAGTAAATGAATGTGGATTTCCAAACATATCTGGATTAAACGATTCCTCTACAATCAAATTGGCTTGTTCAGAAAAATCCACACTAACATCTTCAAGAATACACAATTGTGATATAATGCTTTCGATTTTTCTGCAAATATTTCTGATGGGCTGTGGTCCTTTACGAATATCCAATGTAATACATTTGTCCAAATCCGAAACTTTATTTTTATCAACATCTCTCAAATTGATAGATAAGACATCACTAGCCACCAATGCTAAAGAAACTCCATGTTGCAACCCATACCGAGCACTTATTGGATTGGATATAGCATGGATTGCGCCTACGCTTGCGGTTGAACATACATATGATGAAAAAATGGCTGATAGGGCAAAATACTCAAGACATGTATTCGTTAGACTGCGTCGATCATAGCAAGCCAGCTGTGATGCCGCAGCGCAATAAAGCCGGATAGATTCTCTAGAAAATGATAATGATAATTGATTCGATTGATTAGAAATCATTCCCTCAACCGATTGAATCAACGAATCGAATGTGCTTATTGCTAATTGTCTTTTGGAAAGTGACCTAAAAAAATCAGTATTGATAAATGCTAATAGCGGATGCATCATTGGAGAATAATATACTTGCTTGGTATTTCCAACTGTCAACACAGCTGCTGGGGAAACCTCAGCCCCTGTTCCTGGTAAAGTTGGAACTGTAACGACGGGGATTCCTTTATTTAGATCAATAAACTGTAGAGACCCAGAAGACAATAGACAATCAAGGGCTATCTTATTGTCCTTGTGCAATAGAATAGCCATAAGTTTGCCAGTATCATGCACACTCCCTCCACCGACAGTAATCACAACATCTGGCGCAAATTCTTTTGCTGCATTGATATTGGCTCTAATCCAAATAAGTGGTGCATTTTGTGGTACACCATATATTACATTACACGTACAATTAACCAAGCTTCCACAAACGTCTTTTGCAATAGTGGCGGTATTCCCTCTGCCAGTAATGATGAGAGCACGCTTGAAATTGTTCGATAAAATGGATGTTGCGAAATCTTGAAGATCGTGAGACCAAAGAACTTTTACTGTGTTAATGAATTGATAGTCCATAACTCCTCCTAAACCGCTAGTTAGGGTACAGAGCATCACCGATCGCTCCAAAATGTATCTGAGGGATTTTATTTTTTACTAAGTGATGGGCGTCGAAAAGCAAATAACATCAACGAAAAGTATATTCACAATTCAAAAAAAGCGAAGAATTGACTTGACGCGGTTATTGCATAATACTATTTTGAGGTGCAACTTATTGATTATCATTCCAAAGAAATGGACACTCAATGCCACAACGACTACACCCAATTTGATCAGGTATACCCATACAATTATGGAATTGCACGTTCGGTTTTTTATCAGGGTTAAAGAATCTTGCATCATCCACGATTTTTATTGCAGTAGCTGCAGTGTCTATTGCTTCAATTATCGACTCTATCGTTGGGATTCCACCAGTATGCTCTTCTCTTGTGACAGCGTTAATTATATCGGCACCGCCGAGCATCGCCATCGCACAACCGCCGATTGCTGCAGTTATATGGTCATATCCAGCTGTTCTGTCAGAAACAATTGGCCCAAGTGGCATAAATGGAATATAAAGGTTATTTCTAAGTAGAGCTACGTATTCCGATAATCTGTGCAGAGGAATATGGCCAATGCCCTCCATCTGAACCGGAACACCATGTCTGATGATGTAATTACAGATGCTTTTTTGCCTTTCCATCTCTAGTACATTTACCTCATCCATAGCGTCTGATAGTGTGGAGGGCCGGAATGTTGTTCCAACGCTTATTACCATATTATGGTTTTTGCAAATTTTTATTATCTCGTCAATGTTTTGCAGAAGTATATTTTCATCTCGATGATTCATCTTCATGTCTCTTAACAGTAAGCTTCCCCCTCGACTTATAATTGGGATGGTTCGTGCTAATGACTTCTCAGCCAGCTTCAAATCAGCAGTTAGATGTAATGTAAAAAATGAAACACCATTTTCTGCCTGTTCTTCAATTAGTTCTAGAATAGCATCCTTTTCTATTCCTTTTGCCTCGTTAAAACACAAATATGTAGGAACCGTTCCAACTGGGCAGCCAAGAATATCTCCGATCAGCGAGTAGAGAGGAGTCTGGACACGGGTTGTACTCAAATCCATCATCAGATCAGGAAGATTCTTGTTTTTCGCGATAGCATTAATCTTTAATAATTCATTTTGGAGCTGTGCACTTGAGTTAAGCCCAATGCTCGCATTCATCTTTAAGCCTTGACCATTCCCTACAAGGACGGTTTTTCCCTTTCCATTAAGACGAATAACTGAATTATCAAATATACCTTCCATAGAAGGCAATGTAGTAGTATTCATTAATTATAGCCCTCCTATTTTTTTGTAGATAGTATTTTTATATTTTTCCTTTATGATGTAATCACGGAATGCCCATATCTTCATAGCATTAGTGTTAGTAAAAACGTCCATCTTTCTAAGGATATGTGTCGCTAATGCCGTGGAGCCGGTTGTAATGGCAACTGGAACACTGATATCACTGCCAGAAAACATATTTGCTATCAGGCCGCAAAAAACGGCGACTGAAATATTTTGGACAGCTTGTAGTTTACTGTTAAAAATATACCACCACTTTCCTCTTTTTATCTCATTTTGAATACTTCTTGTTAGATAATTGATAATGTCCTGCTGTTCCTGATATGCTTGAGATAGTAGGTCTTGGATAATAAGGACAAACTGCTGATGTTCAATGCTGTTCTTAATGCGGATAATTTCTTCTATAGATAACGCACGAATTAGATCAAGAGATATCCCAAGAAGATTTAAGGCCTTTAACCAAAGAAAAAGATTCTCTTCAAAGATGAGCGTATTTTTCGGATCCTTCGAGCAGAAAAACATGCAATCATATGCTTCTGCATTTGCCATCAGATACAACCGTGAAGTGCGGGATATCAGAGACTCGCGGAGAAATCCGGCCTTAACCAACGAGCAAATTGCCTCGATACACGTTGCGCGTGAGAAAAGTGGATCTCTGCCTACTTCCGCAAGTTTGTTAACTAGCAATTGTCGCTCATCTTCGGAAGAAAACTCACGAACAAGTAAGGAGCTGATTGAGTAGTTGCTTTGAGACTTCAAAATATCAAAGTACCATTTTTTGATGAAGGATTGACGAACTGATCCGCGATCAATATGGACAAACGTATTTATGCTTTGTATCTCTTTTGCTGTCGCTCGGTTGCTTTCTTTTGCAATCTCCGAAGAAACTTCTGGATATATATTTACAAATCGGTCTCCAGTTTGTTCACCCTCTTTTAGTCTGCGATCGAAATAATCACTGATATCATTGGTAGCTGAACGAGCTCTAATTGCGGGCAAAACATATTCCTCACTTATTAATTGATGAAAAAATGGAATATTTTCTTCCATCTCAGGCGATTGCCAGAAAAATGCAGCAGGAAGCACTAATTGATCAAAGAATAACAGTGCAAGTTTCGTGAGAGTTACAATGTCTTTAGGTCGAATATGGTGCCTTATAATTGTAAAAGAATCATAATCACCAAGAAACGCCTTGTGGGACATGTCTAATTGAGATATATTTTTTCGCATACACATGTCACTCCTTGTATTGATTTGACACCTTATGAAGGCCAAGGCTAACTTTTCAAGTGTAATTGTACTCTATTTTGATACAAAAAACAAGAGGAAGTTAGTGCATTGGAAGCTGCGGTGTCCGGCAGCAGCTGATGCGGTTACAAACGACAACCCAGCGGCGCAAGCGGCAGGAGGCAAAACATTATTCCACGGTGCTCTTGACATGAGCCTCCATCGCGCATGATTCAATGGCAAACGCGGCAGAACAGCGCCTTTCGGCCTGTTTGCCTTGGCAAATAGCCTATCATGCGCTACTCATGTCAAGAGCCTTTTGCGGCATAAGGTTTTGCAAATAGAGGTCTGCCGCCGTCACCGCATCGTTGCCGTTCAGTGCCGCATCAGCTACCGTTAGAGACCGCAATATGCAGTGTATGTAGCCGATGGGTTTTTATATCATTAATTGCATCACCCATCGATATATAGAACGTCCCCCATCAATAATGTAGAGCGTCCTATTTACATATTGCTAAAACTGTGGTAAAATCCAATTGTTAACATCTGGAAAATATCACAACATAATATGTTCGTATTCTTAATGAAATATTGTCGCAAATAAGTGGTGGAGGAACTATGCAGGAAAAAGCTTGGTCCAATCAAGAAGTAATAAGTATTCTTCAACGTATTGACAATGGTTATAAACCTAAGAGAAAAGAGAAAGAATACTTGCGTTCACTTAGAAAACTTGAAATAGGTCAAGAGATGAGAACTGGGTTCACCAGTACAGCAAAGATCCCAGCATCTATATCTATGTTAGCTGCTTTGCAGGTTTTGAATATAAACAATGCTAGCATAGCATTTCTGCCAGATGAAGTAGCCCAGCTCAAATCTTTGGAACGATTGGATCTCAGTTTCTCGGGGATTGTTTGTTTACCAGATGGAATAGGGCAGTTGGAGAATCTACAGTATCTTAGCCTTCGTGTCACCAAAATCACTGAATTGCCTGATACAATTTGTCAACTGGATAGACTGAAAGAATTAATACTATACGGCACACAAATTGACAAAATAGATAATTGGATAGGTAATCTAAAATCCTTACAGATTCTTGACGTTAGATATTCACATATCACTTCATTGCCAGATGCATTGGAATGCATATCATCCCTTAATCAAATTTATATTAGCAACACAAATATAAAGGACCTCCCAGAAAAACTTGCTTTAGGACGCCTCCCGATTGTAAATACAGAGATATCCTCTGAGCCAGGTATTTATGCTAATATGACAAAGCTACCAGGCTGGTACTTTGAAGGGAAAGAAGTAGTTGCTCGCTATTTGAGTGAAGAAGAGCGTGGGGGGTTTCATGATGTAAAAATTGTTTTCTTAGGATATGGCAACACTGGAAAAACATATACTATTAATCGTTTTATTAGTAAAGGTCAAAAGGCACGGCCTGGGCAGGATTATGGCGGAGATGAAACCCATGGCGTAGGAATCTATGATTACGAGCATAAAACTTCATCTCGTGAAGGGTACATGCTCCATTTGTGGGATTTTGGTGGGCAAGAGATGTTCCACTCGATGCATCGATGTTTTCTGACGAAGGACACCGTTTATGTACTAATGGTAAGCTCACGAAGTGAGCAACAAACACACCAATTGTATTATTGGCTGAGTAGCGTTCTCCCGTATATTGCTTATCAGTATGATAATGCTCCAGTTGAGGATGACGGATGGAAACCAAAAGTTACCATAATTGAAAACTGTTATAACGATTATAAACAACCAGATGTTGATGAGGAACTGCTAAGGAGAAAATTTGAAAAGGAAATACGGCTGGAGTTCATCCCAATTTCTGTCAAGGACGCAGACCAAAAGACTTTTGAAAGCAAGATAATGACCCCACTAATTGAACTGGCAATTGAAGTAGATAAGCACACTGTTCATCCACCAATCTCTTATATTAATGTTAGTAGGGCAATAAAGATTGAACTGGAGGCATATGGATATCTTGCAAAAAGCAAATACATTGAGTGTTGTAACGCCAATAATGTTGACAACGCCGAGGAGCAGACGCAACTGATTTCTCATTTTACTAATCTAGGAGTGTGTCTTTGCGCTGGACCAATTCAATTTGCCGAAGGTGAAAAAGAGTACCGACTAGTTCGTCCCATTTGGCTAACGAATGCGCTATATGCGATTATTTGCGAGTGCGAATCTAGCAACGGCATAGTATCAAAACAAAACATACGACGGCGATTAACATCGCAGCAGCCACCAAGAGATCTGGGGCCACGCTATCACCGCTTTGATCCAAGTATTAAATATGTGTGGGATGATATTGATTATATTTTATATTTAGCTGCTAAAGAGGATCTTCTTTATGAAGCTCCTATGGATCCAGATAGTTTGTTTATCCCCGCAATGTGTCGATACGACGATCAGCCGGAAGATTTTGAACTGCCAATCAATCCTCCATTTTACGTTCAATATGAAGTCGTGTATCCATATCTTCCAGAGACTACAATTCAGAAACTAATGGTTCACAGCATGAAAAATTGTTTGATTCTGGAAGGACGCTGGAGAGGCGGTTTTTTTGCAGTTGGTCGTAATTGCAAAGCTAAAGTGAATACCGATTTCGAAAAGTCAACAATTAAGTTTGACCTTTGGAGTTCTAATGGGCTTCATCCCATCAAGGATTTATTTGAAACATTTCGAGACATGTTAGGTTTAGGCCAAAATCTCCACCCTGAGATTGAAGAATTCATTATACGGGAGCCAGATCGTTTCAGTGTTGTTGAATTGCTCAACGCAGAAAGTACTGAGATTAAAGAGATTCCCTCGAAAAAAAGCTATGGAAAAAAGTATAATGTACAAGAATTACTCGGATCGTATCCAGATAAAGCTATTCAACATTACAAAGAACAAATCATTATGAATGTTTTTAATGGGCCATATTACGATCAAAGAATCTCTAACGACGGTGGGAAAATGGCAGTAAACTACGGAGCGCTCGGAAATGCAATGGTGAACAGCTTGCCGAACGAATAATTGCTCTACAGTCCCTTTCAAAGTAATTTTCACCAATATAGGGAGGCGCGTATCACACTATGACAGATATAGGGCAACACCGCACAGAAAAACGGTGATGCAAAAAATCACAGAGTATAATATACTCTACGTATGAACAAACAAATGAGTCTGTCCGCCTTCACCGATGAGCTGGCGCAAGTGCGGACGAAGAAAAAAGAGTTTCTGGAACAAATCAACCGCATCATTCCGTGGGGAGAGTGGATTGCCCTCATTCAGCCGTGTTATTACAAAGGAGAGCGCGGCAACAAGCCCTACGATCTGGAATTGATGCTCCGCATTTATATGCTGCAAAATCTCTACGACCTGTCGGACGAAGGCACGGTGGCAGAGGTCATTGACAGCCGCGCCTTTTCGGACTTCTGCCGAGTGGATTCGAGCAATCAGGTCCCCAATGGCGACACACTCGGACGTTTCCGCAACCTGTTGATTCAGCACAGTTTGCAGGATCAGCTTTTTACGCAGGTCGTTGTAATGCTCATGGAGCGCGGGTTGATTCTCAAGAAGGGAACGATTGTGGATTTCACGATTTTTTCTGCGCCGTCCTCCACCAAAAACAAGGATATGCGCCGTGCATCCAGATCAACGGGATGCACGGCGCCGTCGCTTTCTTATGCGTAAATCAGATCATTCAGGACGATTTCTTCCGCTCTGGCCCTGATGTTGTTCATTGCGCCGACCCAGGCCATTTGGTCGGCGGCCTTGAGCTGCTCGGTGACGCCTTCGGCTTTGGCCATTTGGGTGGTCAATTGCTCCATCATTTCGTTGGCCTCGCGATCAACCTCCTCCAAGTGGGCGTTCAGCCTGTCGGTCAGCAGCATTCCGTCGAAAACGCCTCTGTGATAATCCCGCAGGAAGTTGTGCCGCATGGTGCCGTACTTGCCGATCCGCGGCGCCTCCGGCGGGTCCAGGTCGGGGATCAGATAGTCGCCTTCCCAATGGTAAGTCAATTCCAGCATTTCTTTTTCCTCCAATCGTTGTGATTTGTTTTGGTTCTTCTCATCGTGGCGCACACTGTGCGCCGCTACAGGAATCATCTTCGGGGGCGATGTTTTGCTTTAGCTTTCATCATCTTGATCAGCAAGGCGTTCACATCCTCCGTTGGCATTTTGGCTTGGATCAGATGGCTGCGGAAGTTGTTCATTCCCTCAATCGCCAGCCGCCATTCAGAGGAACCCAGCACCAAGTACCGTTTCTCCCGTTTCATAACAAGCTCGCCTCCTTCGGTTCCATTGTAGCCGAAGGAG
>ODAI011095102.1_pt1 | contig 15798 bp, 13 predicted proteins | sample 1539321 | NCBI WGS metagenome assembly ODAI01 (sample SAMN02144231, study PRJEB22623) | gut metagenome | biome: sheep rumen | host: Ovis aries | place: New Zealand
TCGCTGCCCGCAAGGCAGAAGCTGCGAGAGAGCTCTTTGCAAGAATTCAGCCCGGCGACATCGTTGACGGTGTTGTCAAGAATGTCACTGATTTCGGCGCATTCGTAGACCTCGGCGGAGCAGACGGTCTGCTTCATATTTCCGAGATGTCCTGGGGTCGTGTTGAGAATCCGAAGAAGATTTTCCACAACGGCGATGAGCTTACAGTTCTCATCAAGGATATCAAGGGCGAGAAGATTGCACTCTCCCTCAAGTTCCCGAACCAGAATCCGTGGCTTGAGGCAGCGGAGAACTTCGGCGTAGGCAGCGTTGTTGTCGGACGTGTTGCACGTATGACAGATTTCGGTGCTTTCGTAGAACTGCTTCCGGGCGTTGATGCTCTTCTTCATGTATCTCAGATTGCTAGAGAGCATGTTGATAAGCCGTCTGATGTCCTTTCGATCGGACAGGAGATCGAGGCGAAAGTCGTTGATTTTAATGCTGATGAGCACAAGATCTCACTTTCTGTGAAGCAGCTTGAGCAGGAGAGAGCACAGTACGATGATGCTCCGGTCTACAGTGATCCGGAAGATGAAGAACCGACAATTGACATTCCGATTGAATAATGAAGAACGAGAAAAGAAGCGGCAGGATGTGCCGCTTCTTTTTTTATACACGGGAATCTCTGAAAAGATCATCCTTACCTGAACAGAATCAGCCGGCCTCTTTCCCTGTCAGGATGGGCCGCCAAGGAGATATGCGATGGTCTTTTCGGTGTATTTTTTCAGTGTCTTTTCATTTCCCTGAAGGAGCGTTCCGCAGGGGATGCGTGTATAACAGTTATCACGCGAAGCCTTCGCCTTTCTGTCGGATGCCACGTAGGCCGTTAGTGATTTGTGGACCGCGCAGCCCTCGCCCGGCAGGTAGTCATAGTTCTCAAAATCGGAATGATACATATAAAAGGAACCGTCGTCGGATCGGATGCGCAGCAGGAGCGTCCCGCTCTCCGGGTCAGAATCCAGCTCGAAGGGACCGTCAGAGCAGCGGACACGGAAGGAGATGGGAAGGTCCGGCGTGAGAAGAAGCGAAAGGACAGTCCCGTAAGAAGGCAGGTCCCGGGTTCTCTCCTTGAAAATATCCGTCTCCGGGAAGTCTGAATCCGTGATTTGTACATCGAATCTTCCTTCCGTCAGGCAGGTGAGGCTGAGGATCCGTGTAATAAAGAGCGCCTTTTGCGCGTCATCATCGGGAACCCGGCTCTCCTTAAAAAGGGATACGTAGTCGTTCAGTCGATGCCTGGCAAGCGGAAGAAGTGCATTGTATTTTCGCAGCATCAGGAAAAGGTCGTCGTGACGCTTATCCTGTAACGGATCGGAAAGGCGGTAGGCGCTGTACTTTTTTCTGAGATGCGGAAGATCGAAACCGGTCCCGCTAAACGTTACAATATGGCTGTACTGAGAGAGCGATTCGGCCAGAGTGATCAGCAGGTCGTATTCGTCGCTCTCCTTTTCAGGGATCCAGATGATCTCCTTTTCTGTATCCGCAAGGCGGACATTATTGAAATGGCTGGTCCTCCAATAGCGGCTGTCAGTCTCGATATCGAGAACGCAGCTGTTCTGAGTAAGGAACTCTGCGCAGTGTCCTATGTGTGCTGTGCTTTTTATCTCTCTTTTCATAGCATCTTTCTTATATGTGTCTCAGACCGGGTCTTTCTGAAGCATTTTCAGGAACTTCGTGATCGCGAACCGGACCGGTTTCAGTTTTTTATGCCAAATTTCGGTGAAATTATTATAAGACGCAAAATGTGCTTTTACAACGAATGGTTTTTCCTTTTACGTGGCGGTTTGGTCTGATTTGTGATAAGATAGTGTAACATGTGTTCGACCGGACGGATTTACATATTATGAGAATCGCATCGCGAAACCCTGATTACTTTGCGTGCGATTCGGCCGTTCGATCGATCTGCCGGACAGACATGTCAGTTCCTGATTTTCAATACAGTGTGTAGTACAAAAAAAGAAAATCCTGATTTCAACACAGTGTGTGGTACGAAAAAGAATGTCGGAAAACATCAGCAAATTTTTGAGAAAAACCGATATGGTCCTGATCATTGTCCTGGCCCTTATTCCGTGCGTCATGATGGCATTCAATCTGATTCCCGTTGATGAGGGCAGGGCCCGGCTTGAGATCAGCATGGACGGGAAGATCCTGGGAACTTATTCGCTGACGAAAGACCGTGTTATAAAGATCGGCGACGGTAATACCTGCCGGATAGAGGACGGAGAGGTCTTTATGTCTGCTGCTGACTGTCCGGATCAGATCTGTGTGAACAGCGCACATATCAATGCGCATGGAGGCAGCATCGTCTGCCTTCCCAATAAGGTGATCCTGAAGATCGTGAGCGCGGAAAGCCAGGAGGATGAACCGGACGTGATCGCGTCCTGAATAAGGTGAGATGAACGCGCAAAACGGAATGTGCTTCACATTCCTGTGCGGTACAACAAAGAAGAGGTTCTGTACAGATGCGGAAACGGCTTGAAGGAAAGAGCGTGAAAACAGCATATCTGGGTCTGCTCCTCGCACTTGCGGTTATTTTCGGCTATATTGAAGCGCTCATTCCCGTGCCCGTTCCGATCCCCGGTATAAAGCTCGGACTTGCCAATCTCGTGATTGCGGCTGTCCTCTATTTTTACGGACCGTTTGAGGCGATGACGGTCACGGTGCTCCGGGTACTGATCATCGGTTTTCTTTTCGGAAATATGTTCAGCATCGTCTACAGTATGAGCGGTGCCGCTGCCAGCCTCATCGCGATGGCGCTTCTTAAGCGCACCCGTGCGTTCGGGATCATCGGGGTGAGTGCGCTTGGAGGGGTCGTCCACAACGTCGCTCAGGTCATTGCCGCCGTACTGATCCTGGAAGGGTTCCCCTGGCGGTGGTATCTTCCGGTCCTCATGCTGGCGGGGCTTGCAGCCGGTATCCTGGTGGGGCTGGCCGACAGGATCGTACTTCCGCGCATTTATGCGGAGGGAGATTATTGAGATCCGGCGGAGAGAGCCTGAGGACGGGAAGGCGCAGAATGACCCTGCGGTAAGAACGTGGGGACGTTCCTGATTGGAGGTAATTTATGTATGCATATATAAAGGGTGATGTTGCTGCAATCGAGGAGGAGAGCCTAATCATTGAGAACAACGGGATCGGCTACAGGGTCATTGTTCCCGCCTCGATCCTTGACGGAGAGATCGGGATAGGGGATTCCGTCAAGGTGTACACATACTTCTCAGTGCGTGAGGACGCAATGCAGCTCTATGGATTTCTCTCGAATGATGATCTTCTTATGTTCAGGAAGCTCCTCGGAGTCAGCGGTGTCGGTCCGAAGGCCGGGATTGCGATCCTGTCTGCGCTGGGAGCGGACACACTTCGCTTTGCCATTTTGTCGGACGATGCGGCGACCATTTCCAAAGTGCCCGGGATCGGAAAAAAGACTGCTCAGAAGATCATTCTTGAGCTGAAGGATAAAGTAGATCTCCTGGATGCCTTCGAGCGAAAGGCTTTGCATACGGAAGAGAGGGAAAAGGCATCAAAAAATGAAAGTCCGCAGTCTGAAGCAGTCCTCGCGCTCACAGCGCTCGGATACTCGAATGCGCAGGCTTTGAAGGCCGTGCGTGCCGCATCCGCGCTGGGCTTCAGTGAGGTGGAGGATCTTCTCAAGGCGGCGCTTAAGGAGCTGGTGTAGAGAACCGTTCTTAAGAGGAACTGCTGCAGAGGATCTGTTCTTAAGAGAAGCTGCTGCAGAGGATCCGTTCTTAAGAGAAGCTGCTGCAGATGATCTGTTCTTAAGAGAAGCTGTTGCAGAGGATCCGTGCTTAACAAGAACTGCTGCAGAGGATCCGCTGTCTGAAGACAACGAGTGGGAAACGCCGGATCTGATCCGCTGTCATGGTGAGAGTGATTAGAATCATAATTTGCGCATTTATTCAATATAATGATTCAATATCATGAGGAAGCACGGAGCAGTCTGAGCATACAGTATAAAGACAGTACAATGATCGGAAAAACAGGAGACATTGAAATGCCTGTGAGGAGAAAAATCACGACGGAAGCGACCGTCGAGGACAAAAAAATTGAGCAGAGCCTGAGACCTCAGATGTTTACGGATTATATCGGTCAGGAGAAGACCAAGGCAAATCTGAAGGTCTACATCGAGGCGGCAAAACAGCGTGGAGATGCGCTCGACCATGTTCTTTTTTACGGCCCTCCGGGACTGGGAAAGACGACGCTGGCAGGAATCATTGCCAATGAGATGGGAACGCATATGAAGGTGACGAGCGGCCCGGCCATCGAAAAGCCGGGTGAGATGGCCGCAATTCTCAATAACCTCCAGCCGGGGGACATCCTGTTCGTGGATGAGATCCATCGGCTGAACCGACAGGTGGAGGAGGTCCTGTACCCGGCGATGGAAGACTACGCGATCGATATCGTGATCGGAAAGGGAGCTGCTGCGAGGTCGATCCGTCTTGACCTGCCGCACTTTACACTGGTCGGCGCTACGACCCGGCCGGGAATGCTCACGGCCCCGCTCCGGGACCGGTTCGGCGTGATCGGTCATCTTGAATACTATTCTCCGGAGGAACTGAAGGAGATCGTTACGAGATCGGCAAAGCTCCTCGATGTCAAAATCGATGAGAAGGGGGCTATGCAGCTTGCACGGAGATCCCGGGGAACGCCCAGACTTGCGAACAGACTGCTGAAGAGGATCCGCGATTTTGCGCAGGTACGGTATGATGGTGTGATCACCGAGGCGGTCGCATGCGACGCACTCGATCTTCTGGATGTCGATCAGTACGGGCTCGAGATGCTTGACCGCAGGATCCTTGAGACTATGATCGTCAAGTTCGGGGGCGGTCCGGTCGGTCTTGAGACGCTTGCAGCCTCCATTGGAGAAGATCCGGGGACGATCGAAGATGTTTACGAGCCCTATCTCCTGAAGATCGGGTTCCTTAACCGTACGCCCAGAGGGCGTATGGCGTCTCCGGCTGCATATCAGCACCTGGGCCTTGAAACCGAGGATGCGTGAGAGAAGATACAAAGGCTTTTGCAGATTTGTCCGGGAGAGAACTTCAGGTTGTAATTTTTCTTCATTTCAGTATAATTATGATATGGTGTCCTGTTCCCCTCTTTCGTAATCGGTTCGGAACGGACGTACCATACAGTAAAATTGTGAACGGAGGCAGATCATGTCAGCGAAGAATTCAGTTACGGTTGTAATTGCAGGAAAAGTCACCCGCCTTTCCGGTTATGAAAGTGAAGAGTATCTGCAGAGAGTTGCATCCTACCTGAATCACAAGATCAGCGAGCTCTCCGAAATCAAAGGATATAATCGCCTTGCGGCCGAGACGAAAGGGAATCTCCTTGCTCTGAATATCGCGGACGATTACTTTAAGGCAAAAAATCAGGCTGAGATCTACAATGAGGATCTTGAGAACAAGGACAGGGAGATTTATGATCTGAAGCAGAAAATCGTGGAGCTCCAGATGGACCTTGAGGAACTCACTGCTCCTTCGCAGGAAAGGCCGGCCGGTCGCGGAAAGAAGTGACAGGCCGCATCCGGTGAATATGGTTTTATTCTTCATCGCGCAATACTCGTGATTTTAATCGTGAGATACGCGCGCAAAGTGAAACTCGCCTTCATCGTGAGTACAATCTCACGATGAAGAATAAAAGCCTCAGCTACACAATGCTCCACTGGAGCATTGTTACGCATGCTCAGGCACGGCGGATTGCAGCCGCGCAAAGAGGAAGGTGCTTCGCACCTTGCGCGGCGCGGCAAGAACGCCGAGGCGTTCTTGAATCTTGAATCGGGCGATTGCGGAAGTGATCGCCTTTTTTCGTTATCAACATAATAATATTTTGCGGAATTGGAGAGTATATGGAGAAAATGAAGACCCGTCCCGATGTCGAGCTTCTCGCTCCGGCAGGATCTGCAGCCGGGCTCCGGGCTGTCATCAGCGCCGGATGTGACGCCTGTTACATCGGAGGCTCAAAGTTCGGAGCACGGGCTTACGCTGAAAATCCGGGAGAGGAAGAACTTTGTGATCTCATCGACTATGCCCATATAAGAGGTGTAAAGGTCTACCTGACGGTCAACACCCTGCTGAAAGAGGAGGAGCTTTCCGAACTGCCGGAATATATCCGACCCTACTATGAGCGCGGTCTGGACGCTGTCCTGGTCCAGGATTTCGGAGTACTTAGGACGGTCAGGAGATTCTTCCCGGATCTTCCGCTTCATGCAAGCACGCAGATGACGGTGACCGGTCCGCAGTCAGCTTCTTTTCTGGCGGAACAGGGGATAAGCCGTGTCGTTCCCGCCCGGGAAATGACGCTTGACGAGCTCCGTGAGATTCACGAGAAGAGCGGCCTGGAAGTGGAGGCATTCATTCACGGTGCCCTGTGTGTCTGTTATTCCGGACAGTGCCTGCTCTCGAGCCAGCTCGGCGGGCGAAGCGGGAACCGCGGAAGATGCGCACAGCCCTGCAGGCTGAGATACGAGACGAAAGACGGAGAAGGACAGAGAGTGAAGGGAGACCTTCTGAGTCCGAAGGACCTGTGTCTTCTCGACCGGCTGCCGGATCTCATTGAGAGCGGCGTCTCTTCTCTCAAGATCGAAGGAAGGATGAAGCAGCCGGAGTACGCGGCCGGTGTTGTCTCTGTGTACAGGAAGTATCTGGACCTTTATTTTGAGAAGGGAAGACAGGGATATACAGTGAAGGAGGCAGACAGAAAAATACTGCTTACACTGTTCAACCGCGACGGGTTCACGGACGGCTATCTGAGCCGTCATAACGGGCCGGAGATGATGGCATTCCGCAGAAATGAACTCTCGCAGACGGAAGAAAAACGCCGTGCGGATCTCTATGCAGCGTTCCGTGAAAAGTACGTTGAGAAAGAAAAAAAGATTCCTCTCGAGGGAACCGTGTGTGTCCGCTGCGGCTGCGACCTCTCTCTCCGGGTGACCGCTCGGGAGCAGAATGAGGAATATTTCTGCACTTTCGATCAGAAAGCGCAGAAGGCTTCCGCAAGACCGCTCTCCGCGGAGCGTATAAAAGAACAGATCGGGAAGACGGGGGAGACGGATTTTTATTTTGCAAAACTGTCGGTCGATACGGACGGTGCGTCCTTCGCTCCGATGGGAGCGCTCAATCAGGTCAGGAGAGCAGCACTCTCGGGACTGAGAGAAAAACTGCTTGCCCGGTTCCGAAGATCCTGTGTGGAAACGGGAGCCGGAGCGGACGGAGAGCAGGCGGATGCATTCGCAGTGAAGTCCGTCGACGGGACGGATCTGCCCGCAGGGGATTCCCACGAGTCTGCGGATCCGGCTGCGAAAAAGGAGGATGGGACAAGCATCTTTGTCCGCGTATCTGCAGATGACCAGCTTGCGGCAGTTCTTAAAAACCCGGATATATCCGGGATCTACATTGATTCTATGATGCTTTTTGACGTATCCGGCGGATCGCAGAGCCCTGTCGAAAGAGCAGAGCAGTATGTCAGAAGAATTGTACAGGCTGGGAAGGAACCGTGGATCGCGCTCCCCTATATAGAGCGAAGCGGGGAATGCAGTGTGCTCTATGACAGTGCGGACAGGCTGTTCGACGTCGGGCTGAAAGGTTTTCTGGCGGGCTCCTTTGAGAGTGCCGCCGCGCTCATCGAACGGGGACTTGCCCGGCATGTCCGGACGGACGCAGGTATCTATACCTGGAACAGCGAGGCAAAGCAGTTCGTCCGTGAAGCGGGGATCTCACTTGATACGGTCCCGGTCGAACTCAACCGGCGGGAGATCGCATCTCGGGATAACCGGGGAAGCGAATGCATCGTTTACGGGCATCTGCCTCTCATGGTCATGGCTCAGTGCCTGAAAAAGAACACTTCCGGGTGTGATAAAGGATCACGGCTCCTCATGCTGCAGGATCGTAAGCGGAGGAAATTTCCGGTAAAATGTGCATGTGTTTTCTGTTATAATATACTTTATAATCCGGTCAGGCTCTCTCTCCTTTCGGAGGTGAATGCGCTCGCCGGGGCAGGAATCGATTCGGTCAGACTTGTCTTTACGACAGAGTCTGGAGAGGAGACGGAGGATCTTGTCAAAAAGGCTGTTATGGCGTTTAAGGGCGGGATTCCGGTCGGGATCGAAGGTGAATTAACGAAAGGACAGTTTAATCGCGGGGTAGAATGAACGAGATTTTCAGATCAGTCCAAAATTATCTCCTCAGCGCAAAGGACGGAATGAGTGACGGGATGAACCTGCTTACTCAGCTGTCCAGAATATTTTTTATTTTTCTTATTCTGATCTTTACGCTGCAGGATTATACGTATTACAGCAAAAAGACGCCGGAAGGGCGGGAGCGTGTTGCCGAACGTCAGGCCGTTATCATGTACCTTTTCTCGGGACTCGGATTTTTACTGATCTTCCTGAACACGGGAAACCTTCTCGCGCTGGTCTTTCTCGCGGGCGTCTATATCTATTATTCGGTTACGCGGAACGGCTATATGGCCATGTACAGCAAGGCGTCGATGCTTCTTGTCAACAATATGCTCATGCTGTTAAGCATCGGCTTCATTATAATCGCCAGGCTTTCTCTGGAGCAGGCAGTCAAGCAGTTCATTATTGCGTCGGCCGGGACGGTTGTTTCATTTCTCATACCGGTCGTTGTTCGGAAAATGAAGATCCTGCCGCGGCTCACCTGGCTTTACGGGGCGCTGGGGATCATTGCCCTGCTGGGTGTCCTTGCGCTCGCGACTGTGAGCGGGGGAGCAAAGCTTTCGATTTCGGTCGCAGGCATCACGATCCAGTTCTCGGAGCTCGTGAAGATCACGCTCGTCTTCTTTATCGCGTCCATGCTTGCGCGGGATACGTCCTTCAGATCGGTCGTGATCACGACGATCGTTGCTGCCGTCCATGTGGGGATCCTGGTGCTTTCCACGGACCTCGGTACAGCGGTGGTCTTCTTTGCGGCATATATTGTGATGGTGTTCGTGGCTACACGGAAAGCTGTGTACCCGCTTGCCGGGCTTCTGGGAGGCTCTGCTGCGGCTGTGGCGGCCTACTTTTTATTCGGCCATGTCAGGCAGAGGGTCATTGCCTGGAAGGATCCGCTCGTCGTCTATGATACGTCAGGGTATCAGATCGCCCAGGCGCTGTTCGCGATCGGAGCGGGCGGGTGGCTCGGAACGGGTCTTTTCTACGGAAGGCCTGAGACGATCCCCGTCGCGTCCAAAGATTTTATATTTGCTGCAATCTGTGAGGAATTCGGCTGTCTGTTCGCAATCAGCCTGATTCTGATCTGCATGAACATATTCATACTGATCGTCAATATCTCGATGCAGATCCGCAATCCGTTCTATAAGCTGGTTGCGCTCGGACTTGGAACGGAATACGCGATCCAGGTCTTCCTGACGATCGGAGGAGTGACAAAGTTTATCCCCATGACGGGTATCACGCTTCCCCTGGTAAGCTACGGAGGCAGTTCGGTGATGAGCACGATCATCGTCATTGCGATCGTACAGGGACTTTATATTCTGCGTGAGGATGAGGGAGAGGAACTTGAGAGACGAAAAGAAGAGAAGATACGTAGAAGACCGGACCGAGCAGGAAATTGGCCGGGAGGTCCGGGAAATTATGAGGGAGAGCGATGAATTTCGCTATCCCCGTGAAGATGAGTACTATGAGGACGGATCCGGGCGTTATAACAGAAGGACCGGGCGGGCCATAAGCCGGCAGACAGGTCCCGATTCGAATACAAGGGAAGCCCGGCGCCGCGGAGATTCCGGGGCGGAATACAGGAAAGCGGTCGGAAGGAATATCAGCTCCGATCCGGACTGGGGCTATGACCGGACGGATCCTGACGATGCTGAAAGGAGCGGCGGATACGGAACAGCGGACGGATGGGATCCTGATGCAGAGGTTCTTTTCGAAGGATCCGGAAAAAATCCGTATGAGGAAGGGCAGGAAGAATGGCACAGTGAGCCGCCGCCAGGGATCCGCCTTCGAAAAGGTGCTGCCTATACGTTTGTATCGTATGTTTTCATAATGATGTTCGTGAGCCTGATCGGTTACCTTGTCTTTTTTAATTTTCACAGTGACAAGGTCCAGAACAGCCCGTATAACCGCCGCCAGGATTCCCAGTCGACCTATGTGCGCCGTGGAGATATTCTGGATTCAAAGAACAACGTGCTCGCCACGACACAGGTCGACGCCAATGGAAAGGAGATCCGGGTCTATCCGTATTCCAATATGTTCTCCCACTCGGTCGGTTATTCCACGAACGGAAAGAGCGGCGTCGAATCGATTATGAACTATGATCTCCTGACATCGCACGATAACTTCCTGGACAGGATCGTAAATGAATTCAAAGGTGTCAAGAACACGGGAGACACGGTCGTTACCACACTGGATGCGAACCTGCAGCAGGCTGCCTATAACGCTCTCGGTGAGTATCAGGGAGCAGTGATCGTGCTTGATCCTCATCTGGGTTCTGTACTTGCCATGGTCAGCAAGCCGGATTTCGACCCGAATACGATCGCTTCAGACTGGGAAGCAATCATATCCGATCCGGCAGGCAGCCAGCTCGTGAACAGGGCTACGCAGGGCCTCTATCCGCCGGGATCCACCTACAAGATCGTCACGGCTCTTTCCTATCTGCAGCAGTACGGCACGACGGACGGCTTTACCTATAACTGCGAGGGTGAGCTCGTGATCGATGACTACGTCGTCCACTGTTATGACGGGACAGCGCATGGCGAGGAGAATTTCGGAAATGCATTTGCCAACAGCTGCAACTGCTCTTTCGCAACGATCGGGCTTGGACTCGGACCGGCACAGCTGACAAAGACCTCTGAGGAGCTGCTCTTCGGAAAAGAGCTCCCCTGTGATCTGCACTACAATAAAAGCCGGTTCAATCTGACACCGGACAGCGACAGAGCGACGATCGCGCAGACCGCCTTCGGGCAGTCCGCGACACTTGTGACGCCGTATCATATGGCTCTCATCACATCAGCGATCGCGAACAAGGGCATGCTCATGGTTCCTCAGCTCGTCGGACGCGTCACGAGCTCGGACGGAACGTACGTTGAGAACCGGAATTCGAAGGAGTTCGGGACTATCATGACAGAGCAGGAGGCGGAAGTGCTGAAAGCGCTTATGTGCCAGGTCGTAAATGAGGGGACAGCAGGCGAACTTTCAGGTCTTTCTTACTCTGTCGCCGGAAAGACGGGTTCTGCGGAGTACACGATGGCGGACGGGCAGATCGGGACACATTCCTGGTTCGCAGGGTTTTCCAATGTGGAGGATCCTGATATTGTAGTCGTCGTACTGGCTGAAAACGGAGGCTCCGGAAGCTCAACGGCGGTTCCCATTGCACACGCTGTCTTTGACGCATATTACTATGGATGATCCTTTTTGCATCAAAAATGAAAATCAATCCGCGCAGGGTCCGCACTTTGTTCTAGTAGAGGATGAAGAAACATGTTAAAATGGTCACAGGATTTATATATCGGGGACGAAATATTTGACAGTTTCGAGGCTGTCAGGGAAAAACTGGATCGTGGAGAACCGGTCGTTCGGGCATGGCTCCTCACAAAGCCGGCCAATCCGGTCAATCAGCTCGAGATCATGAGCTGCCGATACCTCGTGCAGGAGGCCTGCAGGGAGCATGTTCCGGAAATTATCGGGATGGCGCTTGACCGGAGCGAGGCGGTCAGGATGATCCTTCGCATAACAGAGGCCTGTGTGGAAAGGACGAACGGTGCTGATCTTCGGGCTTTTCTCGAAACGGCTCCGGAGATCCCTGAAATACATCACATTCATTAAGACATAAGCAAAGCGGGTATTAAAAGGATGTCGATCATACTGACAATATTAAAAGTAATAGGAATTATACTTCTTATTATCCTTCTCATTATACTTGCTATCCTTCTTCTCGTTCTCTTTGTTCCGATCCGCTACAGTGCGGGCGGGAGAAAGGAGGGCGACGTTCTGGAGTTTTCGGGAAAAGTGACCTGGCTTCTGCGGGCGGTGACGGTCCAGATCGGTTATGAACCCGGCAGAGCAGGCCTTACGAAGGATCTCAGGATATTCGGGATCTCGCTCTTTAAACTCAGGGATAAGCTCCGTTCCGGAAAAAAAGGAAGCGTCAGCGCAGAGTCCGCAGGCGGAGGCAGTACTGAGAAAGCTTCCGGGGATGAGATCGCTTTACTGGAAGCAGAAGAGGCGAACCCGGATCCCGGAACGGGAACAGAAGCAGCCGGAGCAGAGGTATCACCGGCAGAGGCTGATCTCGGAAAGGGGGATTCTGAAACCCTTTTTGAAGACGGAGGAGAAGCTTCGACTGCTCAGAAGGAGCCTCATGAGGAAGTTCCTTTTGCACAGCCTGAAAGCGAGGAGATTCCTCTTGCACAGCCTGAAGAAGAGAAAGTTCCTTTTGCAAAGCCTGAAGGTGAGGAGGTTCCCGCTGAACAGACGGGAGACGGGGAAAAACCGGAGGCTGGCACCTCACGGGTAAGCGCAGTATATAAAAAGCTGACGGACCGTCTGTTCTCTGTCCTTTCCGGTATAGCGCTGAGACTGAACGGAATTGTCGGAAAGCTCTTCAATCTTGTCTTAAAAGTATTCATACGGATCTGCCTGCTTCCGATCACAATAGTGGAAAAGCTGGATAAGATACTCAGAAAGATCGGGAGTATCTGCAGGAAGATCGGGGCCGTTTATGATTTCTTTTTCGATGAAAGGGTACAGGCGTTCCTCTCCCAGATCATGGGACTTATCAGGAAGCTGATCGGCCATGTTCTTCCGAAGAAGCTCATCGGATACGTAAGGTTCGGTCTGGATGACCCCGGATACACGGGAAGAGTGCTTGCCGCTGTAGCGCCGTTCTATCCGAAATACGGAAAATCCTTCAGTGTACAGCCGGATTTTGAAGATCTGGTCCTTGAAGGAAAGGCGGAGCTCAAAGGCAGGGTCTATCTTTTTTACGTTGCTTATATTGGTCTCAGAGCCATATTAAATAAAAATACAAAATATGTTATCAGAGAGTTAAAGAAGTTGAAGGAGGTCAGATAAAATGGCGAGCAATGATTTCAAGTCGACCGTGGACTCCCTGTTACAGGGAATGAACCAGTTCGTATCATCCAAGACGGTTGTGGGAGACGCGCTCCATGTCGGCGATACGATCATCGTACCGCTTGTGGATGTATCCTTCGGCGTAGGTGCCGGTGCGACTGCAGGAAATTCGAAGAATTCAAACTCCGGCGGCGGTGTCGGCGGAAAAGTCTCTCCGACGGCGGTCCTTGTCATTTCCAACGGCACGACGAAGATGGTCAATGTCAAGAGTGCTGACAGCCTTACGAAGATCCTGGATATGGTCCCGGATTTTGTGAACCGCTTCACGAACAAAGGCGGTTCTTCCGCGGCAGCTGATGACATAAAAGTCGAAGATCTCAATATTGACGGCAGCAAGTAATTCCGCGGAAAGCTGACCTGCGAGATCAGGTCCGTCCTGCTCTTAAGGAGAGTGAAAGAGCAGACAAAAAGAAGAATTCAAGAATAAAAAGACCATCGCATATGGCGGACGTTCTTTTAAGGATCATCTGTCACATACGATGGTCTTTTTACGCAAATAAGAGGATCCTCCGGTCGTACGGTGGTCTTTTTTCGCAAATTAGAAGATCCTCCGGTTTTCCGGAGGATCTTAACGTTTCAGTTCCATAGGCGAGCCTCAGGCTCTCTCTACTTTGCCGGCTCTAAGGCAGTGCGTGCAAACATAGGTATGCTTCGGCACGCCATTTACCATAACCTTGACTCTCTTAATGTTGGATTTCCACATATGATTAGATCTTCTATGAGAATGGCTCACTTTAATGCCAAAATGAGCACCCTTTCCACAAACAGAGCATACAGCCATCGATAACACCTCCTTACGACAGAATAAGGCCTACATGGCCTGCAACGTCAATTATTCTAACAGATGGCATGAAAGGTTGCAAGCATTTTTATAACAAATTATCAGGGCAAATGAAATGATTCCCGGAAGAGAGTATATAAGATTTTACTTTACGCATCCATCTGCTGATTAAAAATCATGAGATTTTTGCGTCAGAGATAAAATCCTTCACATTTTGCGGCAAAACGTATATAATACCTGTGTCCGGCACATTTTGCCGGAGTTTTGGTATGCGCTTTAGATTCGGTTTGGAAGATGTCAGCTGACGCTGACCCGAATCCCGCGCCAAGTCTCGCGAGCGAGACTTGAACTCATTTCAGCTTAAGAAACCCGCTGCGTTCATGGGGGATCCGGTCCGGACGATCAGGCCGTCTGCCCGGATACTGTGTTATCTAAGGGGTTTTATGCGAATGTCTGGAATGCTTCTTGCATTTATATAGGAGGATATTTATGAAGGGACGCATTAGTTCTGAATATGGCGATATAACGATCAGCTCTGATGTGATCGCAACGTATGCGGGGTCGGTCGCTGTCGGCTGTTTCGGTATAGTCGGAATGGCTGCTTACAGCGTCAAGGATGGACTTGTTCATCTGCTGAAGAAAGACAGCCTGCGGTACGGTATTAATGTTAAGATAGACAAGGATCGTATTTCTCTTGTGATCCATTGCATTGTTTCTTATGGTGTGAGTATTCCTGCGCTCGCAGATAATCTGACAGAGAGCGTTAAGTATAAGATGGAACAATTCACAGGTATGACGGTCGAGCATATTGATATCCTCGTTGAGGGTATCCGGGTCATTGACTGAAGCAGGTAATTGGAGGTCTCAGGTGAGTACGAATACAATAGATGCGCAGCTGCTCCGGAAGATGTTTCTATCCGGAGCGAAGAACCTTGAAATAAGAAAGAACTGGATCAATGAACTGAATGTCTTCCCGGTTCCGGACGGTGATACGGGAACGAATATGACGATGACGATCATGTCCGCAGCCGGTGATGTGAATGCGCTCCCGAATCCTACGATCGATGATCTCGCCAAGGCGATATCCTCGGGTTCGCTTCGCGGTGCGAGAGGAAATTCCGGCGTCATTCTCTCTCAGCTTCTCCGCGGTTTCACCAATGCGATCAGGGATCATTCCGAACTGGATGGAGAGCTGATCGTTGCCGCCATGCAGAAAGCTGTGGAGACAGCCTATAAGGCCGTCATGAAGCCGAAAGAGGGAACGATCCTGACAGTTGCGCGCGTGATGTACGAGAAGGCGCAGGATGTAGAGGACAAGGAAGATCTTGATAATCTGTTCCAGGTCATCCTTACTTCCGGTGACGAAGCGCTCGCGATGACTCCGGAGCTTCTTCCGGTACTCAAGGAAGCCGGCGTAGTGGATTCCGGCGGACAGGGGCTCATGACCGTGATGCACGGGATGGTCGATGCGTTTAACGGGCTGGAGCTGAATCTCGATTTCATCGCGCCGGAGACGAACGTGCAGACCGTCAGAGAGCCGATCAGCACGGACGACATCAAGTTCGGCTACTGCACGGAATTTATCGTCAAGCTGGAGAAAGAATTCACCGAGGAGGACGAGGCCTCGATGAAAGAGTTCCTGCTTTCGCTTGGCGACAGCCTTGTCTTTGTCGCAGGGGACAATATGGTGAAAGTCCATGTCCATACAAATCATCCCGGCCGTGCTTTTGAGAAGGGGCTTGAATATGGTCAGCTGACGCGGATGAAAGTCGACAACATGCGTGAAGAGCATGAAGAAAAGCTTTTTAATTCGGATGTTGTCAGGGCTGCGCGCGAGGAGGAAGAGACGAGGAAGGCCAAAGAGGAAGAA
>ODAI013100757.1_pt1 | contig 15798 bp, 6 predicted proteins | sample 1539321 | NCBI WGS metagenome assembly ODAI01 (sample SAMN02144231, study PRJEB22623) | gut metagenome | biome: sheep rumen | host: Ovis aries | place: New Zealand
CATACCGATTTTGATTATTCTATTCATTAGGTGACCTCCTTTTGTATGCGGTAATTCCTGTTATTGTTGATTTGTTCAATCACACAGTATACAGGTAAATCCACGTTGCTACAAATGTGAGGTCACTTCATATTATCTTTAGCGAATCTTGCTGTTGTTATTACTTTAATTTTTGCCATATTTCAGTATATGGATACAAAAGAACCACTGGAAAACAATATAAAGCTGAAGAAAGCGGAAAGATATTATAATTTAGGAGATTATGAAGAAGCCGCAAAGAGATATGAAGAACTGGCGTCAAACAATATTCCGGAGGCTTTGAATAATCTGGCTTATATGCATTATAGAGGGTTGGGTGTCAAGCAGGATATAGCCAAGGCTAGGGATCTCTATTGGGATGCTTATCTGAATGGCAGTAGTCTGGCAATTAATAATCTTATTCTGCTGTCTTATGAACACGAATCGGAAGAATCTAAAGAAGATCTGGCGAAGATTTATAATATTGCATACCAGACGAAAAACGAGGACTGGATGGCGACAGCAATATCTTATATAACAGTTACCGATGTAGATGATATTGACCATTTAGATATCAGAAGTGGTAAATATGATTACATTTTTGAAGGTGGTGTAGAAGATATAGCAGAGCGTCTCAGGGATCCTGCCAACCAGTATGAGATCGACCGATGGAAAGCCGAAAGTGTTCTATACTTACCACACGCAGGCGCAGCTTATACTGGTGAATCTCGTAAAATGGTTTACCAGGGGGCTGTTTCGGGCAATGATGTGGAGGGAGAATATGGAATATATTACAAATATGTTATTTATACTCGAGGGATGAAAAGCACTGATAACTTAACTACGGGAATTGAACGAATACTGGATATAGAAAAAACAGAATGAAACGGCTGACATGTGCTCTCTGAATCAGAGTGGAAGAAGGAAGTTCTGACTGTTGTATATTCCACGCGGTAAGCCCACTCTTCACAGCCGTTTTGCCCACCAGTCACAGTTATTTAGCCCACTTGTCACAGAGCAGAGCCTTGTAAGCTGAACATTTTTTTAAATTATATTTGCTGGTCAGATCGTTCCGCTCTGCACCTGTCAAGAGGCTTTTACGGCATAAATCCTCGTGCCCATAAAACTGGGCACTGCGGTTTATTCCACAGTCCTCTTGACAGGCTTGCCTTCCTGCGTAATCGGATTTTGCCGATAACGGAAAGCCAGATATAGCCCAAAAGCCTTCCGTTATCGCACATCTATTGTACGCAGGAAGGACGCTCCACTGCTGTCTGGCTCCGGGACGTCTTGCGGGGCTCTGCCCCTGCACCCCGGCCTCCTCCAAAAAGCCAGACCGGGGGCTTGAGCAGAAAGTCTTCTTAATGCCAGTAGGTCCAGTTGCCCGAACAGGCTTTGCGTACTTTTGATAGTCACACATTTGTATACCAAATCCATTATAAAAGAGCGCAAAACAAGTGGGCTCTGCTCCGTGGCAAGTGGGCTGGTTGTTCGGTGAAGGGTGGGCTAAATGACCGTGACCGGTGGGCTAATTAGCCGTGAAGGATGGGCTTCTAGCGTGGAATATACAACTGTTGAATCAATTCTTTGTTGGAGAAGAATTGAAAAGCATGAATTGGTTATAATCATACTGGATACATAAACTTTTGCCGGCAGGTATCTGAATTTTCTGCTTTTGGATTTTAATCAGATTCTCTTGGGAAAGGTAACAGAATAAGATCTGTAACTTTGAACGTTATTAACCAAAAATATGTCGATTTTGCTGAGGAGTATTCTATGCCAAAAGTATATCACGGAGACGGTCCGTATATTTTTATATCCTATAGTCATAAAGATAAAGATATAGTCATGTCGGAAATTGAACAGCTTCAGGAAAAAGGAATCAATACCTGGTATGATGCGGGTCTTGCATTAGGCTTAACGTGGGATGAAGATGAAGTGAAGAGACATATCGAAAAATCCAATTGCATCGGTGTTTTTTTCTTTGCTTCCCCATCCTTTCTTAATAGCCAGGCTGTCTGGAAAGAAGTTGGTATGACGAAAGACGCAGATAAACAGTATTGTATTATCATGCTGGATACATCTGTCACATGCTTTAATGGGGCACCGGCTGAAGTCATGCATAAGCTTTTCGAGGAATTGGAAAGCCAGATCGATGATGCGTGGCGTAATTCAAAGACATCCGCCTCACCTATGGATAAAAATACAAGAAGAATGCTAGAGGATATGTTTGATGAAGACAGAACATATACCAGCGTTTATGACCCATCACATACAGACCGCCTTTATGAATGCTACAAGCGATGGAGTTATGCTTTTAAAATCGATATATTCCCTCTATGTAATGTCATCCACAACGGTCACATAGAATTCTTCCCTTCTCTTCTTGCTGCTACTCCGTTTAACTTCACGTTCATAGCAATCAGCACTGAGTACAGACATGTTGAGGAATCGTTGAATAATGAAGGAAAGCAGCTGCTGACATGGAGGCAGTATAGCTCCGGGATGTTTTCCGATGCTGATATTCATGAAAGCGGCGCAGGGATTGTTATTTGCATCCCCGAAGGGGATATACCATGGATATGTGAGATTCTTGATACACGCAGACAGAAAAACAATTGCATACCCCTGATTATCAATATACAGGTTTCTGATTTAAAGGATACTGATCGGATAATCGCCAGAGTCAAAACTCAATTGTGGAACTGGAATCAACAGAGTAAGAATCTGAAAGACCATGATCTGGATGATTTAATTGTGGTTCAGACAGCGGAACAGTCATCCCGCCCGATAGAGAGCGGCATATTGGATAATGAATCAATAAAAGGAAACGAGTACTGGAGAGTGCTCGTATCAGCTAAAGAATATCAGGATATGCTGCTAAGTATGCTGCAGGATCCGGACAAGTGTCATCAGGCACAATGGCTTTTTTGCCAGCTTCCGATAAGTGATGATATGTCCTTTCAGGAAGAAAGAAGAATCCTTTTGTCGGATGGCTTATTGGTAGAACAGTTTGACCGTGAAGCATTTCGGAGCACAACGTATAATTGGGAGGTAGAAGATAATGTATAGGCATTGGTATGCGGCAACACTAAATCAGTTATCGGTCGATGAAAGTATTGTATTCCTATCGTCTCTGGAATTATTGGATAATGATTCCTTATCCGAAGAACTGCGCGGAAGTGCAATAAAAGAAATCGAGCAGACTTTTGACCTGAATCTCCAGGTATACAGCCTGCCTTTACTTCTGCATGTGGCTTTATCCGATGCTGCGGCAGCACTGCGGCGTCAGGCTGTCTATCTGATCAATACTATCTGTAAGAAGACCCGGAATCCGGAAGCCATTGAATTTTCTCAGAATCTTCAGAACCGGGAAACACTGACGATTCTGCTGCAAAACTATAAAAACGATAATGCATGTCCGGGAATTGTCTCAGAGACGGAATACATTGATCTTATACCTCATACAGACCAGATTATGGCATTTGGTATTGTTCTGGAATTGAATGCCGGAGAAGTCGGCGGTTTGATCGAAGGAGACAATAACTGGACGGAACAAATAAAAAAAGCTGTCAGGGGAGAGTACGGACGTTATATTACAACGATTGCGGCCGAAATCATAAATAAGCATAACTTCCTCTTTTCCGATAATTCTCCTGATGAATTTATGCCTTTCAATACTCAGTATTGTTCACAGCCGGATTTACTGTATGCATGGATCGCGATGCAGACAGCCGGATTGAGTGCTGAGGAATGTCTCAAGCTGCGCATACCGGTTTATTTCAAAAAAGTAATACAGGATGATTCGTTAAGAGACAGTGCATCATGGCTGTTTCGCGGAAGAGATAGTATCGATATCACTCAGGATGAATATTTCAATGCGCTTTACTATTTATGGGAATACTCTCTGTGGTATTTTGCCGTCAAACGTGCAATCCGGGAAGGGTCTTTTTCAACAATATCAGATAAGCTGATACGCATTTGGAAAGAGAAGCGTGACAGTAATTCGGATCGGACACCATGGATGTTCAGAAATTATCCGCAATCGGATAAACAGCATAATACACCGGCACGTAATCCAGAATATGTAAGTATAAGAACGCAGAACGGAGCTATGAAAGTATCCCTTGCGATGCCGTTAGTAGCACTGATGATATCAGCAAGCAGCAGCGTTAATGAATTCTTAGGCGATCTCTCTCTGAATCTCTATGATGTAATGGCAGGTCCTTCGGTTAAATCATATATTGAGAAGGGATTTTACAGTGAGACAGACGCCCGTAACGGCGAAAGAAAATATTCTCCTGCCATCATTTCGATTTTGGCATATGCCTGCGAGCTTTCCGTTCAAGTCGGGAAAGGTTATTTCAATCCGTCAATTCCGGGGCTGTACGTTGCACTCATTGAAAAAAAGGCGGTTCCTGTTTTCCGTGGAGAAGCTGTTCAGATTTCAACACAGGAACGTTATTTACATAGCGGTGTTTCTGTCCTTGCATGTTCCTATCTTGCATATGAAGAAGCTTCCGGTACAATACCTGTAATTCAAAAGAAACGAATATGGATGGAAGGCGATAATCAATCTCTGGCAGCGAGGATCTGTGAAATCGCCTTAAATGAATTCTGCCGGTTTATCAATGATGATGAATGCTATCGCAGAATAGATCCCTATAAAATATTAGGAAAACCGGTCTCTCTGGCATATGAACATTTTCCTGAATTAATCACTGAAAATGTTGTCGATAACATGCATCTGCGTGACTGGAAGGAAGAGTGGCTGGGACAAAACAAAAAGTTTGCGGAAACCGAATTATTGCTGAAAACATATCCTGCAGATGAATGGAAATGCACTTCAATTACACTTCCCAATAAAGAATCAAACAGGTACAGATTTGTTATTATGGCGCTTACAAGAAAGTTTACGGCCATATTACAAAACATAAATGCAATTGATGTAATAGAAAAAGAAGATCGCAGCCAGCTCGAAAAGTGGGCAGAAAATATAGCAGGCATTTATAAAAAAGAAGAATATGCCCGCTCAAGCCGTTTTATTTCCATAGAGTTATTACAGGCTCTGTTAACAACAGAGGCCTTTGCAAATATCAGCCCTGTTTCGGAACCTATTGCGGCGGATGCCAGAGATATTTCCCAGGTAATCATAGAAGCTGTTATTGATTTAAGCCGAGATGCCATTTTCTATCAGTATGCTGTCGGAACTGTTCTCTCTGAGAGTAAAATGCAGCAGAGGGAAACATTAAAGAACCTGAAATGCCTTTATTTTTCGATGTTATTAGGCCAGCTGTCGGCTAAAGGCGATAAAAACCAGTTGTTATCTCCGTTTCAGATCGCTGAGAAAAAGGCAGCGGTAGATGACAGACTTTATCTGCTGCTCTGGTTTGTAAGCAGGAATAAAGAACAGATTACCAAAGACAGTCAGTTCCGCAACAAATTAGTGCTTCTTTTTAATGATATTCAATATGAAAACAATAAGAAGCTGACTGTAACCATTCGGCCCAATCAGATTACTGCCGGTAATACAGTTCTTTGTGATTCAAAGCAATGGAATAACTACTGGGATCCGGATACGCTTCTGTGTGCAGAACGTGTGGCTGGTTCAATTGAAATCACTGTGCCAATTGAAAAGCGTGAAGATGAGATCATTCCTGTAGAAAGGGATTTTCTGGCATTTCTTCTGGAATCTGCCTATGCACGGCCTGCAGCGGTGACTCTGATCGAGTCAGACGAAAACGGAATACTGATTTCAGCTGCTCCAGGCTTTAATTACAGATTATCGGCGGAATTCTGGGAGAGCAGCAGCTACAAAATCCTGCAGGAAAAAATCAGAACAGCGTCAGAAGACTACGAAACAAATCCATGTGGTCTGCGCATCAGCATATCTGTTGGGGATCACAATGGGATCCCCGTATTAGAACTGAGTGATCCCGAAACGGGATTTGATACCTGCAATCTTGAATATCGCTCTGTTTTTCAACCCGGGGACTCCGTAAGCCGCCGGGATCTGCTGGATGCCAAAAATAAATTTAAGAGTATCAGGTTAGACAGCCTTGAGCATAATAAAGAGACTGACCATTTTTGTGTTGCAGATACCGGCTGGGATATTGTCCGCCAGAGAACCGGAAATGTGAGAATTCTGCCTGACAGGGACTGGAAGTCTTTAAGTCATGTCGACAGTCATCAGGAGGCAGAGTTTATCAAAACGATCCTTGGTCTGCATCGGGGAAGTCTTATAAAGCTGAACAATATTGTTGCATGCAGGGGAAATGAAGAAAACACACAGCTGCTGCTTGCTTTTACTGTGAACGGGATAAAATTATGGATTGAATCGGACAGTGTATCCATGGATCATTATGCCGTTTCCCACGGTATACAGAACCCTGCCGTTGTTCTTTCCGTAGTTCCGCCGCTCAACAATGCATCCAGACCCAATGGCATTATCTGGCAGACAAACTATTCCCTTGGGAAGGCTGCCATAAAATATCTGGATGACAATCATGTCAGGAACCTGGAAGCAGATCTGGATTCACTGGGAGTAAAAGGAGCCTATAACGGACTTCCTGTATCGGTAACACAAAATACTGCACGATGTGCACAGTATCTTCCAAAGAAAAACCGGGCACGAAACATGATAGGGCGCCGCTTATGGAAATTAAAGAAAATTTCCGGGAACGCCGCAGCAGGTCCAAATCAATTATATCTCGGGGAATGTTCGGTGGACGAAGACGATTCACTGGTCTACCTTGTTCAGGACTATAATAAAGGAATCCTCACAGCATACGATAAACCGCCCCTGAATGACCCGGATTATGTCTGCGGACTGGGAAAAGGGCCGTTCAAGGTATCCTCAATTAATGGATACAGGTCTGATAACGGTAATGAAATTGTGGTGTGCAGACAGGGAAACAGAACATACTACGGCGAATCGGAACCGGGTATGTTTTCTTCGGGCGGAATGCTTTCCGGCAGGGTCAGCATTCAGCTGAAGGAGTATCATGATGACGCTGCCAATAATACTTTATATGATGTAAGACGCGTATTTTCTGATCCGGTACCGGATACGGGTGCGGCGGCAAAAACAATCTATTCCATGTCCGCTGAAATACCGAATCAAAGCGTTCGCCTTGCACAAAGGTATTTTGATGACTACCAGACATGGATTACGGATCCTGAATGGGATTACCAGATCGAAGGAAAACTGGTCAGTTCATTCGGGCTAGTTCTGTTCCAGCCGGAACGGCCGTTACAGTATCTTCCTTTGGATGGAGTCACTCCGTCAGAGGACAATCCTCAAAAATGGACAAACAGAATTCCCCTGTCATCCTCTGATTTCGAAGTACCGCAGAGGTTTATGAATAAACCCGCACTGTGCCGTATCAGGTGGTGCGGCGGCCCGTGTGCAGATCCGAATGATACGAAAGTATTCGATCTGGCTATGTTTCGCAAATGGCTGAACCTTCGGTACACAGGTTCAAAAGTATATGAGACATGCCCGCTGTATTTTCTCAGGCTCGAAAACAATCATATGATCTTTGAATGGGGACTGGGATATCAGCTGCAAATTGAATCAGAGAATTTTACCATCGAAAATCAGAGCCGTCCTGAAAACATTTTCTTTTATGGTGACAGAATCAGGAAATATAAAATCATAAAAAACGGAACAGGGCTGCTTTTACAGGTACTGTCACTGGAGGACTGCGATTTTTCCTTTGACCATAGAATTAAACAGTTCGGTGATAAGCATGGCAAGCCATTTTTAAAGGTCAGCCGCAATAAGGAAAAAGACAAAGTCATTATTCAGTCTATCACCATAGCTGGTGATGAGAAAAAACTGGAAGTTAATAATCCGGCATGGTCATTTGACACGTATCACTCCGGATATCTTGATAAAAATACCGAGGAAATCGTACGCAGTCAGCTTCCGGATGGCGGTGAAGGATACATGCTGGTCAAGCCGGAATGGGATTCTTCATTGCTTAAAATGCGCTATAGCATCACTTCGGTGGAAAAAGGAGATGTTTTATGCCTTACAGGGGGGGATATCTGTCAGAAAGAGGGAGGAAATGATTATTATATTCCGTTCCATCTGCCGTTTCCCCGGAATAAGATGTTGAGTGATACCGGATCGAAGACGGAAATACGTGTTTACAGAAGGAACTTTTCTTACAGGGAAAGTGTGCTGCGAACCTATTTCATGCAGGGCAATCTGTCTGTTTTTAATCAGCCGATGCTGGTAAAAATTGAAGAAAATAAAGGCGGGATAACCGGAAGCATTAAGACTCTGCCCAGAAGAAGAATTGATCATGTCAGAGAATGGGTAAGAAGAACAGGCTCACAGATGATCGTTTTTGGGAAACCGCCCATAGCAGGACCCATGGTACCGGTAGAAATCCGTCCCGGAATTCTTTGCCTGGCGCAGAAGGGCAAAGGCCTTCCGGATGAAGGAGGTATCGGAAAACTGTATCTGAAGGAAGGAAAGCTGCTGGTTGATACAGTCTCCGACAGTGATAAACAGTTCTGCGAACCCGGCAGGACCGTTGAATTATTATTAAAAAGCAGGCGTGCGCTGAATGATCCCCAGGATATGCATTTTACGATTGCCGGACTCCCTCAGATACAGCTCAGTAACCAGATGCTGGGGAAAGAACTGGCAAGAATCAGCCCTCCGCGATACGGAACTCTGATCGATCATCATGAAATATCCAGATGCGAGGATGTTTTACTGTATGGTTATCTGAAAGTTTCAGCCGATACGGCAGGGAAGAGACGTTTGTCATTATTTAAAAGAAAACATGACATTCCGGAGAAATTTATACCCTTCCACAGAATTACCTTTTTCGATGGGAATATCAACGAACTGCTGAATCATATAGAGCGCGGAGGATGGCATTATCACGACCGTACAACCTGTATTATAAGAGGCAGAGACGAAATAACATTTACATATCCTCAAAACAGTGACCTCCCTGTTTTGTTCAGTGATGGATGGTCACTTAGATACCCGGAACAGGAATTAATGAAGTATGCTTTCCCGCCTCATGAACTGGAGGAATTCGGGGTTCCTGAAGATCAGAAAGGTCTGGAGAATTATTATCCTGTTGCAGGAAGAGACAGGAACAGTATTTTTGTCGAATTAATGCCCGGACGTGTAGTAAAGCTGCCTTTAAAGTTCCTGAAAATTGATTTTGAGTATGACGCGGATAAGCTTCTGCGTACAGATGTGTTTGCTGCCGGAGATTTTATAAGGCTTGAAACGAAAGAAAGAGAACCTGGAAAGCCGCTGGAAATTTCAATCTCTGACGTACGATATGGTATGCGTTCACTGATTCGGAACAATGCATTTCTTAAAGTGCAGAAATGGGAATTCGGCTGTATTACTCTCGGGTGCAATGCCTTTCATCTCAGATATATATCTTTCATAAAAAAGCCGGATCCCTTACCGGATTGCATGTGTCTGTCGCCTGATAACGGATTATCGTATCTGAAGGATCTTATGTATCCTGAAAAGGGTGATATCGTATCCATAAAATTGGCTGAGGATCAATCGCTGAAGGCTGATGGTTTCGATGATGCCAGAGTAACATTGGACGAGTCGGGAACCCGCGGGTGGGTGCAGGATGATCCCTGGCTGAAAAAGAGCTTCGCCTATCAGGATTTATTTATTGCCATGGGCGGAAGAATACCTATGAGGGTCGAAACCAGCGACAGGGCGAAAAACGAGCTGACCGTATCCTATCCGCAGCCCGGAAACCCAGAGATCGGAGAGGCCTTTTGTGCGCAGTTCATAGCCGGGATCGGTGATGCAACAATACTGCTTCGGGCAGGATCACGGCTGATCATACTTAACATGTCAGAACAGCTTGGCACTTCCGGAAAACTGACATCTGTAATAGTGAAAAGGTGTATTCGGAAATATTTTAATAGCGGCAGAACGATCTGGCTAAGATACTGCTCAGATGATTCGGCTCATCAGGGAAGGTACAGAATAGGGATTGAACGGAATAAAAACGGAATTTTCTCTGTAAGACCGCTGGCTGTGATCGACAGTGAAGACGGAAGAGGATATTTATGTGAAAATGTGCGTACGCATGAATGGATCTGGCTTCCTCTTGAGAATATTTCGCGCAGTAAAGACGCAACAGCATCAAGTGTAATGTCTGTTTTACGGAAGTATTACTGCACTGATCTTAACAAGAACAGCAACTCTCCTGTGTTTGCAGTAAGACGGGATCCGGTGACAAAATATGCATCGTGGCATGGTGCCAATGATAAGTATAAAAACAATTTTACAAATCTGACCAGCGGAGATGCGGAAAAAGTAATTAATGTCCGCATTATAGAAAAACTGGATGTAAAGGACGGTAATGTTTATCTGTGCCACGAAAGACCTCGCGGGAATATATATCAGCTTCGCTCTGAAATAGACCACAGTACGACGGGGGTGGATTCTTTTGTATCTGCTTTCTGCAGTAAGAAAGATGACAAATACGCAGAACTGGTCCCGATCAGAGAATACAGAACAAAACTGCAATTCTCTCATTATATGATCGAAACCCTGCGGAAGGGTTATGAAAGCTGCGACTGTATGATCAATAAATGGACTGAGATAAGAAGCCGATACTCTTCCGACGTGACTCCGATGATTCTTGATCAGTGTGGAAGGTTAAACAGCCTGGACATGGATAATTTCAGCACGTATGATCCGGATTATTCCGCACTGATGAATGCCTTCGAAGAAAGCATTGCTGATATGCTGAAATTATATGAAAAGGTCACGGATACGAATGATATTTCTGTTGGCGCGGCCATTGCATCTGCTGTATTCGCCTCTAAGAAAAATCCAGCCATTGGTGAAGAGATTTTCAAAGTTATAAAGAGCGAAGCGGAATTATACTGCTGCGAAGAAATCCTGCTCAGGGACTGGCTGCTGGAGAATGCAGTGCACTCCAGATATGATCCCCGCAGAATACTGGAAAGACTGGATGTCCGTGGGATCGATCTGAGGGATGGCAGAATTAACAATACCTTTGCGGGGTACCTGCTGCCTGATCAGATTTCGGATATCAAGCAGATCACCGACACTATTCTGCGTCGTAATCGTGTCAACATAAATTCGGATATTTATCCGCTTGCACTGAGTTTAAGATATGCGGCAGAGCAGAAGGATAATGAACGGTTAAATAAGGCATGGAACCAGTGTCAGTATAATTATATTCGGGTATCCGATTCACTTAAGTCGTTATATTACAGCAAAAGATTTGCGCAGTGGTACGCCACTTTACATTCCGAACAGTATTTACGACATATCTGTGTCCATAACCCGATAAAAATCATAGAACTGCTGCGGACAGCCATGGAGGAGAACGGATGAGTGGATTCTATAAGTGTATTACACCGGAAGTGAAGACATTTATAAACAATACAGATCTGTTTTCAAGGAATGGGAATTCGTTCTGCTCCGATTCTTCCGGAAATAATCGCGGTATTATTTATCTGTCAGATGAATATATGGTGCAAAGCGGGGGACTGTTTCGTGCGATTTCAAGAAAATCCACAGAACTTCTGCGCAGGGATCTGAAAAATTTCAATATAAAACAGTTTTCTCCGGATTGCTGTAAGAAATGGAAATATATACTGATGCATTGTCAGCCGCATGTTGATGAATATTTATCTTCTTTTTTCCTGAGAGCCTGTTTGCCCGCTTCCATGGATAAATTCATGGTTGGCGAAACAATACTGTTCTCGAAAGATCATGATATTGAAGCACAGCGTATCTGGCCTGAAGCTGCCGTGCTTGGCGTTGGCAACACAATCAATGGCGGAGCAAATGCTCTGCTGCTGTTTGATGAGCATGCAGTAAACCAGGATTCGGCTGAAGAAGGTTCCCTGATCATGCTGATGAAACATTATCTGCTCGGCAGCCAGAGACTTCCCAAGCCGTTTTATGACATGGTTCGTGAGATAAATTATATTGATCAGTATGGAACTTCCCACCCTAAATCTCTGGCGGTGTACACAAAATATATTCAGGCAGCAAGGCTGCCGACAGCAAATCTGGAGGAAATGCCTCCTGAATGGAAGTGTGCATTAATGGATGCGGTTTTTGCAGCATATTATTATGCCATAAGAAACGAAACTCCGTATCAGAAAAAAAGGATATGGGAACCGGCACTTACGAGGTCTCTGGAGCATTTCAAAGAGACAACAAAGATACGTTTCGAGCCGGAGTTTAAGGCGTCATTCAAAAAGATCAGTGATAATCTTACAAAAGGGTTTTCTTACCATGCATCCAGGGGAAGTTTATATTACTCGATCCCAAATGTAAAAAATCCCGAAAAGTCGAGCAGTGAGACCTATCATATGCTTGTACCTTATCTGCCCAATATCCTCTTTCATCTCTGGGGAGACCGTCTGGGACAGCTGCTGGTATACCCATTCTGGGAATGCCGGATCCTGCATGACATCATGTTTACGAGGACATATAGTTTCCTGGAGAAGAATGTATCATACGGGATGACAGAGTTCACGGATTGGAAGACGGATATCGGAACCATGAGCATGAAATATACGAAAAAGTATATGGTCAATGACAAACCTGTCATGGTAATTGATTTTGAACCGAATCATCCATCCAATACACTTTCTGCGGTCAATCATTTTATTAAAAAGAAAGCAGACGGAGCAGGGATATCGATTTTTCGGAATACGGGTACCGGAAGCATCATCATTACAAAGGGAGAGAAAATCCCCGGTGAATTATGGAAGTACATCTGCGAAGAATTAATAAATGAAGAAGGCAATTCCGATGATATTGGGAACGATGGAGCATGGCACATCACAAAGAATCCTTCTGGAATAGCTCCTTTTTTACTGAACGGGAATCCAACTCATCGATATGCCCGAAAAAGTAAAGTAACAGCTGATAAATTGACTGCATTAATAGACAAGATCATCGGCTGAGATGTAAGTTATACCCGAATCCCTGAACTGTGCTGGAAAATCGGAGTGCAGAATGCCTCTTCCGGCAGTACCCTTTGCCTGTGACATGGTAAGGCACAATATTCGGATCCTTTTATTGAGACATGTATGAATGTCGGAGAGTAAAGCGGGTATTCAAAGTTTTTTAGGGTTTCCCAAAGTTTTTTAGGGTCTAGGATTAGGGGCAAGGCATTTTAAAGCCTGCGTTTATTAGGGCCTAATTTTAGGGTCTGGTTTTAGGGAAGAACTTTAGGGTCTGACTTTAGGGTCAGCACATGACAAATAAAGAGGAATCCGGTTATAGTGGTCCCTGCTTCAAGGGCCAATCCCCGATGCTTTTAAGAAAACAGGACATGAAGATACCCCTTTGGAGGGCGTGCTGAGTACACAGTGCATCTCCAAAGGGGTTCTTTGATCTGTTCGGGATCTGGAAAAAGACCGGGCCCCCGCAGCCGTCAGACCGGATATTCATTTGTATAGTTATGTGCAGGATCACTCTGTCTGAACCCACATAGGTGGAACAGAGGCCGGAAAGGAAAATCACTCCGTAGAGACTCTTACGGGCATCCTTATTATAATGATCACACACCTGCTGGAGAGAACACGTCTGGACGGAGGCCGGGGGCATCGCCGGGGGGACCGGCCGCGGGATGAATCCCGAATACCTTCATCTGCTGGACAAAAGCATTTCATATCGGGAGAATTCCAGGACTGGAAGAGGCATTTCGAAAATGCAGACAGTCTATAGAGAAATATTCATTATTTTCAGGATGAAACCGTGCATCAGTCAACCGTATGATTGTCTCCCCGGTCGCCCCGGCTTGACGGCCCACCGCCCCATGGGACCCGCCGCTCGCGCCGAACGGGGCTCGTTCCTGAATCATTATGAAGGAAAATGCGGATTTTGCGAGATCCACATTTCAGACAAGGAAACTGGAGGGATATTTCTATTTATAGAAAAGGGGCCAGGTCTCTGCTCAACGCAGGAAGGGCATCTGCGTGCCCTTCCTTTTTTAAAAATAAGGGCCTGACCCTAAAGTCAGACCCTAAAACCAGACCCTAAAATGAGACCCTAAGGAACGCCCCTAAAGACAGACCCTAAAGAACACAGACCCTAAAAATCTTTGAATACCCAGTAAAGCTCCTTCCAGGCAGGTTGAACGAAACTGCATTCGGAAGGAGCTTTTATTTTATTTTTTATAGACTTATGGGCAGAATACGAGTCCTCATATGGTTTTTAAAGATATTCAAATAAATCTTTTCAGACTGAATTATCCGTAAAAAACACCTGAATGGTTTATTTAGATAAGGGCCAACGATTGTTTCTATTCATAATCTCCAATACTTTCTTATAGTACTTCTGCGCATCTTTATGACGCCCCATGGCATTCAGTACTTTACTGATATTGGTATAGCTTTTTTCAAGATAGGGGTGATCAGAAGGTAGAAGTTGCTCCCAAATCGCTAACGCTTTCTCGAAATTCTCCAGAGCCTCATTGTACCGGCCCAGATTCCAAAGTACTTCACCGACATTGTTATAGCTAAATGCGACATCAGAATGGTCGTTAGGGAATATATGTTTTCTGATATCCAGAGTCTTCTCTAGATACTTTAGTGCTTCTTTGTAACATCCCAGATCTCTCAGTGTTATACCAATATTACTATAGCTGGTTGCAGTATCTGGATGGTCAAGCGGAAGAGCAAGTTCCCTAATTTTCAATGCCTTCTCATGCATTTTCAATGATTCATTTAGTCTATTCAGATTTCTAAGTGATTCACCGATATTGTTATAGCTGAACGCAATATCAGGATGACCAGGCTTAAGAGTCTTTTCTCTGATTTCCAGCACCTTCTGATGTGTTTCCAATGCATCATTGTACCGTCCTAGATTCGTCAACAGTGTTCCGATATTGTTATAGCATAATGCAATAACAGGATGCTCCGATGAAAAAGTATTCTCAAAGGTTTTCAGAGCCTTCTCATAACACTCCAGAGCTTCGTTGTACCGTCCCAGATCTCCCAGTGTTGCACCGATATTGTTATAGCTAATAGCAATATTTGTATGGTCCGAAGGCAGATATTGCTCCATGATTCCCAATGCTTTTTTAAAAATTTTCAGAGCCTTATTATACCGTCCCAAAACACGCAGGGATGTGCCGATATTATTATAATCAGTTGCAATTCTGGCGTGGTCAGATGGTTGAATCTGTTTATCGATATCTAGTGCTTTCTCGTAATTAGCCAATGCGTCTTTGTGACGCCCTAAATAATACAATGCTGCGCCGACGTTGTTAAAGCTTAACGAGATATAGGGATGATTATGCGGGAGAGTTCGTTCCCAAATAGTAAGCGCCTTTTCATAACTCGTCAGTGCTTCATTGTACCGTCCCAGATCTATCAGTGTTGCACCAATATTGTTATAACTTATTGCGATATCTGGATCGTCAGGCGGGAGAGTGCACTTTTTTATTTCCAGCACTTTTTCATGACTTTCTAGAGCTTCATTATGACGGCCCATAGCACGGAGTGCTTCTCCAATATTATTATATTCAGTTGCAATATCTATATGGTCAGGCGGCAGAAAATCCAACATTATTTCCACCGCTTTCTCATGGTCTTTCAACGCAGTTTCATACACTTCTAGATTACTATAAATAATAAGAAATATTTTTCGGGCGGGGCATAGAAAAAGGCCCATTTTTGATGAGCCTGCCTGGAAAATATTTCCTTTGAACCGAGTCGCCGGCCGTCCGTAGCCGATACTGTTCCCTATAGAGAAAGCTTTTTTCACCA
>ODAI013121984.1_pt1 | contig 15798 bp, 14 predicted proteins | sample 1539321 | NCBI WGS metagenome assembly ODAI01 (sample SAMN02144231, study PRJEB22623) | gut metagenome | biome: sheep rumen | host: Ovis aries | place: New Zealand
GGGAAAATACATCCATGCCGTCCACGGTGAGAGAGCCGGAATCAGGCTTGTCCATTGCGCCCAGCATATGAAGGAGAGGGGATTTGCCGCTGCCGCTCCTGCCGACTATGGCAACAAATTCCCCCTTTTCAACGGAAAGATCCACCCCGTCAAGAGCGCAGACCTTTGAATCACCGCTGCCGTAGGTCTTCACCAGATTTTCAGCTTTAAGTATTATATCTGCCATAATAGCACCCCAAATCATTTTGATAGGCTGTTCCCCCGCCCCGGAGCCAACAGTTTATACTTTATTATACTATACAATTTGAAAGATTTCAACTGTTTTTATGCAAAAGTTTTGGCAGCCGTTTCCGTTTTCTGTTACCGAATTGTGTTTTTTTACCACAGAAAAATGAGAATTTTGTGTAGTTTGTTCAATGGTCAAATGAAAAGAAGGTGTAAATTTATGATTATTAAGGGTTGTTTTTGATTTTCCAAAGTGTTATAATGTCAAATACAAGGTTGCAGAGAACTGTAGCCGCACACAAAGATTTTAGGAGGAAATAGATATGAAGAAGATACTTGCTGCTCTTGCTGCAGGCGCTGTTGTTTTCACCATGGCTGGTGCATCCGTAATGGCTGAGGGTCTCGAGGACGAGGGTCTTGAGCTCGACGACGAGGAAGTTGTTGACGAGGTTGAGGAAGACGTTGAGGAAGACGTTGAAGAGGACGTCGTTGAGGAAGACGTTGAAGAGCCCGTTGTTGAGGAAGTAGTTGAAGAGGCTGCTCCTGTAGAGGTTGCTCCTTCTCCCAAGACCGGCAACGCTCCTATCGCTCTCGCTGTTATCCCTGTAGCTCTTGCTGCTGCTGCAGTTGTAGCTAAGAAGAGAGGCTAAGTCATCTTTTGATGATAACAAAGCACCTGTGAAAACAGGTGCTTTTGCTTTTTCCGAAGAAACAGACAAGAAGCAGGATAAGCTGAGAAAACAGACTGCTGCTATACCTTTTGACAGCTTTTATGCCCATGCAGGAGCATTCCTGCTCACGGCTCGTATATAGAATATCTACAAGTATAAACGTTTAACATTGGGCAATATGCATATAGTTTTTTATATGATAAAGTGATATAATGTAACCGTGTGAAATCACACATGGTTTAAGGTAAACAGGGCTTTTGCCCATCTAATGGAGGAAATCAGTATGAAATTCAAGAAGATGGCTGCTATTGCTGCAGCATCCGCAGTTGCTCTTTCCATGTCCGCAGTAAGCGTTTTCGCTGAGGACACCTGCCAGGCTACTCTCGGCTTCACCGATGTAAACTGGACATATCAGGACTGGGAGTCCGCTGTCGAGATAACGGGCGACGGCACCTACACCATCACCTCTACCGCTGTTGCAGGCACTGAGGAGATCGGCGTATTCGTTATCGACTGCCAGGGTATGTTCGCATCTCATCCCGATGCTGTTGCTACCCTCGACAAGCTGGAGATCGACGGCAATGAGATCTCCTTCGACGCTGACAAGATCATGTACGGCGACATCGAGAACAAGGGCAATTACAGGATCGACATCTACAATATGTACTCCGACACCAAGGACAACCCCGGCATCAACAATGCTACTCCTATCACAGAGTCCCTTTCCGTTACCTTCACTGTAAGCGGTTTCGGCGCTGCTGCCGCTGCTGAGGAGGAGGTAGTTGAGGAAGAGGTTGTTGAGGAGGTTGCAGAAGAGGCTGCTCCCGTTGAGGAAGCTGCTCCCGCTGCTGACACCACTACAACTCCCGCTGCTACCGGCAATCACTCTGCTGCTTCCGTAGCAGTTGTTATGGCTGTTGCCGCTGCTGCTGCTCTTGCCGTAAAGAAGTCCAAGTAAGCTGATCGTGCTTCCCTCAAGCCGCCATGCCAAGCGTGGCGGCTTATACTTTTAAATGCATACCGCACTTATGTGCTATAACCTTTCTGTACCGGGGTGATCACTATCAAAGCTGCGTATTTACTCCTTGCGGCTGTTATGCTGACAGCCTGTGCCTCCTCCGACAGCGGGGAGCTTAAGGTAATAGACACTGTATCCGACACCGAAGCTGTGACAGCACAATCCCCCTCTCCTGAGGAAAGCGCCCTCCCCTCCCCCGTGGAGGAGACCACAGTCACAGAGCCGGAAAAGCAGGAGGTCACAGTAAGCTACACTGCTGTAGGCGACAACCTTATTCACTCCTCACTGTACAAGCAGGCCGCCCGCAGGGGCGAAGCAAGCGGCATGGACTACGACTGGGAATATGCCTACAAAAATGTGGCAGATGAGCTGGGAAAGGCTGATATATCCATAATCAACCAGGAGACACTCATTGCAAACGACGAGTACGAGCCGGACACATACCCCTCCTTCAACTCCCCCACCTCTCTGGGAGATCATATGGCTAAGCTGGGCTTTGACGTGTTCGGAATGGCAAACAACCACGTTCTGGACAAGGGAGAGGACGGACTTCGTGCCACATTCGACTACTACGACAGCCGCAATATGATACGTGTGGGAGCATACCGCAATGAGGAGGACAGAGAGGATCTGCGCACCATAGAGGTAGATGGTGTCACCACCGCATTCTTAGGGTACACGGAAAGTCTGAACGGTCTCTCCCTCCCCTCGGACAGCGAAAAGACCATAGGCCGCATAAATGACGAAGAGGACATTGCCCTCGCCCTTTCGGAAGTGGAGCACGCCGCAGAGCAGGCGGATATCGTAATAGTGCTGCTGCACTGGGGCATAGAGGATTCCGATGAAGTGACACAGTATCAGCGGGATCTGGCAAAGCAGTTCGGCAATGCAGGGGCAGATGTCATATTGGGGTCACACCCCCATGTGCTGCGAAACATCGACCTTATCGACAACGAGGGCGGTTCACAGACACTCTGCGCCTATTCCCTGGGGAATTTTATCTCTGCACAGGACACGGGCAGGAACCTTATCGGGGGCATACTTGACTTTGAGATAACCGTATCCGATGAGGGGAAGAGCATCCACGACGTTGAATTCATCCCCACCATAACCCACTACGACGGCAGCTACCGTGACATACGACTTTACAAGCTGCGTGACTACACCCGTGACATGGCAGAGAACCACGGTGTAAAGGTGTCCTTAGGCTCCCGCTTCGGCTACGACTACATCTACGAATACCTTGAAAAGCATCACCTTACCGACTACCTGAAAGGGGAATACGACTACGAGCCGGAGTATTCCGAGGGGAGATGCTGACAGCTTTTTGAACGCAGGAAAGGGGAAAATATGCTCTCACCATTAGCTGACCGTATACGCCCTACGACCATAGATGACATTGTGGGTCAGCGCCACCTTTTCGGGAAGGGGTGCTACCTGCGGCGCATAATCGAAGGCGGTAACATCCCCAATATGATATTCTACGGACCTCCCGGAGTGGGCAAGACCACTGCCGCAAACATCATAGCCGAAAGCACGGGGATGAAGCTCCACCGCCTCAACGGCACCTCGGCAGGGATAGCGGACATCAAGGATGTCATTGCGGACACACGCACCCTCGACGGCGCAAACGGCGTGCTTCTGTACCTTGATGAGATACAGTACCTGAACAAGAAGCAGCAGCAGTCCCTGCTGGAATACATTGAAGACGGCAGCATAACCCTCATTGCCTCCACCACGGAAAATCCCTATTTCTACGTATACAATGCCATACTCAGCAGAAGTGCCGTATTTGAGTTCAAGGCGGTCACCGCTCAGGACATCGTCCCTGCCTGCAAAAGAGCCTTTGACATTCTGTCAAAGGAATCGGGAACGGAGATACGAGCGGATGATGAGGTGCTGATGTACATTGCAAACGGCTGCGGAGGCGATGTGCGCAAGGCTGTCAGCGTGTGCGAGCTGTGCTTCTACGGAGCCGAAAAGCAGGACGGCACGGCGGTCATCACCCTTGAAGAGGCAAAGGCATTCACCCAGCGCAGCAATATGCACTATGATCGTGACGGGGATCAGCACTACGACATTCTTTCAGGACTTCAGAAATCCATTCGGGGCTCGGACGAGAATGCAGCGCTCCATTATGCGGCACGGCTAATCGAGGCGGGGGACATCATATCCCTTTCAAGGCGGCTGCTTGTCATTGCATCCGAGGACATAGGCCTTGCCTATCCCCTTGCGGTGCCCATAGTAAAGGCCTGTGTTGACAGTGCCATGCAGTTGGGGCTCCCCGAGGCACGCATCCCCCTTGCGGAGGCTGTCATCCTCCTTGCCACCGCTCCCAAGTCCAATTCCGCCTACATGGCGATAGCTGCTGCCCTTGACGACGTAAGGAACAGGGACTGCGGCACATTCCCACGGTGCATACAGAACAAGCACTATGACGGGGAGGATTCCGACAAGTCCGGGCAGAATTACCTCTATCCCCACGACTTCCCCATGCACTATGTCCGTCAGCAGTATCTCCCGGATGCAATAAAGGATCGGGTATACTACCACTTCGGGGACAACAAGACCGAACAGGCGGCATTTGCATACAGACAGGCAGTGCTTGAAAAGACCGGGAACAAGCAGCCTCCAAAGCCGTGAATGGAAGTCATCTCCCCCACCGGTGACCGTGACCTTCAATAAAACTGTTTTACGATCAACTGTTTTCTGTATAAGGATCAGGAAATGAAGATCTTATACTGAGTATTTTAGTATACGCCTTCTAAAAAAGCAGATACCCCCTCAAACGGAGTATCTGCTTTTAAAGTATCTTACCATTTCCCTGTATTCTTTAAGAATTCAAAGCACTTTGGATACTTCTTTTCAATATCCTTAGTCAGACGATTTTTCTTGACTTCGTCTATGTTGTGAATACCGAGGAAAGCAAGGATATCAAGCACATCTGTCTGGTCAGTGATTCTCGGCACTAACCCTGCAAAGTGGACTGCACGAACTTTAAGCAGGAGCAGGCTCTCTATCCTGGCGATATACAGCATGATATTTGAATAGGTGTTATCTGTTATCCATTCTAACTTACCGATAATGTCCGTGACCTCCGGAAGAGCATAAGAATCATTATTGATCCAGTCCTCGTCAAGCCCCTTTTCCTCTGCAACTTCACGAATAAGGGTCTGAACTTCTTCCGTCATATTCTTAGTTGCTGTGTCTACATCCATTGTATAGCCGCCGCTGCGAAGCTTATTGTAGAGCATCGCAAAGCCACCGATAGCTTTGATCTCAATAGTGATGTGATGTGTTTTCAGCTTGTCATTCAAAGCTTCAAGTGCATCCTTGAAATCATCAAGTGTACATTCGATCCCGATCATTACGCACCTCAGAACATAACATTCATTTTATAGTAAACGTTCTCTTCTTTCAACCCGTGATCACTCAGCACAAGCGGCTCTGAAAGCGGCTTGCATTCTTTAAGCTTATGTAAGTTGGAAAGCTCAAACAGCTTTTCAAGGTGATAATAGCTGATGATACAGTACAGCAGAACCCTTGTCCTGTCAGACATTCTCTGTACATCAAGCTGTTCTATCTCGTCCCTTTTGCGGTCTGCATGAGTAACAAGCCTGTGCAGATACCTGTGCAGGCTGTAATAATCGTTGCTGCTCCAATCGTTCTGGGGAGCATAGTAAGGCTTAGTATCCAGCATGATCATCACCCTTTCTGTATGTATATCGGTTTATTAACTGCCCTATGCTTACAATGATAGCACTTTTCTGTTTGACTGTCAAGAACCATTTCAGTATAATCATCGACCCACTGGTGCCGAAGCACCCCTTTTCGGGGGCTTTTTTGCTATTGACTAACAAAGAATGATGTGGTATAATTGAATGATGATCAATAATGTACTAAGGAGAGCACAATGGAAAAACGTAATTCATTCTCCGGGACACTTGGCTTTGTCTTGGCGGCTGCCGGAAGTGCAGTAGGTCTCGGCAATATATGGCGGTTCCCCTATCTTGCGGCAAAGGACGGGGGCGGCCTTTTCATACTGGTGTATATAATCCTTGCAATGTCCTTCGGCTTTACCCTGCTGATAAACGACATCTCCATAGGCAGGATAACAAGGCAGAGCGCACTGACCGCCTACGGCTCCCTCAATAAAAAGTGGCGATCCCTGGGGGCGCTGACGACTGTGGTGCCCTTTCTCATCACTATGTACTACTGTGTCATAGGCGGATGGGTCATAAAATATGCGGTGGCATTTATAACCGGACATGGTGCTGATGCCGCACAGGACGGATACTTCAGTGCCTTCATCTCAAGCACCTGGGAGCCTGCAATATACAGCGCCCTGTTTCTCCTTGCCACCACTGTCATAGTGCTGAGGGGCGTTCACAAAGGGATAGAGACCTCATCAAGGATACTCATGCCCATACTCTTTTTCATGATAATAGGCATCGCCATTTTCTCCATCACCATAAAGAGTTCTGAGAGCGGTGCGGAAAGGACGGGACTGCAGGGGCTCAGATACCTTGTAGTGCCCGATTTCAGCGACTTCACCCTGAAGGATCTGGCAATAACTGTAAACGATGCCATGGGACAGCTTTTCTACAGCATAAGCGCCTCTATGGGCATTATGATAACATACGGCTCCTATCTCGGTGAAAAGGAGAACATAAGCAGATCCGTTTCGGTCATTGAGATATTCGATACCCTGGCGGCATTTCTTGCAGGTGCCATGATAATACCGGCGGTGTATGTGTTCATGGGTACCGAGGGTATGCGGCAGGGTCCCGGGCTCATGTTTGAAGCCATGCCCAAGATATTTGCCTACATGGGGCCTGCCGGGAACGTACTCGGGGCGGTGTTCTTCCTTATGGTGCTGTTTGCCGCAGTAACAAGCTCTGTATCTCTGTTTGAGGCTGTGGTATCAAGCCTTATGGACGGATTTAAAATGCAGCGCACCAAGGCCTGCATCACCGAAGCCGTTATTGCGCTTGTTGCGGGTATCATCATCGTGCTGGGGTACAGCGTCCTCTACTTCGACTTTAAGCTTCCCAACGGACAGCAGGGACAGCTTCTTGATGTCCTTGACTTCCTGAGCAACAATATAGCCATGCCCATAGTAGCCATTGGCAGCTGCATTTTTGTGGGATGGGTGCTCAAGCCCGGCCGGATAATAGCCGAGGTGACCAGAAACGGGGAGAAGTTCCGCAGGAAGGGCATATATACAGTCATGGTGAAATACATCGCACCGGTCCTGCTGTTTTTTATACTGTTAGGCTCCTTCGGGCTGCTCAAGGTGCTGGACTAAGCAGCAGCCACACAACATCACTATTCCGAGGTGAACCATATGACTTACCAACAGGCGCTTGAAAAAATGTCCTCCATGGGACAGGAGCAGGTGCTCCGCTTCTGGGATGAGCTTGACGAAGAACAGAGAGCCGCTCTGCTGAAACAGATAGAGGAAACGAACTTCTCCCCCCTTGACAGGATACACGGCGGCAGACAGGAGAGGGGCGTGTTCTCTCCCCTTGCCGCCATGCAGATATATCACATTGATGCCCGCCGCAAGGAGCTTTACGAGGCTGGAGTGCAGACCATAAAGGCGGGGAAGACCGCCGCCCTCCTGCTGGCAGGGGGCATGGGCACACGCCTTGGCACCGATGACCCCAAGGGAATGTATGACATCGGGCTAACACATCCCTTGTATATCTTTGAGTGCATAATAAACAACCTCCTTGATGTGGTGCGTGAGACCGGTACATGGATCCGCCTTTTCATCATGACCAGCGAGATAAACCACGACACAACGGTGAGATTCCTGAAGGAAAAGGGATATTTCGGATACAGTGAGGACATGATCTGCTTTTTCAGGCAGGACATGGCGCCTGTATGCGACCTTGAGGGGAAGCTCCTTATGGAAACGAAGGAGCGCATAGCTGTCTCCCCCAACGGCAATGCAGGGTGGTACTCCTCCATGCTGCGGGCAGGCCTTGGACGTTACATCGAGGAAGAGGGCATAGAGTGGATAGATGTGTTTGCGGTGGACAATGTGCTGCAGCGCATATGCGACCCCTGCTTTGTGGGAGCCTGCGTGCTCTCGGATGTTTCGGTAGGGGCAAAGGTGGTGCGCAAGGCTGCCCCTGATGAGAAGGTGGGGGTAATATGCCTTGAGGACGGCCGCCCCTCCATAGTGGAATACTACGAACTCTCCCGTGAAATGGCGGAGACACTGGACGAAAACGGAGAGCCTGCCTACAACTACGGGGTGATCCTCAATTATCTGTTCAAAACAGCGGAGCTGCCCCGGGTGGCAGGGGAAAAAATGCCCCTCCATGTGGTAAAGAAGAAGATAAACTGCCTTGATGAAAAGGGGGAATACATCCGTCCGGATGCCCCTAACGGCTATAAATTCGAGCAGCTTGTGCTTGACATGATACATCAGCTTTCCGCCTGCCTGCCCTACGAGGTGGACAGGGAACGGGAATTTGCCCCCATAAAGAACCTTACCGGGGTGGATTCCGTAGATACCGCAAGGGAGCTTCTGGCAAAAAACGGCGTTGTTCTGTGAAATACAGCAGCTTTAAGCATACAGGAGGATGGTACTATGCTTACATTCAAGGTAAAGGCCCTGACTGAAAACTGTGCCCCGGTGACGGAAAAGATCATCGGACTGCTTGAGGAAAACGGTTATGACTCCCCTGCTTTGCATATGAAGATAGAGCTTGTGGTAGAGGAGATATTTGTGAATATCGCAAGCTATGCCTACAAAGACACTGAGGGCGGCGATGCCCTTGTCGAGGCTGACATCAGTGGTGACCCTGCCACACTTACCATTGCGTTTACAGACAGCGGCATCCCCTTTGACCCCCTTGCGAAGGAGGACCCTGATGTGACCCTTTCCGCTGATGAACGGGGCATCGGGGGGCTTGGCATTTATCTTGTGAAGAAGAATATGGACGATGTAAAATACGAGCGCTGCGGGAACAAGAACGTTCTGACCGTGAAGAAAGTGCTGGGATCAAAGTAAATGGCGACTGAACTCAGGCACGACGACAGACTTCTCAGGAAAAGATACTTCCGCACACTGCTCCCTGTTATGTTCTCTATGCTGGGGGGCACAGCCAATGCCCTTATAGACAGTGCCCTTGTATCCGTAAGGCTGGGGCGGGATGCGCTCTCTGCCGTCACTCTCTCTATGCCTGTATATCTGGTGCTGTGTACTGTGGGCACCCTTATCTCCGCCGGCGCCATGATATGCTCCTCCCGTGAGGCTGGCAGGGGGAAAATGCACAGGGCAAGGGAATACTACCGCACTGCCTTTGATATGGGCATCGCAGCATCTGTGATAATTACCCTTTTCGGAGTGCTGTTGGGCAAACCTGTATCAATGCTGCTGGCAAACGGCTCGGAGCTGTGGGAAAAGGTATACTCCTACACTCTGGTGACATTTGCAGGCTCCGGTGCGTTCATCATGCTGTATGTGCCGCTGGGCTTCCTGCAGCTTGACGGAAAGAACAGATACATTTCCCTGTGCATAACCCTTATGGTGGTCTCTGACCTGCTGCTGGACATACTGCTCATCTACAGCTTTGATCTGGGGCTCGGGGGTGCGGCAGCGGCAAGCGTGGTGTCATCCCTGCTGGCAGCTCTGTGCGGCTTTTTTGCCCTGGGAACAGGCAGCACCAACTATACCCTGGGGAAGGTACACCTGCGGGGCAAAAACATTCTCCTTATCATCAAAAACGGCTCCGCCATGGCGCTGGGCAAGCTCTATGACGCTTTAAAGCTGCATCAGCTCAATGTCATCGTGCTTCTTGCCGCAGGAGAGGGCGGCGCTGCGGTATGGGCAGTGCTGAACACACTGTCGGAGCTGTCACAGATAATCATTTCCGGTGTGCCCCGTGCCGCATCCCCTATAATAAGCACCTACTGTACCGCAAGGGAAAACAGCGGCATACGCATACTGAACAGGATACAGCTGGAAACAGGCCTTGCCCTGTCTGTACTGTACACTGCGGCAATAGTTATACTGCACCGCCCTATCGAGATACTCTTCAATATAAATGCGGATATGACCACGGCACTGATTTGTCTCGGGCTCAGTGTAGTATTCTCCTCTATGGGCATGATCTGGGAGCGGCATATGAATTCCATATCCCGCATCACCGTGTCCAATGTGTCCGCTTTTCTCAGGACACTTCTCCTGCCAATTGCCTTTGCGGCGCTGTTCGCATTCAGGGTAAAGGCGCTGCCACTGTGGTTTTTTCTGCCAATGAGCGGGGCTGTCTCCCTTCTGTATATGTGGGCAGTGGTGACAGTTGCATACCTTGCCAGCCGCAGGACTGACAAGCCCCTGTCCCCCGTGCTCCTCCTTGATGACACCCTTGAAAGAGAGCACAGGACACTCTCCTTCTCCATATCTGCAAATATGGATGAGGCGTGCAGTGCAGCGGAACAGATCAAGGATTTCTGCATGGAGAACAGCATGAGCACGAAAGCGGCAATGAAGCTTGGCCTTGCCATAGAGGAGTTTCTGAACGTGCTCATTGCAAGAGTAGACGGCATTGCAAGCGTTGACGTGTTCCTGTTTGTTGTGAATGAGGTAGCAGGCATACGCATAAGCTGTGCCGGCAGGAAGTTCGATCCCTTCAGGGATATGGAGAAAAATGACGACCTGATGATGGGCGTGAACATGATAAGGGATCTCACCGATACAGTGGTGCACACCTACACCTTAGGACTTAATATCATCACTGTTATGCTTGATGACGAGAGGAAATAGAGCTTGACTCCACACTTAGAAGCAATAAATGACTCCCTCCTGGCAGACTGCGAAAGAGGGGCTGAGATAAACATCTCCAACCTGCTCACCCTGCTTGGGGACAACAAAAATACAGCCATAGGCAGAAAATACGGCTTTGCGGACATAAAAAGCTATGAGGACTACAAGAGAGCCGTATCCATCACGGGCTACGAGGAGCACAGGGAATACATAGAGCGCATGAGAAACGGTGAAAACGACCAGCTAACGGTCTACCCCGTCATAGCCTACTGCCGCACATCAGGCTCAACAGGACTGCCAAAGTTCATCCCTGTCACGGATCAGGTGTTCAGGCACTATCCCCTGCACATCAGCCGATACAAAAGCACTCTTGCAGCCGGAAACAGTATGCGCTTTTCCATCAATTCCTACAGATGTGATCCGGATGGTGCTGTGGGGAATGAAAAGGTATTCTCCGAAGTGCTGTACAAATACTATCACGACATGGGCAAGCTGGATCTTTCCCATATGATAGGGGGCATGGAGCTGTTCTTTGTGCCCGAGATATGCGACATAATGTATGCAAAGGCATATTCTGCCCTGTGCGCTGACGACATGGCGATCCTTGAGGGCGTGTACATAAACGAGGTCATCGACTTTTTCCGCTACATCGAGGATCACTGGCAGGAGCTTATCAGGGACATATCAGAAAGGCGCATACCGGAGGACAGGGATCTTCCTGTCAGGGTAAGGGAGAGGCTGCTGTCAAGCCCTGCCTCCAAGGAAAGGATACGCACCCTTGAGAGGGAATGTCAGAAGGGCTTTGAGGGCATAGCAAAAAGGCTGTGGCCGGGGCTGCGGCTTGTATGCTGTGCGGCGGTGCGGTCAAGTATCACCGAGCAGAAGCTGCTGCGGGGCTACATCGGGGACATCCCCCGCTACAACATGATATATGCCGCCACTGAAACGGTAATGGGCATGGCGACAGGGGTAAACACCTTTGACAATGTGCTCATCCCCACCTGCGGCTTCTTTGAGTTCATGCCCGCCGGTGAGGAAGGCGGGGCCACTCTCCTCCCCCATCAGCTTGAGGTAGGGAAAGAGTACGAGATCATCGTGACCACATACTCCGGCTTTTACCGCTACCGTATAGGAGATGTGCTGAAGGTAGCGGGATACATAGGTGAGGCACCTCTCCTTGAATTCTGCTACAGGAAAGATCTTGCCCTGAACCTTGCCGGGGAGAAGCTCACCCTCCCACAGCTTGAAAATGCATTCTCCTCCCTGAGAGATGAGGGCATCGAGGCGGAAAACTACCTTTTGGGGCAGACCGTAGGCTCCATGCCAAGAAGGTACTTTGGCGCCCTGACACTCGCACAGGACACGGGGGCTGATGTGTCAAAACGCCTTGATACCGCCCTTTGCCGTCTGAACTACGACTATGAGGATCTCAGGGAGCTGCGGATAATAGACAGACCCCTTGTGACCGTGCTTGACAGGCGCAGCTTTGACAGGCTCTCTGCCGCAGTGCGCACAGGAAACACCATACACAACAAGTCAAACCATATCATCACAACAAGGTATACACAAAAGGAATGGAAGGAGCTGTGCCGGAATGCCAGGGAAGAATAAAAAAAGCAAGACCAGATACCCATTCAGCATTCGCACCAAGATAACTCTCATCATACTCATCTCCTCATGGACAGTGGCACTGCTCATGATGTGGATAGGCTCAAACCTTTACCGTTCAGCCACCATAGACCACTACTATGATGTGGGGCTCGAGACCACCAAGAACGTTATGGCTCTCTTTGCAGAGGGAGAGCTTGAAAACTATGCCAAAAACCTGATGGCATACAAGCACGGTGAGCTCTCCGAGGATGATGCGAGCGCGATCAGAGAGAGCACACGGTACAGGGACATCCACAGAGAGATCGCCAATATGCGCAAAAACATGATCTTCAACGACATCTATGTGGCGGTGTATGATACGGAGCTTCTGCGGAACCCTACCAACGATACCTCGTGGCAGCCCATATACTATATGTTTGACAGCTACCGTGACACCCCAAAGGAGTACACCTTCGGCTCCTCCAGCAGGATAGGCTCCAAATATGCCGAAGCCGCCGCCAATATGTGGGACACGGGGAAAATAACCGGTGAAAAGGTGGTCACAACAGGCAGCTTCGGCTACATCATGACTATCGTGAACCCCTATCAGTCTGACGGAAAGACTGTGGCAGTGGTATCTGTGGAAATATCCATGGATATGATAAACCAGTACCTCATCACCTTCAATATCGCCCTTGCACTTGCCACCCTTGTGCTGACCACGCTGCTGTGCATACTCATAGGCATATACTGCAGCAAAAGCATCGTCACCCCCATTGAGACAGTTGCCTCCGAGGCGGAGGAGTTCATCCGCAACAACACGGAGGTCTCCGACAAGCTGGACAGGATACGCACCCACGACGAAATAGAGCACCTGAGCCGCAACCTCATGCAGCTGGAGCTTGACACAAGGAGCTATATCAACAACCTGACCTCCGTAACGGCTGAAAAGGAGCGCATAGGGGCGGAGCTGAACCTTGCCACCCAGATACAGGCGGATATGCTCCCCTCCATTTTCCCCGCCTTCCCCGGCAGGAAGGAATTTGACATCTACGCCACCATGCACCCCGCAAAGGAGGTAGGGGGCGACTTCTATGACTTCTTCCTCATAGACAGCGACCACCTGGGGCTTGTAATAGCCGATGTATCCGGAAAGGGCGTGCCTGCGGCGCTGTTCATGGTCATTGCAAAGACCCTTATCAAGAACCATGCCCAGCTTGGGGAATACTCCCCCGCAAAGGTGCTTGCAAGTGCAAACACACAGCTTTGCGAGGGCAACGAGGCGGAGCTTTTCGTCACCGTATGGCTTGCTGTGCTTGAACTGTCCACAGGCAAGGGAAAAGCCGCCAATGCAGGCCACGAGCACCCGGTACTATGCCATAAGGACGGCACCTTTGAGCTGGTAGAATACCCCCACTCCCCTCCTGTTGCCACTATGGAGGGTATGCGGTTCAGGGAGCATGACTTCCAGCTCCTCCCCGGGGACAAGCTGTTCGTATACACCGACGGCGTGCCCGAAGCCACAAACGAGCATAACGAGCTTTTCGGCACGGACAGGATGCTTGCCGCCCTCAATGCAGACACCGATGCCTCCCCCCGTGAAATACTGGGCAATGTGAAGCAGGCTGTTGATGACTTTGTGGGGGATGCCATGCAGTTTGACGACATAACCATGCTGGGCTTTGGCTATTACGGTTCAGAGGGGCAGCAGACATAAAGCACGGCAACCGGGCATCGCACCGGGAGACAGCATTGTCAATAAAAACGGCAGATGATCTCTGCCGTTTTTTCTTTACTATACAGATCATGATTGTACGGGTGAGGACTGCTCTATCTGTATGGAGCTTGCCCAGTGCCACAAGACGCTGCATACTTTTGGGACATCATTTACAGGCGCATTACAACTTACATTGAAGTTTTGCATTGTTGCGGCTCTTTGCAAGATCATGATAAAGATGCACTCTGCACATACAACGCTCATTTCTCTGAAGGTGGAGCTTCTGAATTGAATAATGACAGCATTCTTCTGCGGGATAGTTGTACCCAGGCGTTGATCTTAGGGGGACAGCTATTCCTGTCTTCGGGAATGAGGTGTATATCTGTCTTTCGGATATGCCTTGTTTTGTTATGCTATCGATCATTCAATTCGGAGGTTCTATTTTTATGTTTAGGAAATAAATCGGCATTTATGCCTTAATGGCAGCAATGGCTGCAATGGGAATGGCCGGCTGCGAAAATGCATCCACCACAAATAGCTCACCTGTTGAAAGTGTCACAGAGGTATCAGAAAAAAAGAGCGAAGTGATAGCAGTCGTAAACTCTGAACCGAGTGCAGGCTGTAATCCGATCACAGGCTATGGTCAGCGATATGACCCTATCCTGCAAAGCACACTGACAAAGGCTTACGGCGGCGAGATAACCAATGACCTTGCCACAGGCTATGAAGTAAGCGATGACGGAAAGGAATGGACATTTACCATCCGTGATGATGCATTATTCAAACGGTGAAAAGAGTAACAGCATCTGATGCGGCGTTCACTTTGATGTTTTCAAGCTGCTGGTCTGTCGGTCGCAGGGGACAAGATTTGAGGGCTTTGTGCATGAGATAATCCTTTTGGAGGAGCGTTCCACTCTTGATTATTTTGAGCGCATGAAGGAATACGGAATGGCCGTAAAAGATGTGCCGCAGCGTGAATTCCATGTGCTGGTGACATCAAATGTCACAGCGGTGTTTGAGACTGTGGTACATGATTTCAGCCGTGATGAGGCGATGCACTATGCCCATACCCTTGATGAATTCTTCTCGGCAGGATGGAGGAAAATACTCGGCATCTGATGCCGTTTATTTTTGTTATATGGTTAGTTATGTCTAACTTACAGGAGGTTCTTTTATGGAAAAGACGAAGAAACGATCAACACTCAGCTGGGTGCTGGAATTTGCGGGATAGAAGAGGTCAAGCTATATCCTGAGTGTCCTGCTTGCAATGTGCAAGGTAGTCTGCGGCCTTGTGCCATACGTTTACATGGCACATATCGTAGATAAGCTGTTGCAGATGAACGCTGGCACACTTGCGACGGATATGAGCCTGTTAAGCCCCGATATAATCAAAATGGCGCTATTCTGGGTGCTCAGCCGCATTTGCCATGCCATATCCACTACCATGTCCCATGCGGCTACCTTTGAGGTGCTGGCAAATATCCGCAGACAGCTGACACAGAAGCTGTCAAGGCTGCCGCTGGGGTCTGTGCTGTCACAGTCCAGCGGTTCATACAAGAACATCATATGCGAGCGTGTGGATTCAGTTGAGACCACGCTGGCACACATTATCCCGGAGGTGGGCTCATCTGTGCTTGTACCCATAGTTCTCATCATATACATGATGACCATAAACTGGAAGCTGACGCTCATCTCCCTTATCTGCGTTCCGGTTGGGGCAGTGTTTTTCATGCTGATGATGGCTGGCAGTACAGAAAGCTATGAAAATGTCATCGTCAAGACAAAAAAGCTGAAC
>ODAI012917876.1_pt1 | contig 15797 bp, 11 predicted proteins | sample 1539321 | NCBI WGS metagenome assembly ODAI01 (sample SAMN02144231, study PRJEB22623) | gut metagenome | biome: sheep rumen | host: Ovis aries | place: New Zealand
CCCCCGGATTACTGGGCGGGGAAGATTGTACTGATCGGACCCTGTGCGGCGGCTCTCCAGGATGCATACTTTACTTCCATTGACAAAAGCCGGCCGATGTTCGGGGTGGAGATACAGGCCAATCTGATCCAGAGTCTTCTGGAAAGGAAATTCCGGACTGAAGTTCCGGATCCGCCACAGCTGATCCTGCTCTTCCTTCTGTGCGCCGGAGCTGTGATCTGTTTTCTCAGGGTAAGGGTGATCCGGGGGAGCGCTGTCTGCGCGGGCCTGACTGCGCTGTACCTGTTTATTGCATATATCCTGTATAAGTCGGGATACCTCATCCACCTTCTGTGGCTGCCCTGCTGTATGCTGATTCTGTATCTCCTTTCGCTTGTGCTGCATTATATACGCGCGGTGGAGGAAAGGCAGCAGCTGGCCCTGGAAAAGGAGCGGATCAATACGGAGATGGCTCTGGCTTCCCGGATTCAGAGAGGAGCGCTTGTGAAAGATTTTCCTCCGTTTCCGGAACGGAAGGAATTCGAATTGTATGCGTCCATGAATCCCGCAAAAGAAATCGGCGGCGATTTTTATGATTTCTTTCTGATTGATGATGACCATCTGGGACTCGTGATTGCGGATGTGTCCGGGAAAGGGTCTCCGGCAGCGCTGTTCATGATGGTTTCCATGGCTCTGGTCCGTCAGGCGGCCATGAGCAGGGATAATGAATTCAGCCCCGCGAAAGCGCTGAAGGACGTGAACAGGCAGATCTGCTCGCGTAATCCGGAAGAAATGTTTGTGACAGTCTGGCTTGGAATTCTGGAGATCTCTACAGGGAAGCTTACGGCTGCGAACGCCGGCCATGAGTATCCGGCTCTGAAGCGCGCAGACGGAAGATTTGAACTTGTAAAGGATAAGCACGGGCTTGTGATCGGCGCCATGGAGATGGCAGGATACCGCCAGTATGAACTGCAGATGGAACCCGGTTCCAGGCTGTTTGTCTATACGGACGGAGTGGCGGAGGCTCTGAATGAACAGAATGATCTTTTTGGAACCGGGCGGATGATCGATGCGCTTCGAAGCTGCGAAGACGGTTCTCCCCGGAAGATTCTGGAGACAGTCGGGGAGGCTGTAAAGGACTTTGCCGGCAGCGCGCCGCAGGCTGATGACCTTACCATGCTCTGCCTGCAGTATAACGGCAGTGTACAGTGACAGGCCTGCTGATCAATCCTTCTGCGGGATGACTGTTGTTTTCACTGCGTCATGCGCTCAAAGCCGCGTGCTGCGCGGCTTGCAAAGCAAGCCTTCCGATGCGCAGCACTGCGATCCGCCGGAGGCATTAAGGAAACAGTGATATAATCAGTGTTTCCTAAGCAGAACTGCGGCCTGCAGATTTCTCTCAATGAGAATCTGCAGGCCGTTTCTGATAGTCCTGTTCTTATTCCGGACCGCAAAGACTGACCGGTATGATCTCCTGCTGCAGAGGGCAGCCGGGTTCTTCGATCCGCCTCAGAAGAAGACTGACAGCAGATTTCGCGAGGCTTTTTCCCGGAACGCAGGAGATGGTCCGAAGCTTCGGAAGATAGGAGATCGTCCGGCGGATATTGTCAAAACCGATGATTTCGACGTCGTCCGGGACTTTTTTTCCGGCGGCAGCCAGCTTGTTGATCAGGTAATAGGCAAGCTCATCATTAAAGGAAAAGACAGCCGTAAAGTCGAGGGGATCCAGAATCGCGATGTTCCCGCTCTCATTCACGGTGGGATAAAAGCGTTCATAGGGCAGTTCACGAAACTGTTCATCGGAAATCCCTTCTTCGTGAAGGGCGTCGAAGAAACCGGTCCGCCGGTAAGCCTGTGAGGAATTCACCAGCGGGCCGCCCAGATAAAGAAGACGCCGGTGTCCGCGCCGGACCAGATATCTGCCTGCCTGGTAGGCTCCGCTGTAATCATCGGGCCGGGCCAGGTCTATATGAAGACCGGAGATTTCACGGTCGATAAGGACAATCGGAATCTTTGTTTTTAAAATCCGGTCTGCATTGTGAACGCCGCTGCTGATCGGGAACAGGAAGATGCCGTCCACCGAATGGGAGATGGCAAGTTCCAGCATCTGTTCCTCCTGCCTTAAGTCATTGTGCGTGCAGAGGATCATGACTACGTATCCTTCTTCGCGCAGCAGCTGGTCCAGCTCATTGATCAGAGATGAGTAATGGGGATTCTGAATCTCTTCAACAATTACGGCAATCACATGACTTCTTCCGGACCGCAGGCCGGAGGCGAGATTATTACGGATATATCCGAGTTCTTCAGCTGCCTTCGCGATCTTTTTCCGGGTATCTTCCGGAAGCTTTGTATCTCCCCTGAGCGCGCGCGATACGGTATTGACGGAGAAGCCGCACTGTTCTGCCACATCTCTGAGCGTGACGCGTCCTGTTTTCTCTGCCATGGAAGGTTCCTCCCGCGTAACTGAGTTTTCCGGGTGAATTCGGAAAGCACCCCTGCCGCAGACCATCATGCTGAACAGGAAGGGGCGTTTCCCGGGTGAATTCGGAAAGCACCCCTGCCGCAGACCATCATGCTGAACGGGAAGGGGCGTTTTCCGACTGATTCGGAAAGTACCTTTCTTCAGATGCGCCTCCGTCTGCTTCCGCGAAGGATTGGAAGAATCAGGAAAACGCATTTTATTTATTATAGCATTCATCAAATACATGGACAAGCAGGAAGCGCGCAGCAGGTAAAATGTAAAATATGCATAAAAAACATGCATAATATATGTCAAAAATATTAATAATCTGAAACAAATATAAAAAACAGGACTGCCTTATTGACAAATTCATGGAATAACGTTAATCTATATTTATCATAGTTATGCTGCAGTAATTGTTCTGCAGCGACTGGTGTAACAGTTGTGAAAGGAGAACAAGGTATGAAAAAAAGACTGCTTGCAACTCTTCTTACCGCAAGTCTGGCTGCCGCGGCGATCTGCGCAGTTCCGGCCATGGCTTCCGATGACGGCTCCACACAGGGCACCAACACCTTTGTGGACGGCGGAACAGATCTGAACTTCTGGACCTTCCAGGAACTTCATGTAGCATTCTGGACCACCATGGCGGATGTCTGGAATGAGCAGAATCCGGACCGCCCGATTAACCTGACCGTTACCAACGGCGAGTCCCATTCCCTTCATACCAAGCTGCTCACCGCCTGCGAGGCCGGTGAGGGCACCCCGGATATCGCTGATATCGAGATCGGCTACTATGGCTCCTTCGTCAACAAGGGCTATCTGATTCCGATCAATGATGCGGTAGAACCGTATGAGGACGATGTTGTCATGTCCCGTGTCACCATGTACGGCGATCCGGAAGGAAACTACTATGGCGTTGACTTCCACCTCGGCGCATCTGTAGCATATTACAACATGGACATCATGAATGCAGCGGAAGTTGACCCGGCTGACATCGTCACCTGGGATGATTTCATCGAAGCAGGAAAGAAAGTCCTGGAAGCAACCGGCAAGCCGATGTGCGCTGTCGAGACAGCGGACCTTTTCCTTCCGCAGCTCATGATGCTTGAGCTTGGCGCTCAGTATGTGGACGCGGACGGCAATCCGAACCTTGTAACAGACGAACACATCCAGGTCATCGACAAGATCCGTGAGATGATCGATCTGGGCATCTGCATCGTGGCTCCGGGCGGCGGATTCCATACCGAAGAGTGGTACGGATTCCTTGATCAGGGCGGCGTTGCATGCGTCCTTATGCCGCTGTGGTACATGGGAAGATTTACCGACTATATGCCGGATCTGGATCAGAAGATGGCGATCTATCAGATCCCGGTATGGAACGAAGGCGACGTGCGTGAAGTCCTTCAGGGCGGCACCGGCACATCCGTTATCAAGGGAACCGAGAACGAGCAGCTGGCGAAGGATTTCCTGGCATTCGCGAAGCTTTCCAAGGAAGGCTGCACCTATGAGTGGAATGAACTCGGATTTGACCCGATCCGTACAGAACTCTGGGATGATCCGGAAATCACCGAGAACAAGGACAACAAGTTCCTGGCTTACTTCCTGACCAATCCATTTGACATCCTGAAAGCAAACGGAACCGAGCTGACCGCACCGGATATCTCCGGTCTGTATTCCACAACCTACAGCACGCTGGTTTCCACCACCTATGCGAACGCATTTGAGATTTCGATTGATACCGATGCTGCTGAACTTCTTCAGCAGGAGCAGGACAGCATTATTTTCTGATAGCGCCTGCTGCGTTTTCGGGAAATAAAAAAGTTGAATAACTGACCTGGGAGATGCGGTGCGGGAGTACGATTCCGCACCGCATTCCTGTGAACGGAGGCATTATGGAGAGCAAGAAGAAAAAAAGGCTATCGTCCAGATTCCTTTATTCTCAGAAAATAGCACCGTATGTTTTTATTGCTCCTTTTCTTATTACGTTCGTGGTGTTCTTCGCCTACTCGATCGTGAACATGGTCATCATGAGTTTCCAGAATGTCGCGGGAGCAAATTCCACCTTCATCGGACTGCAGAATTATCAGAAGATCCTGCCGAACGCGGTATTCCAGAAAGCGCTGAAGAACAGCATTTTCTATACGATCGTATCCTGCGCGCTGATGATTCCGATTCCGCTTCTGATGGCTGCCATGCTGAACAGCCGCCATATGAAGGGCAAGGCTTTCTTCCGGAGCATCCTGTTTATCCCCGCGCTGACTTCCGTAGTTGTCTCCGGTGTCATGTTCCGCCTGATGTTCGGAGAACTGGAAGGATCCTTTATGAATAAGCTGATCGGCCTGTTCGGAGCCGGTCCGCTGATCTGGCTGCGGACGCCGGTTACGGTCTGGATTATTCTGTTTTTCCTCTGCATGTGGAGGTGGACGGGCGTAAACATGATGTACTACCTGTCCGGCCTGCAGCAGATCGACAGCGCCCTGTATGAATCCGCGGCGATTGACGGGGCAGGAACGCTGGATACCTTCCGCTATATTACGATTCCGCTGCTGAAGCCGACCACCATCTATGTTCTGACTATATCCATATTCGGCGGCATGGCCATGTTCTCGGAGTCCTACATGATCTTTAACGGGAATAAGTCTCCGAACAATGTGGGCACGACGCTTGTCGGAATGCTATACAGGATGGGCTTTGAGCAGGGCAATCTGGGCATCGCCAGCGCGATCGGTGTGGTCTTCCTCCTTATTGTCCTTGTCGTCAACGTCATTCAGCTGTTCATCAACGGCACATTCGGCAGAAAGGAGGATTAAGCGGTGAGAAAATCAATACCCAAGACGACTTTGCTTATTCTCTTTTTTATCGGCGCTGCCGTGATTACCCTGCTGCCTCTGGCTCTGCTTTTTGTCGCGTCCCTGCGGCCCGGGCAGGAGCTGATGAGAAACGGGCTGAATTTCAGTATCGACTGGAAAAACGCGAATCTGGATGAGTACCGCTATCTCTTCAGCGGCAACAACGCCTATTTTACCTGGTATATCAACAGCCTGATCGTCACGGTGGTCCAGGTGGCGCTTGCCCTGATCCTGAGTTCCTGGGTCGGTTACGGATTTGCCATGTATGAGTTCAAGGGAAAGAACCTTTCCTTCATGCTGGTGCTGCTGGTCATGATGGTTCCGACCGAGGTCATCATTCTTCCCCTGTACCGGCTGATTATCAGGCTGGGACTGATCAATACGAAAGCGGGTATTATCGTACCCTATGTGGTCATTCCCATGCTGATCTTTTTCTTCCGGCAGTATCTGTCCGGCATCCCGAAGGACTTCGTGGACGCGGGGCGTGTGGACGGATGCTCTGAATACGGGATCTATACGAGGATCATGCTTCCCCTGATGAAACCGGCTTTTGCGGCCATGGGAATCTATGAAGGCATGGCAAGCTGGAATAATTTCTTCTGGCCCATGATTGTCATCAACCAGAACAGCAAGATAACGCTGCCGGTCGGTCTGCAGAGCCTTCTGTCCCCTTACGGCAACAACTACGACATCCTGATCGCCGGTTCCTGTTTTGCGATTATCCCGATCCTGCTTCTGTTTGTCATGTTCCAGCGTTACTTTATCGAAGGCATGACAGCCGGGGGCGTGAAAGGCTGAGGAGGGGCCGGATCGATGAAAGTATATGTCAATGCGGAGAAAACGCCTTCTGCGCGTGATCCGATGATCTACGGTCACTTTATCGAGCATTTCCACAGGCAGATCTACGGGGGCGTATATGACCCCGGAAATCCGCTTTCCGATGAGGCGGGACTCAGGCAGGACGTTCTGCAGGCCATGCGGGATATCCGGGTACCGGTCCTGCGCTGGCCGGGCGGCTGCTTTGTCTCTGCCTATCACTGGAAAAACGGCGTAGGAAAAGAACGGATTCCCCATTACGACAAGGCCTGGCGCGTGGAGGATCCCAACAGCTTCGGCACGGATGAGTATCTGGATATGTGCCGGAAGATCGGCTGCGAGCCTTATATCTGCACAAATGCCGGCACCGGAACGGCGGAGGAGATGAGCGACTGGGTGGAGTACTGCAACCTGGACCATGAGGGGCAGTATGCCAGGATGCGGATTGCGAACGGCCATCCGGAGCCTTACGGCGTGAAATACTGGAGTATCGGGAACGAGAACTACGGATACTGGGAGATCGGCGCGAAATCCGCGCAGGAATGGGGGCGTCTGACGGCGGAGGCAGCAAAGATGATGCGAAGGACCGATCCTTCCGCCCAGCTGTCTGCGGCAGCCCTGACCGACCCGGAATGGAACATGAATCTTCTTAAGAACTGCGGCCGGTATCTGTCATGGATCTCGATTCATGATTACTGGGATCCCATCCATGAGACAAATGACGCGGCGGATTATGAGACCTGCATGGTCTATACGAAGGACATCGGGAAATCCGTACGGAAAGTCAGAGGGCTTCTGGAAGCGCTCGGACTGGAGAAACAGATCAGCATCGCTTATGACGAATGGAACCTGAGGCAGTGGTATCATCCGAATATCATGGAACTGTACCAGGGGCTGACGAAGGAAGAATACCTGAAGCCGCGGGATGACAATGACATCAACAGCACTTATACGATGGCGGACGCGGTCTTTACCGCCTGCTTCCTGAATATGTGCAACCGGAACTGCAACATCGTGCGGATGGCCAATTTTTCCCCGATTGTCAATACGAGAGGATGTATCTTCACGTATCCGGAAGGGATCGTGCTGCGCAGCACTTACTATGTATTCTACCTGTATGTGAACTATCTCGGAGATCTGATCCCGGATTTCTGGACGAAGGAGGAGCCGTCGGCTCTTCTGCGCGGCCCGGACGGGAAAAAGGAAGAGATTGATCTTCTGGATGTTCTTGTCACCGCTTTCTCAGATGGACCGGGATATGCGGTTGCTGCGGTGAACAAGGACGCGGAAAAGGAGCAGCTGCTGGAACTTTCTTTTGATGCCTCCGGGCCGGTGCGCATGTATTCGCTCTGCGGAGATTCAAAGGATGCCTATAATGATGTCGGCCATACAGGCGTATCTGTAAAGGAAGAGAATCTCGGGCTGTTTTCCCGCGGCATGAGCGTGTCTCTGAAGCCGCATTCCATCAATGTAATTCAGATCCGGGAACGCTGAAGCTGAGTGCGGAGGTTCTCTTAAAGCAGCTGAAACAAGGCAAAGTGCAGGACAGAAAGGAACAGACATGAAAAAATTCGCGAAGATGGTTATTGATAAGGATTTCCGGATCTCCGGGATTGATAAGAGAATCTACGGTTCTTTTATCGAACATCTGGGCCGGGCGGTCTATACCGGAATCTACCAGCCGGGGCATCCCAGCGCGGACGAGAACGGATTCCGCCGGGACGTCATGAAGCTGGTGAAGGATCTTGAAGTTCCTATCATCCGCTCTCCGGGCGGCAATTTTGTATCACGCTTTGACTGGGAGGACAGGGCCGGCCCGGTCAGTGAAAGACCGAAAAGGCTGGATCTTGCATGGCGGAGCATGGAGACCAATGAGATCGGCATGAACGAGTTCAGCAAATGGGCCAAAGCGGTGGATTCTGAAGTCATGATGGCCATCAACCTCGGGACCAGAGGGGTGGCGGACGCCTGCAACCTGCTGGAATACTGCAACCATCCATCCGGGAGCAAGTATTCGGATCTGCGCATCAGCCACGGCGTGAAGGATCCGCTGGGGATTAAGGTATGGTGCCTTGGCAATGAAATGGACGGCCCCTGGCAGCTCGGCGCGAAAACACCGCTGGAATACGGAAGGCTTGCGGCTGAGACGGCGAAGGCGATGAAAATAATCGATCCTTCGATTCAGCTTGTATCCTGCGGAAGCTCGAATACAAAGATGCCGACCTTCCCTGTATGGGAGGCTACGACTCTGGAGCATACATATGATTATGTGGATTTCATCTCCCTCCACCAGTATTTCGGCAATCCGGACAATGATACGGAGGATTTCCTGGCCCTTTCCATGGAGATGGATCACTTTATCAGGACCGTTATCGCAACCTGTGATTATGTGAAGGCGAAAAAGCGCGGGAAAAAGGATATCAATCTCAGCTTCGATGAATGGAATGTATGGTTCCATTCCAACGAGGGAGACGATGATACCATGAAGAACCGCCCCTGGCAGCAGGCACCGGCTCTTCTGGAAGATCATTATACCTTTGAGGATGCGCTGCTTGTCGGCCTGATGCTGATCACCCTGATCAAACATTCCGACCGTGTGAAGATGGCCTGCCTGGCCCAGCTGGTCAACGTTATCGCTCCGATCATGACAGAGAAGGACGGCGGAGCATGGACGCAGACCATCTATTATCCCTATCTGCATGCTTCAAAATACGGCAGGGGCATCGCGCTGCAGCCGGTTCTGGCTTCTTCGAAGCATGACACAAAGAATTACACGGATGTGACGGATGTTGAGTCTGTGGCTGTGTATAATGAGGAGAAGGAAGAGCTGACCGTGTTTGCGGTCAACAGAGACCTCGGGGATGATATAACCCTCAGCTGCGATATCGGAAACTTTGAAGGCTATGAGCTTCTGGAACATATCGTTCTGAGAAGCGATGACCTCAAGGCGGTCAACAGCGCCGCGGAGCAGAAGGTCGCCCCGGAAAAAATGAGCGGGAGCACGGTGGACGGCAGGATGGTGACAGCCTGCCTGCCGAAGGCATCCTGGAATGTGATCCGGCTGGGGAAACAGCAGTCCTGAAATAAAGAAGCCTTCCGGCAGCAGCAATTTGCCGCCGGAAGGCTTTTTTTAGATATCTTCTTCTTAGATATCTTCTTCTTACATATCAGCTTCGGTCATGGATTCAGCTTCGGTCATGAATTCTGTGCCTTCGCCCTCTGAGAAAGCAGCGAACAGAGCCATCAGCAGGGTTTCAAGTTTCTCATCCATATCTTTCTCCAGCTCCTCGGATGTGAGCACTTCTCCGGACACTTCAACCTTTGTGATCTCCGGGTGCTGTTCGATGTAGTCGAGAATAAGGGAGTCAAAAGAGATTTCACGGCTGGTTTCATCGGTGCATGACAGATACTGATCGGTTGTGGTGCCAACCTCTTCACAGAAGCTTTCAATATCCGCCCAGTTGCCTTCGCCGTCCTGAGCGGCTCTGCCTTCGGTGACGCTGAGGGAACCGTCCTCCGCCTTTTCCATGGTCAGAAGAGCGGGCATGGAACCGCCGCTTGATTCCACGAGGGTATCATTGTCAATGTTGTAATTGAACTGCCAGAAATCGCCGAGAACCTTGATCGTTCCGTCATCTTCTTCCTTTGCCTCTACGAGCATGGGAACAAAGAAATTAAGATCGGTCTCTTCAAAGCTGTCCGCGTTTGCTTCGAGCACATATTTCTCGGCAGCTGCCTGGATCTGCTCAGAGTATTCAAACAGCGGCCCCAGATCCATGTCATCGAAATCATAATCAGCTTCCGTCTCATCTGTGACCATGGAACCGGCAAGGCCTTCAATCAGAGTGCCGATTTCCTCCAGATTCAGGTTATTATTCTCGTCCAGGACGCCCAGCGAGTTCAGAAGGGCTGTGGTCTTTTCTTCGTCGAATTCGCCGTTCTCATCTGTAAAGGCGGAGATCAGACCGTCGAAGCTGCCGCGAAGCTCACTGCCCTCATCGGCCAGCTGGCTCAGAAAATCCCCGGCTGAGGAGGCATCGCCCAGAAGCCCGCTCAGAGCGCCGCCCTCTGAGAAAAGCTGCGCGACAGGACCGTCTTCAGAAAGGGCGCCTGCCAGAGGCCCATCTTCCGCGAGGAGCCCCGCAATAGGACCGTCTTCCGAGAAAACTCCCGCCAGGGGGCCATCTTCCGCGACAAGGCCGGCAAGATCACCGTTCTCCGAGAGAAGTCCGCTGAGATTGCTGTCCGAAAGCAGTTTTCCAAGTTCCCCATCCTCTGAGAACAGATCAGAGAGAGCACCACTGCCAAGCATGCTGCCGAGAAGCCCGGAGCTTTCCTGCTCCGCTTCTGATTCGGCTGCGAATGCCGGCATGCTCATGCCTGCCGTTCCGGCCATCAGCACTGCGCTCATCATAACTGCCAAACATTTTTTGTTCATGATTCCTGTATCCTCCCTGAGATATGAGTTTTTGCCATTCCCGTGAACGGGAACACCCGAAGTAACTCTTATGCAGAATATTATAACACAGGACAATGAATCAGAACAGCTGAAAAATGCGGAATGAAAAGAGCTGCCGGCCGGTTTCGGCGCTGCCGGTATGGTATAATGTCTGTATAAAAGCTGCTGTTCCCAGCCATTTTAGGATCAGATCCGGTTTGCCGGGCCGGCAGAAGATGGCGCACGGCGTGCTGACATAAGGTGAGAGTGGGTACAGAGACCGGTTTTCAGGGAGAATACGGAGGCGGCATATGATGATGAGAAAGATTGTGATCACAGGGGGACCCTGCGCGGGCAAGACGACCGCTCTCAGCTGGATCCAGAATGAATTTACCAGACGGGGCTACAGGGTTCTGTTTATCCCGGAGACAGCCACGGAACTGATTTCGGGAGGCGTGGCACCCTGGACCTGCGGTACGAATCTGGATTACCAGAGATGCCAGGTCCGCCTTCAGATGGAAAAAGAAGCCATTTTTGAGCAGGCTGCCCGGACCATGAAGGATGAGAAGATTCTGATTGTCTGCGACCGGGGCGGGCTTGACAACAGGGCTTATATGACCCCGGAAGAGGGGAAGCAGGTTCTGGACGGCCTTGGCATCGATGAACTGACACTGCGGGAAAGCTACGATGCGGTCTTTCATCTGGTGACCGCCGCGAAAGGAGCTGAGGAGGCATATACGACAGCCAATAACGCGGCGCGCTATGAGACGGTGGAAGAAGCTGCTGCCATGGATGACAAGCTGATCGCAGCATGGACCGGGCATCCGCATTTGAAAATTATTGACAATGGGACAGATTTCCGGACGAAACTGGAAAAACTGATTGCGGAGATCGTGTCCTTCCTGGGTGAACCGGATCCCATGGAAATTGAGAGAAAGTTCCTGATCGCCTGTCCGGATACAGGATGGCTGGAGTCTCTGCCGAACTGCAGGAAGGTGGAGATCATGCAGACTTACCTTAAGAGCAGTCCGGATATTCAGATCCGGCTGCGCAAACGTGGGATCGACGGCCACTATATTTACTATCGCTCCGAAAAACGCCCGATTTCGCCGACCCGGAGAGTGGTACTGGAGGAGCGCCTCAGCGAAAGCGCCTATATCAAACAGCTTGCGGATGCCGATCCGGAGGCAAGACCGATCAGAAAAACGAGATATAGTCTGGCGGAGAATAACCGCTATTATGAGATCGATCTGTATCCGGAGTGGAAGAAGCAGGCTGTGCTGGAGATCGAACTCAGAAACGCTGATGAGCCGGTCATCCTTCCGGAGGGGATCCGTGTGATCAGGGAGGTGACGGGTGACAGGCGGTATAAGAATTCTTCACTGGCCAGAATGATGGTGGCGGAAGACGCGGATGAAAACCAGGAACGCGGCTGAAACAGGATGCGCGGTACTGCGATCCGCCGGAGGCGCTAAGTGAAAACTGACAGAAGCAGTGTTTTTCTTAGAAAACGCATAAATGCGCCCGGGACTTCTGACTGATTTTTATGCTTTTTGTACGGACAAGGCGAAAACTGGAAAAGAAACAGAGAATTAATACACAAAAATTTCACTTTTCTGCGGTATAATTTATTTAGATTCGACGTATCGAGCATATAATTCAGAAAGAAAGGAGCGTTTTATGCCTATATTAAATCAACTTCTCTCAGAATGCATCAGAGATGTGGATCAGCTTGCCACGGCTATAGGACTGAATGACTCTGATAAAGAATGGACCAGAACTGTTTCTGAGAAGTATCCGATCTGTATACCGCCCTATTATCTGAAACTGATTGACCTTTCAGATCCGGATGATCCGATCCGGAAGATCTGTATTCCGGGACTGCAGGAGCTTTCTGAGACAGGACATGAAGATACGAGCGGGGAGAGTTCAAACACCGTCACCCGGGGGATGCAGCACAAGTACCGGCAGACGGCGCTGATTCTGACGACGAACCAGTGCTCGATGTACTGCCGCTTCTGCTTCCGGAAACGGATGGTAGGTTCAACCCAGGACGAGATCGCCTCCCATATTCCGGACATGGTCCGCTATGTGAAAGAGCATCCGGAGATTAATAATGTGCTTCTGTCCGGCGGGGATGCGCTGATCAATGTCAACCGCCATATAGAGGAATACCTGCAGGCTTTTTCGGAGATTCCCGCCCTTGATTTTATCCGGATCGGCACCAGGACACCGGTCGTGCTTCCTGCGAGAATCTATGAGGATCAGGAGCTTCTGTCGATTCTGAAAAAATACTGTCTGAAAAAACAGATTGTGATCGTTACTCATTTTAATCATCCCAGGGAGATAACGGATGAGGCAAAAAAGGCAGTCGCAGTCCTGAAAGGCTGCGGGTGCGCGGTCAGAAACCAGACTGTGCTGCTGAAGGGGGTCAATGACGATCCGGATACGCTTGGAAGGCTTATGAACGGCCTCGTCTCTTTCGGCGTAATTCCATACTATATTTTCCAGTGCAGGCCGGCAAGAGGCGCTCTGGATGAGTTCCAGCTTCCGCTTATAACAGGTTCACGGATTGTTGAAAAAGCAAAGGAGCAGATGAACGGCCAGGCAAAAAGCTTTCATTACTGTATGTCCCATCCGACCGGAAAGATTGAAATCCTCGGACCGGCCGGGGACGGGAGGATGCTTTTCAAATACCATCAGGCAAAAGCCCTGCCTGACCAGTCCCGCATATTCCTGAAAGAGCTTGATCAGGACCAGTGCTGGCTGGATACGGTCTGAGTACAGATAAAGGTATACACAGGAATCTGTCTGTCAGGCGTATACCCGGAATTCCTTCTTGCAAAAACACAGTACATATGCTATGAAAGCTGTGTAATTGAGCGTTTATCATTCCATGCTGCTTCTGACGGGCAGCGGAACTGTAAACAAAACTATGTTAAGTGAGGAGGATGGTATGGAAGTTGATCTGAGCAAGGCAAAAGAAATCGTGGCCGGCGGCATGAATGAGGCACAGGAACTTCTTAAGGACAGTTCCAAAGTAGATGCGCTCCTGATTGCTCTCGAGGAGCGATTAAAAGAGATTCCGGTAGCCGGCCCTGTCCTGTCAAATGTCCCGCTTACGATTTCTCTGGTAAAGAGCTTTATCACGAAGGAGTACACGGAGGTGCCGGTCAAGGTGATCGTGACGGTCGTGAGTGCCTTCATCTATCTGGTAAAGAGAAAAGATCTGGTTCCGGATTATATTCCGGTTGTCGGATATGTGGATGACGTTTCTGTTCTTGGATTTGCCCTGAAATTCTGCGAGCCGGAGCTGAACGCGTATAAGCAGTGGAGAGATGAAAAACTTCAGCATCAGGCGGAGCAGACAGAGGACGAGGCGGCCCGGCCGGATATGGAAACAGAAGCCGGGCAGGAAAAAGATCAGGAAACGCTGCAGGAAACGGAACAGGAAGCGTCTGCAGATGCTTTCACAGGTCCGGTGGCAGCGGGCTGACAGAAGGCCTGCAAAGCTGTTTTCCGGAGTTATGGACCTGCACGATATGCTGAGAGGATGGCCGATGATCAGGGAATTCTATCCGTCCGCCTATGCGGACAGTGTTTTTCAGCTCGATTATCAGAAGCTTTACAGGCACGGCTACAGAGGAATCCTGTTTGATATAGACAATACACTGGTTCACCACGGAGATGATTCGACGCCGGAGATTGACCGGCTTTTCCGCACGATTCATGAGACAGGTCTGAAGACGATCCTCCTGTCCAACAATGATGAAGAGCGCGTGCTGCGTTTTATCAGAAATATAGATACGCTGTATATCTGTGACGCGGGCAAGCCTGATCCGGAAGCTTATCTGAGAGCTGTAAGGATGCTCGGAATTGCGAAAGAAGAAGCACTCTGCATCGGCGATCAGGTTTTTACCGATATCCGCGGGGCGAACCGGAGCGGAATAGACAGTATCCTGGTGCACTTTATCAAAGGAGAAAATGAGAAACGGATCGGCAAAAGGCGGTACCTGGAGATGGCGGTTCTGTATGTCTGGAAACACAGCAGATTTTATGGAACGCCTGACAGCATCAGGAGCAGGAAGATGACAGAAACGAAGGGACAGGGCGGCAGAGAAAAGAAGGAAAAGGAAAAGGTCCTTTTCTGCGACAGGAATCCACTTTTTTATAAGATCTCCACTCAGAAAGAGATTGCCAGGCGGCACATGCAGGATCTGCTGAACAGAGAACGGTTCGCTGAAACGATTCGGAAAAAGAAGCTGCCGAATCTGGTTTCTTCGGTGAGTTCCGGCCTGATTAAGACGGGACCCGGGATTGATCCTGTCCTGCAGGAAAACAAAGCGGTCAATATCGATCTTGCCTGCCGGCAGATCAACGGAATCATTATCCGGCCGGGTGAAGTCTTTTCCTTCTGGCATACTGTCGGAAAGACAACGAGAAGAAAGGGATACAGGGACGGCCGCGTTATTATCGGCAATCAGCTCCGCCCGGGGCTGGGAGGCGGTCTGTGCAATCTGGGCAATTCGATCCATCTGCTGGTTGTTCACAGCCCTATGACAGTGACAGAGTTTCACAATCATTCCGATGCCCTGGCACCGGATCCGGGCTGGAAGAGGGTTCCTTTCAGCGCAGGAACGGCGGTCAGCTATAACTACATAGATTATCGCTTCCGCAATGATACGGATCAGGATGTCCAGCTGCTTTTATGGTGTGAGGACGGGATGCTCAAAGGTGAGCTGAGGAGCAGGAGAGCGTACCCCTGGGAGTACAGACTGGCCGAAGAAGACCATCATTTCCACAGAGAAGGGGACAGCTATTACCGCATTTCCAGAATCTATAAGGAGACTCTGGACCGCGAAAGCGGAAAACTGGTGGAACGCACACTCCTGCTGAACAACCACTCCAGGGTGATGTTTGATCCCTCGCTGATTCCGGAGGAGCTGATCCGTTAGCTTTAAACGGAATGCAGACAGGTTCTGCAAAGCAGAGGGAATGATCGCTGCCGGGATTTATCCCCGGAGTTAATTCTGCATCGAAGGCTTCCGGCCGGACAGCGGCTGAAGCATATAATCACATACTTTATCAATCTGTTCGGCGAAACTGCCGCCAAAACGATTGTCGAAGAAGGCGCTTCCGATGGTGAAAGACCAGGGAGCGGCTTCTTTTACTTCATCGAGCCGTTCGTAGCTGTTTATACTGCCTGCAAGGCAGACAGGGGCACTGACGGAGGAGACGAAGGCACGGTTCAGGG
>ODAI013348648.1_pt1 | contig 15797 bp, 14 predicted proteins | sample 1539321 | NCBI WGS metagenome assembly ODAI01 (sample SAMN02144231, study PRJEB22623) | gut metagenome | biome: sheep rumen | host: Ovis aries | place: New Zealand
AAGAGAGTCCTCTGGGTACATGCACGAACCCTTACGGATGGACAAAGTGGATGATCGAGCAGATCCTGCGCGATTACGCGGTTGCCAATCCCGATATGAGGATCTGCCTGCTCAGATACTTCAATCCCGTCGGTGCCCACGAGAGCGGACTTATCGGAGAAGATCCCAGAGGCATCCCAAATAATCTTTTCCCTTATATTTCCAAGGTTGCGGGCGGCACGCTCGAGTGCCTGACTATTTTCGGCGACGATTACGATACACCTGACGGAACATGCCTGCGTGACTACATCCATGTGTGTGACCTGGCTGACGGCCATGTAAAGGCGATCGAGTATCTGGACAAGACGGGTGATGCCGTAAGCGTATTTAACCTCGGTACAGGAAAAGGCACCTCGGTCAAGGAAGCGGTAGCCGCTTTCGAGAAGGCATGCGGTCATCCGATCAACCATGTTTTCGGTGCAAGACGTCCCGGCGACATCGCCGTCTGCTATGCTTCCACGGAGAAGGCGGAGAAGGTGTTAGGCTTCAAGGCAAAGTACGGAATAGACGACATGTGCTCGTCCTGCTGGAAGTGGCAGACGCTTAATCCTGAAGGCTTAAAAGACTGATATTTTGATTTTTGACTTTTTTTGATATTCGTATTGACATCTAACAATTTGAGAATTATATTTAGTTGTGGTTTAGCACTCGGAAGCTGTGAGTGCTAAACCACAAATCATTGTATTGGAGGTCTTTAATATGACAATTAAACCCCTGGCAGATAAGGTGGTAGTTAAAAAACTTCAGGCCGAAGAGACAACGAAGAGCGGTATTATCCTTTCTTCCGGAGCTCAGCAGAAGCCTCAGATCGCTGAGATCATTGCGGTAGGTCCCGGCGGAATGGTTGACGGCAACGAGATAAAGATGGAAGTCCAGGTCGGACAGAAGGTCATCATCCGTGATTACGCAGGTACGAATGTAAAGCTTGACGGTGAGGAATACATTATCGTCCGTCAGGATGACATCGCTGCAATCGTAGAAGATTAATAGAATAAGAGGAGGATTTTTCCTATGGCTAAAGATATCAAGTATGCTGAGGATGCCAGAAAGGCACTCGAAGCAGGCGTTAACAAGGTTGCTAATACAGTAAAGGTAACACTTGGACCTAAGGGCAGAAACGTTGTTCTCGATAAGAAGTACGGCGCTCCGCTCATCACAAACGACGGTGTTACGATCGCAAAGGAGATCGAGCTTGAGGACCGTTACGAGAACGCAGGCGCCCAGCTCGTTAAGGAAGTCGCTTCCAAGACAAACGATGTCGCTGGCGACGGTACTACAACAGCTACGCTTCTTGCACAGGCTATCATCAGAGAGGGCATGAAGAACGTTGCTGCAGGCGCTAACCCGATCATCCTCCGTAAGGGTATCGCACAGGCTGTCGATACTGCTGTTAAGGAGATCTTAGGTTCTGCCAAGAAGGTTGACGGTTCCAAGGATATCGCAAAGGTTGCAGCAATCTCCGCAGGTGACGAGGAAGTCGGCAAGATGATCGCCGAGGCAATGGAGAAGGTATCTTCCGACGGTGTTATCACTGTTGAGGAGAGCAAGTCCATGCTCACAGAGCTTTCAGTTGTTGAAGGTATGCAGTTCGACAGAGGATATATCTCTCCTTACATGGCTACAGATACCGATAAGATGGAGACTGTTTTCGATGAGCCTTACATCCTTATCACAGATAAGAAGATCAGCAACATCCAGGATCTCCTTCCTGTAATCGAGCCTCTCGCCCAGTCCGGCAAGCAGCTCGTTATCATCGCTGATGACATCGAGGGTGACGCTCTTGCAACACTCATCGTAAACAAGCTCAGAGGCATCTTCACATGCGTCGGCGTTAAGGCTCCCGGCTTTGGTGACAGAAGAAAGGCTATGCTCGAGGATATCGCTATCCTTACAGGCGGTCAGGTCATCACATCCGATCTCGGCTTAGAGCTCAAGGATACGACTCTTGAGCAGCTCGGTAAGGCTCATCAGGTCAAGGTCAACAAGGACAGCACGATCATCGTTGACGGTGAAGGCGAGCAGGATGCTATCAAGTCACGTGTCGGCCAGATCAGAACACAGCTCGAAGTGACAAAGTCCGATTATGACAAGGAGAAGCTCCAGGATAGACTTGCAAAGCTTTCCGGCGGCGTAGCAGTAATCAAGGTCGGTGCTGCAACCGAGACCGAGATGAAAGAGAAGAAGCTCCGTATCGAGGACGCTCTTGCTGCTACAAAGGCTGCAGTTGAAGAGGGTATCGTCGCAGGCGGCGGTACGGCTTTCATCAACGCTATCCCTGCTGTTGCCAAGCTCCTTGACGAGACAGAGGGCGATGTCAGAACAGGCGTTAAGATCGTTCTCAGAGCTCTTGAGGAACCTATCCGCCAGATCGCTGACAACGCAGGTCTTGACGGCAGCGTAATCTGCGAGAACGTTAAGAAGGCTCCTGCCGGCAACGGCTATGATGCACTCCATGACGAGTACACAGACATGTTTGCTGCCGGAATCGTTGATCCTGCAAAGGTTACACGTTCCGCACTCCAGAACGCGGCATCCGTTTCTTCTACACTCCTTACCACTGAAGCAGTTGTTACGGACATTCCAGAGAAGGAAGCTCCCGCTGTGCCTCAGCAGCCGATGTACTGATACACAGGCAAATACAATAAGAACTACTGCGCCGCGGGCTGTCTGCGGCGCAGTTTTTTTATTTTTGCGGTGTGATATCATAGTATGGTATTTATCGGGAAGGTGAATCTTTTATGATAGAAGACAGCTTTATTGAAACCCATGTAACCAGGAACGGCGGCAAGAAAGTAGCTGCCCGTATGTTTTCCATAGTTGCGCTCTGCACGGTCATTGTTGCGATCAACATTTTCGGCGTTGCCATGTTCGGTACATACGCGCTTTATATAACTCTGATGCTCTCCGTTACGTTAGCTTTCGGATTCGTTTTCTTCTTTAAGAGATCCTATACCGAATACGAAATGGAGATCTCAAACGACAACGTCAATGTCGCTAAGATCCTGGGACAGAGCAGCAGGGTGGATCTGATGGACTTTTCCATCAAGGACTGCATCTATATCGGACCTGTAACGGACGACCGTTATAAAGAAGATTACGGTAATACCGATATCAAGCTTTCCATCACGGAAAAGAAGGATTATCCGATCGAAGAGGATATCTGGTACATGATCTACAAGGAAGAGAATTACCAGTGCATGCTAATTTTCGATTTCAAGCCCGAGATGTACAAGGTCTTCAGAAGATATAACCCCAGAAACGTTGCGTTTTATAAGGCTCCGGTAAAGACTGAAAAGCCCGAAGAGTCCGAAAATAATGAAGAGGCATAAGCATGGCTGACAATAAGTCGCTTACTGAACTTGAAGTCTACTGCAAAGCAACCGAATGCGGTATAGGGGATAAGCTCTATGCCTCAGTTCTTATAGGTGACCTTCAGGAAGCTGCCGAGCGCGGCTCGCATGCCTTAGGCTACGGAACGGATTTCCTTAAAGAGAACAGCATGTGCTGGATAATCTTAAGGATGCACATAGAGATAGACAGACTTCCCGAATGGCATGAGACCTTTAAGATCAGGACCTGGTCAACAGGTCTTGAAAAGCTCTACTACGGAAGAGAGTTCGAGGTCTACGATTCCAAGGGCAACTGCATCGGAAAGGCCACGTCCACATGGATCCTCGCTGACTGGAACACCCACAGGCCCGTTATCGCAAGTAAAAGACCCGAACTTCCGCCGTGCGTGGCAGAGTCTGACAAAAAGGTCTTCGGTACAAATTGTCCCAAGATAGAATTCCCGGATAAGAGCGATGTGGCCGGCGCGGCAGACAAACCCGTGATAATCAAATATGCCGATTACACCGAACTCGACCGCAACAGGCACGTCAACAATTCAAGATATACGGCATGGGCTTACGATGCGCTTTTCAAGTCCGGATATGACGTTTCTGCCGTTAAAGAGATCTCGATCAACTATAACAGCGAGGTCAAGCAGGGCGAGAAAGTCGAACTTTATATTGCCGATTCCGATGGAAAACTTGCTGTTTACGGCTACAAAGACGCTGATACCAAGGTCTTTGCGGCAGAATTGAAGCTCGGTTAACAAGAAATCTTTATAATTCCCTTTTTGTTTTGGCCTCTTTGTTATAAAATAATAAAATATGTAAAATTGACGGAGGTCTGCCATGATTGAGATCAAGAATCTTGTTAAGCATTATGGTGACATAAAAGCTCTCAACGGTATCAGTTTTACCGTTAAGGACAATGAGATATTAGGCTTCCTCGGCCCGAACGGCGCCGGCAAGTCCACAACGATGAACATCATCACGGGATATCTCTCATCCACATCGGGCATTGTCAAGATCAACGGCCACGACATTCTTACTGAGCCTGATCTTGCAAAGAAGGATATAGGTTATCTGCCCGAGCAGCCACCCCTTTATCTCGACATGACGGTCACTGAGTACCTGAAGTTCATCTGTGAGCTCAAGGGTGTTCCCAAGAAAGATCACAAAGAGCACATGGAACAGATAATGAACATGGTCGGCATCAATCTTGTAGCCGGAAGACTTATCGGCAACCTCTCCAAAGGTTATAAGCAGAGAGTCGGCATAGCGCAGGCACTGGTCGGAGATCCGCCGATCCTGATCCTTGATGAGCCTACGGTTGGTCTTGATCCTAACCAGATCATCGGTATCCGCAAGCTTATCAAGTCGCTTTCCAAGAATCACTCGATAATCGTAAGCTCGCATATCCTTTCCGAGATCCAGGAGATCGCAGACAGGGTAGTCATAATCCACAGAGGCAAGATCGCCGCTGTCGATACCATCAAGGACCTTTCACAGAGGCTTTCCGGCTCCAATAAGCTAAAGCTTTCATTCAAGGGTCCCGCAAAAGAAGCTGCCGCAAGGCTTAAGATGGTACCCGGGGTTAAGGATGTTGTGATAAAGACGGCATCGGGTATCAGCGAGGTCGACATCGATCTCGTCGAGAATGCCACCAATGAGGTCAGGGCTAATATCACAATGACGATGGCTAAGAGCGGATGGCCTGTTCTTGAGTTCCGCTCACTCGATCCTTCGCTCGAGGAAGTGTTCCTGAGCGTTACATCGGGTTAAGGAGGCATGATATGTACGCGATCTTCAAGAGAGAATTCCTTTCGTACTTCAGAACACCGGTAGGGTATGTCGCAATGGCGATCTTTACCTTTATTTCCGGATTCATATTCTATTCGCTGTTTTCCACCGGCGTTGTAAACATAAGCGAAGAGATCATCTCGCTCAGGGCGCTGTTTATCGTCATAATTCCCATCATCACCATGGGTATGTTTGCCGAGGACAGGAAAAGGGGAACCGAAGTTCTTTATTATGCGAATCCGGTCGATCTTTTCTCGGTCGTTTTCAGCAAGTTCCTTGCAGCTATATTGCTTTGTTTTGTAATGTTCATCAATGTGTTCATTCACATCATCGTTGTTGCTGCCTGCGGCGGAGAGATCGGAATCGGCGTATTCGGTTCAGTGCTCGTCTTTTTCTTTATGGCGGCACTCTTCATCGCTATCGGAATCTTCGCATCTGTCATTACGGATAACCAGATCATATCGGCTATCCTTACGTTCATCTTCATTCTTGTAATTCAGCTGATGTCAATGATCGGTTCTTATATCGGTACTTTCGTCAGCACGATCATGGCTTACATGGGACTGAGCAATGTTACGCGTCAGAGTGCTCAATCTGCCGTCAGCGGTGCGATCTCATGGTTTGACCCGTTCGCAAAGACTTATGAATTCAGAAACGGAACCTTCTCCGTGTCAGCACTGGTATTCTGTCTTTCATTCGCGATCTTCTTCCTGTATCTTTCTTTCAGGATCCTTGAGAAGAAGCGCTGGAGCCAGAAGTAAGGGGGATCCGAAAATGAGTATTATCAATAAATCTGCTAATAATACAAAGAAAAAGCACGTTAATGAGAGAGCTCACCAGATGAAGATCTATTCGATCGGATCCGTTGTGCTCTTAGGTCTTATCATTTTGCTCATCAATGTTATTCTTGATGTGTTCCTTGGCAAGAATCTTACGTTTGACTTCTCTATCGAGCGTTCAAATTCTATCACCGAAGCTTCCGAACAGTTCCTGGACAGTATTCCCGACGGTACGAAGATCCGTATAGTCGGACTCTTTTTAAGGCCCTCATCAACGGATGAGGCCCAGTATCAGCAATATCAGTACATCATTCCGCTGCTTGACGATTATGCCAAAAAGGGCAAGGGCAAGGTTACTGTCGAATATACTGATATAACCATGAACCCCGGTATAATCAGCGAGCTCGATCCTACAGGTTCCTATGATCTTTCGAGCAAGGCAGGACAATTTGTCGTATCCTGCAACGGAAAGCTCAATGTCATCAATCCCATCAACTGCTATACCATCGATACCGATTATCTTGCTAAATACGATGTTTATATGGCAACCGCCAACAACACCGAATACACCTTCACGAACGCCATGATGTCGCTCGTAAAGGGTTATTCGAGCAAGGCATACGTCATTGCAGGCAACAAGGAAGTCGGTACTACTCAGCTTAAGAGAATGCTTAACGGTCTCGGAATGGAGACAAATGACCTTGATGTTGTCTCAGGCTTCAAGGTTCCGGATGACTGCTCGCTTCTCGTTCTTAACTGCCCTGATACGGATATCACGGAAACAATGTATGTTGAGATGAAGGCTTATGTCGCAAGAGGCGGCAAGGTCATTGTTGCCGTCGGCTACAATAACGACAACGTAAATGAGCCTTACACGAATCTCAACAGATTCCTTGGCGAGATGAACATAAATATCGAAAGATGCATGGTATCCGAGAATGATCCGACATACCAGCTCAACACTCAGATCAATGATTCGCTTGCCGATATAGCTCAGGGCTTTGCCGATTTCTCTGAAGAGAAGAAGATGCATATTACTCTGGCAAGACCTCTGTCTTCCGCAAGTACCGTAAATGCTGAATTTACGACAGTACCTGTTCTTATGACCAGCAAGAAGGCTACCAGAAGCGTTGCGGGCGAAAACAACACCGCCAAGCAGATCGAAGGCGAGGCAGGGGTCATCAATGTCGCGATGTATGCCGCAAATATCGAGACAAGAGGAGAGGTATTCGTTTTCGGTACCGAGAACTTTACTTCGGATCTTTACTACTCTGAGTTCACTTTAAGCGATAAGGATGCTGGCTTCTTCAGAGCATGTGTCAGAAGCATGGTTCCCACAACGGCAAGCTACAACATCGATATTCCTGTCAAGAAGATCGACAGCTATATGCTTGCTGAAGATAAGGCAACGACATCAATGTCCACGGTGATGATGATCGTTTTCATGATCGTTCTGCCCATTATCTGCAGTACGGCTGCAGTAATCGTTTACAACAAGAGAAAGAACCTGTGATATGAAGTCTGCCAAGCACCTGGTTATCCCGTTTATCATACTTGTACTCCTCGGCGTAGCAGCCCTGGTGTTCTATGTCGTTGACAAACGGATGAAAGAACCGGAAGTTACTTCAACAGGCGCACCTGTCGACATCCTGTATATCAGCCCGGTCGATATTGCATCGGTGAATGTTTTCCACAGGGACGGCAATCTTAACGTTAAAGTCGGGAAAACGACCTCAACAAACGGTTCAAGCGTTTATTCCTATCTTGGCGATGATAAGGCCGGTGACAGCTATTCCCAGGTGGTAATGGATGAGTTTGTAGCTTCGCTTACTTCGTTTGTCGGTTGTGTTCCCGTAAAAGAGAACGCAAATCTTGCCGAATACGGTCTTGATAATCCGGCGTTCAAGGTAACGGTAACCAAGACAGACGGTACTGCAGGCACCGTCTGCATAGGCAATCTTTCTGCCGATTCCACAAAGTGCTATGTCTGCGCACAGGGTTCGAACTCGGTCTATCTGGTGTCTGAAAGCAAACACCGTTTTGCTTCAAAGACTGCCAAGGATATGATCGATGCAAGGGTCTTGAATGTCTCCCTGTCTGACATATCTTCTGTCAGATTTGTCAGGAAGAGCGACAACACAGAACTCTTGGCGAATTGCATTTACGATAAGGAAAATGATTCCTTCTCATTTAAGTTCACAGAACCTTTTGAGACAGGATCAAGCGCGTATTTTGACAGGCTTATCGAATACATCTGCAGACTTGAGGCCAATGAATATGAGGATGTCTCTTTTGATAACCTCTCGAAATTCGGCCTTTCCAGCCCGGAGATCACCATCACGCTGAAGACAAAGGATTACCGCGATCTCACGCTTTCATTCTCTTCTGTTATGAACGGATTCTATTACGGACGCCTGAACAGCTCCGGCAAGATTTTCAAGGTCATTGCCGAGAAGCTCGAAAGTATTGAATCTCCGGTTCTTGTCCTGATAAACGAGTATGTTTTTTACGATACATGCGATAATATCGATTCTATCGATTGCGTAAGCCCTGACCGCAGGTTTACCATGAAGTTCGATGTTGCGAAAGGGAAGACCATTTCTGACGATGGAAGCTCTGTAACTCTTGACGGCAGAAACGCGAAAGTGTCCAGCAATATGGGGCGTTCATATGCCGCGATGCTTTACGAGTCGATCTTCTGTATCAATATCGGCGGCATCGATGCGGGAGCGACGATCGGTTCTTCAGCAGTACCGGTAACTACGATCACGATATATGACCGTAACCATTCATCTGTTGTTTACGCATTCTACAAGAGAAACGATGATTCATATTATGTGTGCAGGAACGGTCAGTATACCAAGTTCTATGTATACGGCAGAGAATTGTATAATGACGGAGGGACAAATACATACGATTATGGATTATGGCCCGCTTATGAGATACTTACAAAGGCGATCACGGAGCAGATCAACGGCGTCTACGACATACCGGAAAAGCAGTGAAGACCGATTAAGATATAAAGACAGGCACAAGGCTCAGATATAATGACAACAAGCAGACCTAATAAGGATACAGGCAGAAAGACTGCCGTTAAAACAACAAAGAAACACAGTACGGGGAAAGGGCTCCTGATAGCCGTCCTCGTTTTCGCTGCGTTTCTTATCGTAAGCCTCGTTCTGATAATCTTGTTATCCAAGAAGATCAATTCCATGGAAGGCGCTGACTCGCAGATCAAGCTTGCGGCCCAGGGCGGTTTCAACTGCGAATACTCGGAAGCGCAGAAGCTCTATCCTTACGGCGAAGGCGTAGTAAAGGTCACCAATGACCGTATCGCATATCTCACGCTCTCAGGCACTGAGATCTATACAGTTTCCGTTTCATATTCCAATCCGCAGTGCGTTGTTTTCGGTGACTATGTCGCGGTATTCGATCTCAACGGTTATTCATATACGCTGATGAACCGCGACAAGGCTCTTTACACTGCGCATACGACCAACCAGATCAAGGCAATATCTGTCTCCAAGAAGGGATATGTGGCCATCATTACCGGAAGCGACGAGTCCAACGGTGATGTCGTTCTTTACGATGAAGCCGGAAAAGCCCAGTATCAGTGGTCTTCTTATAATTCCGGATTCCCTGTAAGCTGCTGTTTTGACAGCGAGTCCACAAAGCTCGCGGTATCCACGGTCAACACTAACGGTGCGGTCGTAGTTCCCTATGTCAGAGTATTCTCGATAAGCAGGGGATCAAGCAGCCTTGAAATGGCTGACAGCGCCATGTACACGGTCGAAGGCAATGTCCTTTTCATGAGCATGTGCTACAGCGGGGACAAGCTCTATTGCTTTACCGGCAACTCGATGTATGAGGTAGCAGACGGCAAACTCGTACAGATCAATTACGATTTCTCCGCGATCGGTTACGTTAACCTCGTCGATAACAAGCTGTTCGTCACATATTCCGACGGCGTAAGCCAGCTCAGCAAGCTCGCGGTGCTGAACGGTTCGGAATCCGTTATCTATAACTCCGATATCGGCACGAAGATAAGTGCTGTTGCCGTTTCAGGCAAGCTCTATGCAATAAGCGTAGACAGAAGGATCTTCGTTTTCGATTCAACCGGCTCTATCCTCAATGATTTCGCGGTCGATGAGGATGTCATCAGGATCAATTTCCTCGCAGGCAACAAGCTCTGCGTTGTTTCCGCAAGCGGAGTCCATACCATCACTTAAGGAGCGGTCGATATGGAAACCGAAGTCAAGCTGGCATTTAAAGACAGGGAAAGCCTGTGCGAAGCAGCTGCTTCTGACTGGTTTGCCGTCAATTGCACCGGCAGTTCTTCGCCCATGACTCTCGAAAACATCTATCTCGATACGAAGGACTGTATTTTAGGCTCACGCGGCGCCGTGTTCAGAAAAAGGCACTACACCGGCAAAGATGTTGATTGCTTTGAGTTTACTGTCAAGTGCGAGCTCAGTGTCAGTGACGGCATTGCCAAGCGCTACGAGTGGAACGTAAAAAGTCCTGACGGACACATCACTGCAGAAGAATTTAAGCGTGAAGGCGCAAAAGACGGTGACGATCCGAAGATCCTTGAAGATGTATTAAAAGGCATAGAGATATCAGACCTTGTACCGCTCTGCTCCAATAGTTTTGAGCGTACTTTGTACGATTTCTCGTATGAAGGCAGCAGGATGGAAGCCTGCACGGATTACGGCGAGATAAAGGACAGTGAAGGCAAGACCTGCGACATTATCTGCGAGATGGAGCTTGAGCTTAAATCTGGCACCTTAGAAGATCTTGAAGCTGCCAAGGCTTTCATCATGTCCAAAACTGACGCAAAGCCCTTCAACATAGGCAAGTTTCAAAGGACTCTCAGGGCAAGCAGATCAGGAGGCAGCGTATGACGGGCTACGACTGCATAATTCTAGGCGGCGGCGCATCAGGGCTTTTCGCTGCTTCGATGATAATAAAACTGACTTCAGGCAAAGCATCTGTCCTTGTGATCGACGGCAATGACAGATGCGGCAAAAAGCTTGCACTGACGGGAAGCGGAAGATGCAACCTTTCCAACAAGAATGCCACAGCAGATAAGTATCACACCGACGATCCCGCGGCCCTCGAAAAGTGCCTCGGATCCTTTGGCAGCAGTGATGCGGTCGCCTTTTTCGAGGATACTCTGGGCGTAGCCGTTGTATCTGATGACGGGCTTTTCTATCCTGCGACATATAAGGCTTCCACCGTGATCGATTCGTTCAGGTTCTATCTCGAGGAGTCCGGATGCATATTCAATCTCGGATCCAAGTGCGCGAAGATATTTGATAAGGGCGGATCCTACGAAGTCATCCTCGAAGACGGGAGCGCCTATAAGACTCGTCACCTTATCTGCGCGACCGGAGGATGCACATATCCTTCGACGGGTTCAACGGGCGCCATAAAGACTCTCTTAAAGGGCATCGTTGCCCAGGACGATCTTGTCGGCTTTAAGCCCGCTCTGACTTCGCTTAACAGCAAGATGGCCGGTATCAAAGCTCTTGCGGGAATAAGATGCCGCAGCAAGGTTGAGCTAACTGACGGAAAGAGCGTCACGGATTCGTCAGAAGGTGAGGTCATCTTCTCCAAGGAAGGCGGAATCTCAGGCATCTGCGTGATGGATATATCCGGCAAGGCCGCCGCAATGCTCGATAAAGGCATTAAGCCTTATGTTATTGTTGATCTTTTGGGTGCTCCCCAAGCGGAGCTTTATAAGATGATTGAAGGCAGACGCCTTAAGTTCGGCACAAGAAATGTGCCGGGTGCCCTTACAGGCCTGATGCCGCGCGTTCTTTGCGAATTTGTCTGCAGATATACAGGTATCGATCCGGAGACTAAAATGTCTGACCTGGGCGATAAAGAACTTAAGGCTCTCACGGATTCTGTCTGTACTCTCAAGATCCCGGTTGACGGTTACGGCGGAGCTGACAAGGCGCAGGTATCTTCCGGCGGAGTCAAGCTTTCAGCCGTTAACGGTTCCATGCAGTACAGGTCTCATAAAGGTCTTTACATTATCGGCGAGGCCTTGAATGTCGACGGCAGATGCGGTGGCTATAACCTCCAGTGGGCATGGTCGTCCGCTGCCGCTGCCGCGAAAGGGGTTGCTTCTGATGTTTGAACTTGCATTTGAACCGAGAATAGGCGGTCAGGCAATCCCCGATTCCGTAAGGATAATGGAATCAGGACTCAAGTCATCTGACAAAAAGCTCTTAAAGGCCTGCAAGGCATGCAGGAACGGCGATCTCAGGCTCGTCATCGAAAAGCGTTTCATAGACGCGAGAAGAAACAGACTGAAGATCGTTTACAGATTTGATTTCAAAGCCGAAGCTGAGATAGAAAAGAAGCAGGAAGAGCTTAAAAAGCTGGCTTTCCCGCATCAGAAGTTCTTTGCGGAGCATGAGGGGCAATTTGCAAGACCGGTCGTGGTAGGAACAGGTCCTGCAGGGCTTTTCGCAGCCCTTATACTTGCAAAATACGGACTTCGCCCGATCGTTATCGAGCGCGGCCCTGAAATGAGCAAAAGGATCGAAGACTGCGACAACTACATGAACGGAAAGGCAAAGCTCATGCCGAATTCGAATATCCAGTTCGGCGAAGGCGGCGCAGGAACATTTTCTGACGGAAAGCTCTATTCCGGCGTCACATCAGGCCTCAAATCATTTGTTAACCAGATGCTGGCACTACACGGAGCGCCGGCTGACATAATCTACGATGCTCATCCTCACGTTGGTACGGACAAGATAAGGGATATCGTCGTAAACGTAAGGAAGGACATAGTAGCACTCGGCGGGGAAGTGCTTTTCGAGACTCTTTTCCAGGGTTACCGCAAAGGAAAGGACGGACTTGAATCAATAACCGTTCAGGATAAGAACGGCTCACGCGAGATAAAGTGTTCTTCGCTGATCCTTGCTATAGGACACGCAGGAAGGGACACATTCAGGGCTTTGGAACGCTTAGGCATCGCTATGGAACCCAAGCCGTTTTCAGTCGGAGTCAGGATCGAGCACCTTAGAGAAGACATCGACATCGCCCAATACGGGATAGACACAGCTACCACTCCCGATCTTTTGGCTGCAAATTATAAGCTTGCTTGCGATACGAAGACGGGAAGAAGGCTCTACACCTTCTGCATGTGCCCCGGCGGCACGGTCGTTCCTTCGCAGACTCAGGAAGGAACGGTCTGCACTAACGGCATGAGCGTCAGATCCAGAGATGCGGCCAACTCCAACAGCGCGATACTTGTTCCCGTTGACAGCAATGATTACGGTCCCGGCACTTTAGACGGCATGTACTATCAGGAAGAACTTGAGAAGAAAGCCTATATTGCCGGCGGAAGCAACGGCTTTGCGCCAGCGGTCAGATATGGTGACCTGGTGAACGGCAAAGTAACTGACAAGTTCGGCAAAGTAACGCCTTCCTATAAACCCGGAGTCAGACCCGCTGATTTTAGTAAGATCTTCCCGGAAGCTGTCTTAGACACGCTCAAAGACGGTGTCGCTGAGATGGGCAGGAAGATCAAAGGGTTTGACAGTCCGGATGCTGTCCTTACGGCGGTTGAGACAAGAAGTTCTTCGCCTGTAAGGATCCTGAGGGACAGGGAGACATATCAGAGCATCAACGTTCCAGGCATTTTCCCTTGCGGAGAGGGTGCCGGATATGCCGGAGGGATAATGTCCTCGGCTATCGACGGGATCAACTGCGCAAACGCTTTGGCGCTCGCTTTGATAAACGGAGCTAAATGATTATAATTAAAGCCTTAATGAAATAAATATCTTCCCGGAGGATCACAGATATGGAAAGCGAAAAGAATACAGCAGTCGTAACCGTTTTAGGTAAGGACAGGGTCGGTATCATTGCCGGCATCTCAAACCTTCTGCTCGAATACGGCATCAACATTAACGATATCTCTCAGACAATCCTTGACGATATCTTCACAATGGTAATGCTTGTTGACTTAAAGGACCTTCAGATCGAGAATTCCGATATTTCCGAAAAGCTCGCAAAGCTCGGCGAAGACCTTGGCGTACAGATCACGATCCAGCACACGGGCCTTTTCAACGCCATGCATAAAATCTGATTTCGAAAGCGGTATTTCTTATGATCAACGAATACGAGATTATTGAAACGATGCAGATGTTCAATCAGGAACATCTGGACATCAGGACCATTACCATGGGAATCTCTCTCATGGACTGCGCGGCAGCAACCGTTGAGGAGTCCTGCAACAGGATCTACGACAAGATCTGCCGTTATGCAGGCAATCTGGTGGCTACGGGCGAACAGATAAGCAAGAAGTACGGCATTCCGATCATTCACAAGAGGATCTCCGTAACCCCGATCTCCATCGTGGCTGCAGCATGCGGCGCAAAGGACTACACACCGTTTGCCCGTACTCTGGACAAGGCCGCAAAGACCTGCGGAGTTAACTTTGTCGGCGGTTTCTCGGCTCTTGTTCAGAAGGGATACACCAACTCCGACAAGATCCTTATCGATTCGATCCCCGAGGCACTCGCAAGCACGGAGTTTGTCTGCTCGAGCATCAACCTTGCTTCAACAAGGACAGGCATCAACATGGACGCTGTCCGTGATATGGGTGTCATCATCAAGAAAACTGCTGAAGCGACCGCTGACAGAAACGCCATCGGCTGCGCAAAGCTCGTTGTTTTCGCGAACGCTCCTGAGGACAACCCGTTCATGGCAGGAGCTTTCTTAGGCCCCGGCGAACCTGAGTGCGTTATCAATGTAGGCATTTCCGGCCCCGGCGTAGTCAAGCACGCGTTGGAGAGCGTCAGGGGAAGAGACCTTGGCGTTGTCGCGGAGACTATCAAGAAAGCGGCTTTCAAGATCACCAGAGTAGGCGAGCTCGTTGCCCGCGAAGCATCCGAGCGCTTGGGCGTACCTTTCGGCATTATCGACCTTTCACTTGCTCCGACTCCTGCTGTCGGTGATTCGGTCGCAAGACTTCTCGAAGAATTCGGCCTGGAGACCTGCGGCACATGGGGCACGACAGCGGCTCTCGCAATGCTCAACGACGCCGTCAAGAAGGGCGGAGTCATGGCATCTTCCTATGTCGGCGGACTTTCGGGCGCATTCATCCCTGTATCCGAGGACGAGGGCATGATCGCTGCCGCAAGGAGCGGCGCATTAAAGCTCGAAAAGCTTGAGGCCATGACATGTGTCTGCTCGGTTGGCCTCGACATGATCGCCATCCCCGGCGACACAACGGCTGAGACTATCTCCGGTATTATTGCCGACGAAATGGCATTGGGTACTTTCAATAATAAGACCACCGCGGTCAGACTCATTCCGGTTCCCGGAAAGGGCGTAGGCGACAGCGTTGAGTTCGGCGGCCTTCTCGGTACGGCACCTATCATGCCTGTAGTAAATACATCATGCGCGGAATTCATTCACAGAGGCGGAAGGATACCCGCTCCTATACATTCCATGCGCAACTAAGGAATCTTATGTGGTACGAAGAATCAGTTTTTTATCAGATATATCCTTTGGGCTTTTGCGGCGCACCGTTTGAGAACGACGGCATCCTGACCCACAGGATACTTAAAGTATTGGACTGGATCCCGCACATGAAAAAGCTCGGGATCAACGCGATCTACTTCTCGCCGGTCTTTGAATCAGACACACACGGCTATAACACAAGAGACTACGGCCTTATCGATACAAGACTCGGAACGAACGAAGATTTCAAACAGGTCGTTGATTCGCTCCATAAAGAAGGCATCAAGGTCGTGTTAGACGGTGTTTTCAACCACGTCGGAAGAGGCTTTTGGGCTTTTAAAGATGTACAGGAGAAAAGATGGGA
>ODAI012238126.1_pt1 | contig 15796 bp, 14 predicted proteins | sample 1539321 | NCBI WGS metagenome assembly ODAI01 (sample SAMN02144231, study PRJEB22623) | gut metagenome | biome: sheep rumen | host: Ovis aries | place: New Zealand
CAGTGCCTCGATCCGGTCATTCTCCTGCTTCTCGGAAGCATCGCTCTTCTGAAGGTCCTGTCCGCTCACGGCCTGCTCCGACTCCAGCTTCTTCCGGTCCTGTGCGATCCTGGCCCGCTCCCTCGCGATCTGCTCCCTGGCAGTCCTGGTCTCCTCCATCCTGCCGGACAAATCCTGCATCTTCTGGTCAAGGGAGGAAAGGTCGAACTCATTCTTCTGCATCAGTCCTGACACAGCGGTGATCTCATCCCTCAGGCGGTTCCTCTTCGTATGGTCCGCCTCGACCTTCACCGACAGCTCATCCAGCTGGCTCTTCATCCTGGCCAGCTTTTTCTTTGTATCATCGATCTCCCTGCGCCTGCCCAGGAGGTTGCTGTTATTCTTAAACGCGCCTCCGGTCATGGAGCCGCCCGCGCTGAGCAGCTCGCCGTCCAGCGTCACCAGCCTGAGGCTGTAATGAAACTTCCGGGCAATCTCCACTGCCCTGTCAATGTCTTCAACAACCACGGTCCTTCCAAGAAGATTGCGGACCAGATCCCGGAACCGGTCCTCACAGGTAACGATATCCGAGGCAAGCCCCACAACGCCCCTTTCCTGAAGGACATTCCTCTCCTTCAGCTCACGGCTGTTTTTCATTGCCGTCAGAGGGAGGAAGGTCGCACGGCCGAAGCGGTTCTCCTTCAGGAACGCGATCATCTGCTTGGCCGTCTGCTCGTCCGACGTCACAATGTTCTGGATGCTGCCGCCCAGGGCTGTCTCAACGGCAAGCTCATACTGTTTAGAGGTCTGGATCAGGTCAGCGACAACGCCCAGGATCCCAGGGACACGGTCTTTCTGCTCCATGACGCGGCGGATCGAACCCCCGTAGCCCTCATAGCGCTCCGTGATGGCACGCAGCGTATCAAACCGGGAAGACTCCCTCTGGTAGACTTCCCGCATCTTTGAGAGTCTGTCCGACCCATCCAGGAAAGCCTTGTGCACCTCCTCCAGTTCCCGGGACAGACGCTCGCTCCGCTCCTGCAGGGTCTCTGTCTGGCGCATGGCGGTCTGCCTTTGCTCATTCAGCTCATCCTTGCTGTGGATTTGGGTCCTCTCGTCGCTTCGAAGCGTCAGCTCACGGCTGTTGAGTTCCGCCTCCCGCAGGGCGATCTGCTCGATCATGGTGGAGGCACGCTGCCTGTCTGTCTGGATGCCTGTCCTTTCATTCAGGATCCGGATGATCTGCTCCTTGCTGACATCGATCTGCGCGTTCAGGTCAGCGATCTTTGCATTCAGGTCCAGGACGGCATTCTCCGCCTCCTCCCGTTCCTTCGTGCAGGATGCGGTCTCCGCCTCCAGGTCCGATCTCCGCTTCCTGGAAGAGGCGATCTGTTCCCTGCGCTGCGCTTCCTCCGCCTTCAGCCGCTCTGACCGGATGCCCAGTTCCTCCTGGGAGGCGCTTAATGCACGGATCCTGTCCTCAGCAAGGTCGATCCCGCCCGCTTTCTCCTGGCGCTCAAGGCGGACCCTGGACAATTCCTCATTGGCCGAAAACATGGCGGTGTCTATGCTGCTGATTTCCTCGTCCAGTTCCTCATACCGTGCCTTCGCGCCCGCAAGCTCATTTGTCACCCTCTCCTGCTCAGCCCTGGCGTCATCCAGCTTGCCCTGGGCATTGTTCAGGTTTTCCTCAAACCGGTCATTCTCCAGCAGGAACAGGTTGACATCCACAAGCTTCATCTCATCCCGCTTGGCCAGATAGATCTTCGCCGTCTCGCTCTGCTGCTTCAAGGGTCCCGCCTGCCGCCCCAGCTCGCTGAGGATGTCATTGACGCGGACAAGGTTTGCCTGCTCGCTCTCGAGTTTTTTCAGCGCAGCCATCTTCCGGTGCTTGTACTTCACGATGCCGGCAGCTTCGTCAAACAGCTCCCTGCGCTCCTCCGGCTTACCGTTCAGGATCTTCTCGACCTGGCCCTGCCCGATCAGGGAATAGCCTTCCTTCCCGATTCCGGTATCAAAAAAAAGCTCCTGGACATCCCTCATCCGGACCTGTGTTCCATTGATGAGGTATTCCGACTCCCCCGAGCGGTACAGCCGCCTTGCGACCGTCACCTCCTCGTAGTCGATGGGCAGCGCATGATCCGAATTATCCAGTGAGATCGCCACATAGGCATAGCTCATGGGCCGGCGCACAGCCGTGCCGGCAAAAATAACATCCTGCATGGACCCGCCGCGCAGCTGCTTTGCAGACTGTTCGCCCAGAACCCAGCGGATCGCGTCGGATACATTGGACTTGCCTGATCCGTTGGGGCCCACGACGCCTGTGATTCCATTGTGGAACTGCAAAACAATTTTATTGGCAAAGGACTTAAAGCCCTGCAATTCCAGACTCTTAAGATACATGAATCCCTCTTTGCTTCAATTCGATCAACGCCTTGTAGGCGGCTTCCATCTCCGCACCCTTCTTGGTGCCGGCACGGCCCCACCCAACCACATTCGTCCCGATCAACGCCTGCGTTTCAAAATGCCTGTCATGAGACGGCCCCTCCTCCCGGATCAGGCGGTAGGTCAGCTCCTCATCCGGAAACTCCTTCCGAACCACCTCCTGCAGGATCGTCTTGCTGTCATAAAACAGCTTCTTATGCTCGATGTCATTCAGGACAAAACGCCTGACAAAGGAATCCGCTTCTTCGATCCCCCTGTCGAGATAGATCGCTCCGATCAATGCCTCCAGGGCATCCGAAACAATGGAATTCCTCTTCCTGCCTCCGGTCAGCTCTTCCCCCCTTCCCAGGCGGATGTAGCCCGGAAGGCCCATCTGCCGGGCGCACAAAGCGAGGGTAGGCTCACAGACGATGCTGGCACGCAGCTTCGTCAGATCGCCTTCCGGAAGAGACGGATAGTGAAGATAGAGGTACCTGGAGCTGAGCAGCTCCAGCACCGCATCGCCGAGAAACTCAAGCCGTTCATTGTCCGATATGACCTCAGACTTGTGCTCATTCGCGTAGGAACTATGGGTGAGCGCCTGATTAAGGAGGCTCCGGTCCTCAAACCGAAGGCCGATCACCTCCTCCAGTTCATCCTCAACTGACCGCATTCCGAATCGCCTCTACCGCATCCTGAACCGTAACGATCTTCTCCGCCGCTTCCGTAGGAATCTGAATATGAAACTCCTCCTCGACCGCCATGATGATCTGGTACAAATCCAGGCTGTCAGCCCCAAGATCATCCTTGAAAGTCGTCTCGGGATTAATCTCATCAATATCCACGCTCAATACATCCGCTATGATCTGCTGCATTTTTTCAAATTCCATACAATCCTCCATTCATTCGTCCGCAGGGTCTAAACAGAAATCACTCTCAAAATTGCGCTCAGGAATTGCTTTCTATGTAGGAAGTGATCTTTGAAGCAATATCCTCCCGGTAAAACTGTACGCACTGTTCCACCGCCCGCCTGACATCATGCGCCTTCGCGCTGCCATGCATCTTCACCACCAGGCGCTTCAGGCCCAGCACAGGTGCTCCTCCATACTGCCCCGAATCATACTTTTTCAGCATCTTCTTCAGCCCGTTCTTTACCAGAACCGCACCAATCTTGCTTGAAAAAGAGGAATAGAACGCCTGCTTCATCTCCGACAGCAAAACCTGCGCTGTCCCCTCATACATCTTCAGCACCACATTCCCCGTAAAACCGTCACACACCGCAACGTCACAGGTACCATAAGGGATCTCCCTCGCCTCGCAGCTTCCCGCGAAACGGATCTCCCCCTTCTCATCCATCTCCTTGAGCAGCGGAAATGTCTCCTTCACAAGGCTGTTGCCCTTCTCCTCCTCGGCACCGATGTTCACGATCCCGACCCGGGGCTTTTTCACGCCCGCCACGCTCTGCATGTAGATCGTGCCAAGCTTTGCCCACTGTGCCAGATGCTCCGGCCTCGCATCCACATTCGCCCCGCAGTCCAGAAGCAGCATGCCGCCGCTTTTGGTCGGGATGATGGAAGCAAAAGGAGGCCGCTGAACCCCCCGGATTCTCCCGACGATCCCCTGCCCGCCGACGACCACCGCTCCAGAATTCCCTGCGGAAATGAACGCTTCCGCTTCGTTGTTCCTGACCAGCATCAGTGCCTTCACCATGGAGGATTCCTTTTTGCGCCGGATTGACTCCACCGGATGGTCTGCCGTACCGATCACATCCTCCGCGTGTACGATTGAAATGCTCCCCTCCGGGTATGTCTTTCCCTTCAGGCAAGCCTCGATCTCCTTCTGCCTTCCCACAAGGATCACAGAAACATCACTTCTGCTGTTCACTGCGTCAACGACGCCCTGAACGATCTGAGCCGGCGCATTGTCACCGCCCATCGCGTCAACCGCAATCCGAATCCGGTCCGCCATATCGCACCCCTCCGTTTTCTTCCGCTCATGTCAAGTGAATGATTTACAGTCGTAATTGTTCAGAACCAGTTCTGAACAATGCTGCCAGTTTTGAACCTCCTGCAGTTTACTATATTGCCTGCAAAAAGGCAACAAAAGGGATTGTCCCAACAGACAATCCCTTCATCATTCCTCATAAAAGATCCGGGTCAGGCCTCTTCGCCGACCTTGATGATCTCCCGCTTATTGTAGCTTCCGCAAGCCTTGCAGACAGTATGCGGTCTCATGAGAGCGCCGCACTTGCTGCACTTGACAAGAGTCGGAGCCGCCATCTTCCACTGCGCGTGCTTCATATCTCTTCTTGACTTGCTGTGCTTATTCTTTGGGCAAATCGACATGGTCTACACCTCCTTGAACTTGCTGAAAACATCCAGGACCTTCGCCATTCTCGGATCAAGCGCCTTGCGTTCGCAGCCGCAATCACCATGGTTTAAGTTCTGACCGCATACCGGACACAATCCCCTGCAGTCCTCTTTACAGAGAACACGGGACGGCCAGTTCAGCAGAGCCTCACCAAAGAGCAGCTTATCCACGTCCAGATGGTATCCTTCCAGATAGTAGTCCGATTCGAATGCGGAATCCTCTTTCCCGGTCTCCGCCTCCTGGCCGTCTCCGGCCTCCTCCGGACTGCTTTCCCCCGCCGCCGGAACCTTCTCAACGAAGTCCAGCTCCAGAGGAACCTCCACGTCTTCCAGGCATCTGTCACACGGAATCACGACCTGAATCGTTGCCCTTCCCTGTATCAGAAGAATGTTCTCCTCTTTCCTGATCGTCAGGGCAGCAGAAGAAGAATCCGTAACAGGAAAGCTTCCAAAACTGAAGTTGAGCCTTTTCAGTTCAATCGGCACTTCCTTCTCGATCTTCTTGTGATCCACAAGCACCTCAGTCAGATTCAGCATCATAAAGCAGATACCCCTTCAAAACGCACTTCGTTATTATAAGCACGCACAGGGAGGGATGTCAAGCCTATTCTTGCACAATCCTGTGGAAAAATTGTGGAAGTCTTGTGGATAGGTGACAAGTCGCGCCCCCGCCAGCGGGCCGGCCTGTGGGTGTGACTTGTAACCTTCGTTTACACTTTCTAACGCCCTCAGCAGCAAGTACTTCAAGCTGTGCTGAACAGTTACGGATGATCTTCATTTCGAAGCGGAAACGAGGATACTGTCGGACTTCTCCGCGAAGGGACCGGGGATCACGTCCACGCCCCGGTGCTTCCCGAAGTAGTCCGTATCAAACGTGATCGCAGTCCCGTCCGGATTCTCATACCTCTCCTCCGGTTCAAACGCCTTCCCGAGAAGGTCTGAATGGATCATCCTGCATTTCATGCCGCCAAGCCACTGGTAAAGATCCGTCCGGAAAACCCAGCCGTCAGCGGTTTCTTCCACATCCGCGCTCACGCAATGCTCCGTATCGACCCTTCCGTCCTCCTCCGCACGGTAAGCGCGGGCACCGTTGAAATAGATGTTGCCGCCGCACCAGACGGGCAGATGCCCCTCATGGGCGGGTTCCAGCGCCGCCATGTCAGGCACAGGGCTGTCCATGTCAAACTGCGCGATCCATTCCTCATAGGTCGGATATTCATCCCACACATGGGTTCCGACCTGCCGGTTCTCCACTTCCTTCTGATCCCGGCTGTCATTTTTCACCACAAAGTCCTCAGACGGCCATTTCTGGACAAAGATGTTGTTATAGAACCTGTCGTCGCCGTGAAGGATCGTCATGAAGCCCATGACCTCCGTCCTGTGGGGGATATGATACGGCGTATACCTGGGTCCCGTGCCCTTCCCCACATAGGAAAACGCGCCGCAGATCAGGTTATGGACCATGGCCACACCTTCCGTCGCGATCCTCAGGGAGACGTCCGAAAGCAGGATATTATTGTCAATCAGCGTCGGCCCATGGCCCACCTCCACGAAGATATCCTGGCAGGACATCCCGCCGTCAAGCTGCTTCGCGAAGGAAGGCCTCTGGTTGTCATGCAGAAGATTTGCGCTGATCCGGGTTCCCTGCGCTTCCCAGTCACACCAGATCCCCATGGTGCAATGATGGATATGGTTGCGGCGCATGATGACATCGATCGCCGCGTGCATCTTGATCCCGGCGATCTCGGCCCCGCCAAGCTCCATCATATTGTTGATATGATGGATATGGTTATCCTCGATCAGGCTGAACACACCGCCCATCCGGCCGATAATGCCGCCCTGCTCACAGTGGTGGATATCACACCTGCGGACAATATGTCCGCCGATGAATTCCTTCAGCCACCCATGGTACTGTCCCCTGCAGACCGCATCCCGCTCCATCTGGGTCGGGCTCTTGACATGCTTCGTGGTGAAATAATGGTCGTTATCCGGGTCATAGTATTTCCCGAGCCCGATGCCGGAGCACTTGGAATTGCTGATTTCACAGTCCTCGATGATCCAGCCCTTTGACCAGTGCGGACCGATCATGCAGTCCTGGAAGGCTGCAGGCGGCGCCCATGTGGTCGCTGCCTTGTCCACCTTGAACCCGGACACCGTGATATAACCGATCCCGGTTCTGGACGGCATGAAGCACTCCCTGCGCACCAGGAACTCCACGTTCTCCTGATTGGGATCCTTGTCCTGGAAATTGCACCAGAACACCGTCCGCTTCCCGTCCGCCGACTGCTCCGCGTACCATTTGTACAGGGAATCCTCCGGCACCCAGGACACCTCGCTCTTGAGGTCGCTCCGGCAGTCATCCACAGAGGAAGCCTCATAGAGCATCTTATCATTCAGAAAAACCGCGCCGGTGTGTTTTGATTTTCCTGCAAAATACCAGTCGCCGTAGACATAAGTCGTATAGGGATTGTAGGAACCGAAGATACTGTTATCCACGCACGTTGTCCAGATCTCCCCGTCCTTCTTCCATCCCCCAAGCACCTCCGCGCCGGTAATGACAGCACCCTTCATCTGCGTGCTGCGGTAAGTGATCCTTGCGCTTTCCACGCCTCCCACAGCCGGATCCACATATTCCCGGTAGATCCCGGGTGCAACCAGCACCTCATCCCCCGGCCTGGCGATCCTGGCCGCGTCCGATATTCTGGTAAACGGCCTCTCCTTTGAGCCGTCCCCTTCAAACCCTGCGCTCTGGTCTACATACCATTTCATCCTATCACTCCATTCTGCTGCAACAAAAGCAGCATATTCTGTTTAAAACGTAACTGTTCAGAACCTGTTCTGAGCAGTTACGCATCGGGCAATGCTTCACATCCTAAATCGCCCGATGCCACTTCATTTACACTTTCATACGCCCTCAGCAGCAAGTGCTCCGGGCTGCCCTGAACAGTTAACATTTACAAACCACACCCCCGCCAGCGGACCGGCCTGTGGAAGAGGTGTCATGTGTCCCTGCTGCGATACTTGCCACGTTCCTGTCATCCCTTCACCGCGCCGGCCATCATGCCCTTGACCAGCTTATCCTGGAGGATGCTGAACATGATGATCATCGGCAGGACAGACAGGGTCAGGCAAGCCATGATCATGGCTGTGTTCGAGGAATACTGTCCCTGATAGTTCCACAGAGCCAGCGGCAGGGTTCGGTTCTTCTCCGACTGGGTCAGGGTAAACGCGAAGATGAATTCATTCCAGATATTGACGCCGTTGTAGATCGCCAGGGTTGACAGTCCCGGGGTCGACAGCGGGAGGATGATCCGGAAGAACCTCTTGTATCTTCCGCACCCGTCGATGTCAGCGGATTCCTCCAGTTCCTTCGGGATGCCCTGCATGAAGCCGGTCATGATGAATACGGAGATCGGCATCGCAAATGCAACGGCCGTCGGAATCAGGATCCAGATCGTATCATACAGATGGGTGCTGATCGACATCTGGAACACCGGGATCATGGTGACATGGATCGGGATCGACATGCATGCGACGATCAGGAAGTACATGAACCCCCGTCCCTTAAACTGGAACCTGGACAGCGGATATGCCGCAAACGCCGCGAACAGCAGAAGGAAAAACAACGCCAGGACCAGGACGATCACAGAGTTCTTAAAATAGTTCCAGAACGAGAGATCTGTAATGATCGACAGATAATTGTCCAGGTAAAAGGACTTCGGGAAGGCCAGCGCGCCTCCGAGGATGACCTCCAGCTTTTCCTTGAAGCCTGTCAGCACCATGAACATAAAGGGGACAAAGGCGACAAGCAGCCAGAATATGGCAAGGATGACTGCTATGATCCAGCCAACATGTGATTTCTTCTTTCCGGATACCATCAGTCATCACCTCCCGAATTCATCACTCTCATGATAATCGTAGCGATCGCCGTGATCAGGATGAACATGCCTGCCGCGATCGCGGAGCCGTATCCCATGTTGTAGGTAACAAAGGAATTCTTATACATATAGGTAGCCATCAATTCAGTGGAAGTTCCGGGTCCGCCGTTGGTCATGACGTATACCAGGTCGAAATACTTCAGGGATCCCACCACTGACATGACGACCGCGCTCTTGATGGTAGGGATCAGCATCGGAAGGGCAATCCTCCAGATATACTGCGTACGGGTCGAGCCGTCGATGGCTGCCGCCTCATACAGATCCTCGGAAATGGAGGAATAGCCTGCCATGTAGTAGACCATATAAAACGGAATGAACTGCCAGCAGATTACGCCGATGACCGCATACAGCGCAAGCTTCTGGCTGCCGAGCAGGTCAACAACGCCCCCGCCGAACAGCTGGGAGATCCCGCTGATGATGCCGCCATTGGTGGCCAGGACATAGTGGAACAGGTAACCTACTGCCACAGAGCTCATCAGGAGGGGAAGGAACCAGATGATCTTGAAGAAATTGTATTTTCTCCCGCCCGTGTCGAGGAAGGTCGCTAGCAGGATACCGATCGGCATCTGAATCACCAAAGACAGCACCATGATCTTGATGTTATTCAGAAAAGCCTTCCAGAAATCCCCGTCGTGGATCAGTTTATTCCAGTTATACAGTCCGTTAAAAGTCTTGTTTGCCGAGATCCCGTTCCAGGACGTGAAGCTGTTGATAAACGTCTGCACGATCGGATAGAACAGGAAAATGACCATCAGGACTATGACCGGAATCAGAAATACATAGGCGCAGATCGTCGTAGACCGCTGCCTTCTGCTGGCCAGAGTCTCATTATTCATCTTACTTCTCTCCCTTATCATTCCTGCAACCATTGTCACAGGCCCCTCACCTGCCAGCCAGACGGGTGAAGCCTGCAACAAAATACGTTCCATCCAGCACATCCTGTCCTGAATGGAAAGGCAGGGAACCTTGGAAGCGTTCCCTGCCTTTTTTCATGTCATAACGATCCGGCAGAATCAGGCAGACACCGGCATGATGACCGCCGGGGCGGAACTGATGACGATATCAGCCTGCCGGACAGATCTAAGATCAGCTATTCTCCGCAAAGTACTCATCCAGCGCATCCTGCTGCATCTGGGCAACATTCTCCGGTGTCTCGGAGTTGTCGAACAAAAGCTGGGTCGCAGACTTATGGACATCGGCAACTGCGCTCGGCAGATACTGATCCCACCACAGCTGCACGGAGCTGGCCTTGCCCAGGACTTCCAGGATATCCTGCCATGCCGGCTCTTCAGAGGTGGCAGCCTTCAGAGGCGGAAGGTTTCCGGACTCAATATCCAGAGCCATCCACTCATCCGTGGAATAATAGGATGCCATCTTAATGGCTGCGTCAAGCTTATCGCCCTCGCAGTTGAAGGAGATGAAGTTATCGCCCATCGTTCCGACGACGACAGACTGGTCAGCCTCTGAATCCTCCAGGACCGGGAACGGGAACGCGCCGAGATTCTCATAGAAATCCGGGTTCTCAGACTTAATGGAAGCAACCTGCCAGGAGCCATGGAGCATCATGCCGGCACCCGTGTACAGGAGCGCACGGTCGTCGCCATTATCCGGGGACAGGGAATTGACGCCTTCCGGGAAGTATCCCTTGTCTACCCATTCCTCGATTTTCTCGCCCGCAAAGATCGTAGCATCATTCACCAGAGATCCTGTTCCGTCATACGCGTCGGAAATGATCTGCGGTCCGCCGTAACGTGCTACCAGGTACATGTAGTACATGGAGCCGGTCCACTGGGCGCTGTTGGCAAGGGCAAACGGGGTAATGCCGTCCTCAACCATCTTGTCGCAGAGCGCTTCCAGCTCAGAAATGGTCTCAGGAACCTCATATCCCTTCTCTTCCCACATCGCCTTGTCATAGAAGAACATCGCGACAGAGTCATTCTTGACCGGGATCGCGTAGATCTTCCCATCCACGGTGCACTGCGCAAGGGAAGCTTCCGTATAGAGCTCATCGAGGCCGTATTCCTTCACCTTATCCGTGATGTCCTGCGCATAGCCTGAATTGATATATTCCACCATCGGGCCGCCGGTCCAGTGGATATACATATCCGGGCACTCGCCGGAAGCCATGGCGACAGCAAGCTTCTGCTTGTACTGGTCATTCACCGTAGCAATCTGATCGATCTCAAAGCCTGTCGCCTCAGAGTCATTCTCGTTGAACTGGTCTACAGCATAGGACCAGATCGTCTTGTCCGGCTCATCCGTTGCAATATTCCAGAAAGAGATCTCTTCTGCAGCCATAGCCTGTGTTGCCATCAGGCCTGCCATAGCACTTGCCGCAACCAGCGTCATAAGTTTCTTCTTCATGTAGCTACCTCCTTTGTTTGACCATATGTTCCTTCTCTTACTTCGTTCTGTCAAAGGACTTGTTACTGATAGGTTCATCATAGCGGACAATCAGGCCGCTTCATATCATATTCCTATTGCAAATATCAAAAATCTTTGATATACAGTGAATATAGATAAAAAAAGCCCGCTGCAATGCAGTTTTCTATGAAATATGAAAGGAGACCGCCTGGCCGGAGAAAACATTATGACGGAAATACCCCCTGTTCCCTCTTATCTTTTTTACTATATTTACAGGCACCTGAACACACCTGTCCGTCTGTTTGGTCCAGACCGCCGCCTGATCCTGGAGCATGTATTTCCAGACTTTTCGGACGAAATCTGCTTCCCACAGGTCATGGAAGCTGCGTATCCGCAATTCAAAGACCGGCTGAGCGTCTTTTCCATCGAGCAGGCGGTCTTCTATGCCTGGATCCCGCTGAAGGGCTGCATCGCTGTCATCGGGCCTGTCCGTTTTTCCGAAGGATATGCCAGCCATCATTGCATCAGCCTGTCCGGAATGGAAGATGTCACGGAAGCATCCTTTCAGGAATGGTGTCCCCATGTATGGGAAGCCGATTTCCAGGATTTTACCGAATGCGTCCTGCTCCTTGCTAACTGCACGTCAGGCAAAGCGCCGGATCCGGCCAAAGCAAGGAGGCAGCTCCTGACAGAGCATTTCCTTCCGGAGGATACGGATGAGATGAACATGATCTCTCTTTCCCGGCTTCTGTTCGATAAAAGGGAAAGCAATTTCGTCCACAACCCCTACAACCATGAGCTGAGGGAGGTCGGAGCGGTGGAACGGGGAGACACGGAGGAACTGGACGGGATTATCCACGAGGATTATTCGGGGCGCTACGGAACACTGTCCTCCGATCCCCTCAGGCAGGAGATCGACATGGGGATCGTTGTCGTCACACTGACCTCACGAGCAGCGATCAGGGGAGGCCTGAGTCCGGAAGCAGCCTTCTACCTGAGCGACAATTATATCCAGGCCCTGGAAAAATGCACCACTCCCCTCTCCGCCAAGCACACGGCGCAGAGGGCGGAGATGCACTACGCGAGGCTTGTAAGGGAGATGAAGCAGGACCGGCCTGGCGTTGGCGGGGAGGAAAACCCCCACATCAGCCGCTGCAAGGATTATGTCTATTCTCATCTGCACCGCAAGCTTCAGGTACAGGATATTGCGTCCGCCATCGGCCTGGAGCCGAATTATCTTTCCGCTTTGTTCAAAAAATATGAGCAGGTCACGCTGAAGCAGTATATTATGAATGCGAAGATCCGCCTGGTGCAGAATCTCCTCACCTATTCGGACTACAGCTGCATTGAGATCGCCTCCTATCTTGGCTTTACCTCACAAAGCCACATGGGAGAAAGCTTCCGGCGCGTCACCGGCATGACGCCCAAAAAGTACCGCGAAAAGTACAGGAAGGAAGATTTCCTGAATGAATACAAATAACGTAAGGAGCCGCATTGATGTTTAAGAAGTACCTGAATCCGGACAGCCGGATCTATCATTTTTTTGAAACCGCATGGAACCTGATCCTGGTGAATCTCCTGACCCTGCTTTGCTCGATCCCCATCATCACCGTTGGGGCTTCCCTCAGCGCGATGTATGATGTCCTGCTTAGGATCAGGCGAAAGGAGGAGGGTGTCATCCACCGCGGCTTTTTTGCGTCCTTCCGGCGCAATTTTGTCCAGGCCACCATCCTGTGGGTGATGTTCGCCCTGGTGTTCCTCTCCTTTGCCGTTGACTACAGGTTTACCGTCCTGTATCCGGAAACCTTTCCCGTTCCGGTCCGGTATGTGGTCATTACGGCTGCCTTTCTTGTATTCATGGTCTTCCTGTATGTGTTCCCCTTACAGTCGCATTTTGAAAACTCAATCTTCATGACGATCCGCAATGCTGCGATTCTCTCCTTCTCGAAGATATTCCGCACGATTCCCATGGCACTGGTCTGGGTCATCCCATGGGCAATCCTGAATTTCAGCTTTCCGCTGATGCCCCTTGTCCTGATGCTGGGAATCTCCTTCCCGGCCTACGTGGGTGTATGCCTGTACGATAAAACCTTCCGTCTCCTGGAAGAAAACCAGAGCGCAGCAGAAATGGAAACAAAAATGGAAACAGAAAATGAATGATTGTACATGCAGCCGGTTTACGTTCTGTAAGAACGGCGCGATATTCGATTACAAAGGAATTGTTTACAGATCCTGATGACATCAAAGCACCCCCTCCGGCGAGGCTGCCTGTATGGAAGCCTGCCGGAGGGGGTGTCCTTCTATATATCATTTCAATTCGTTTCCAGCTGTGATGCCAAAAATAATAAACCCATTCTCAGCCTGGGATCGCATCAGGAAAACTGTGCCATGTAGCCCTTTAATTCTGAAATCACCTGATCCAGATGATAATCATAGCAGTGCGTATCTCCCGGGATGACCACCATCTTCGCGTCCGAATAACGCTCCGCTGCATCCAGGGCATCCCGGATCGGAACCGTCTCATCCGCGTCACCATGGATGATGAGGACACTCTTGCGGAATGCATCGATTGCCTGTTCAACATGGATCATCTGCGCCGCCCGCACATAGTTGCCGCTAAGCTTTTTCCCGTCCTCCATCACAATCACATCGGGGATTTTCGTGGGATTAAAATGATTCCCCAGAAGCATCCCCCACCTGGCTCCCTCCGGAATCCTTGCAGCAGGAGACAAGGCGATCAATGCCCGCACCCTGTCCCGCTCCAGCGCACCGACCAGCATGACAAGCAGCCCGCCCTGGGAATGCCCGCACAGATACAGGTCACTGACAAATTCCAGATTCCTTGCATAATCCACCACCGTCAGCATCTCCGAGCACCATTTGAACAGTGTATGATTGCAAAAATCCCCTCCGCTTTTTCCATGTCCGTACAATTCCGTCCGAAGGGTTGCGAACCCGATTTCATTCAGTGCCCTGGAAACACCGACGATATGCCGCTCTTCCATATCCCCCGTAAACCCATGCTGCACGATCACAAGGGGACACTTTCCTCCATCATGTGCTTCGCCGGACAGAACCTTCTCAGGAACATCCAGCTTAACATGCAGCGGGATCGAATCATGGTCGATATAAAACTCCTGGCAGACCCAGCCTGCCATCGTCGTATTCTCTGTCATCTTCCGCTGATCCTGCCTTCCTCAGAGCATCCTTCTGTAAATGTTCGCGACATCCTCCTCAGAGAGCTTCGCGAAGCCATGCATAAAACCGTCTCTTCCATCCCCATAGCAGCAGGTGTGCGCAAGCTTCGGAATGTCTTCCTCGCGGCCGCCCAGCTCACCCAGGGTGACCGGCATGCCGATGCTCCTGGAAAATGCACGCAGCTTTTCGATGCCTTCCAGCGCAACCTTCTCCCTGTTCTTTGGATCATCCTTGCATCCCCACACCCGGACCGCCAGCTGGGCGATGCGGTCTGTGTCATGCTTGTAGACATAGCCCAGATAAGCAGGGAAGGTCACCGCAAGGCCAGCGCCGTGGGCGCAGTCATAGAGCGCTGAAAGCTCATGCTCGATATCATGGCTGTTCCAGTCCTGGGACCGGCCCACTCCGCAGGAGTTATTGTGCGCCATCATCCCGGCCCACATGATATTGGCCCTGGCTTCATAGTCCAGCGGATCCTTGATCGCTTTCGGCCCTTCCTCGATCATCGCGAGCATCAGCCCTTCGATCATACGGTCAGTCGTGACCACATCCTTTGTATTGGTCAGGTAGCGTTCCATCAGATGTGCCATGATGTCTGTGATTCCGCATGCCGTCTGATACGGAGGCAATGTGGTCGTCAGCTGCGGATTCAGGATTGAGAAGGACGGACGGATCCCCTCACCGGTCGCACCGCGTTTGAACATTCCGTTTTCATTCGTGATGACAGAATCCCCGGAGCCCTCGCTTCCTGCAGCGGCAATCGTCAGGATCGTTCCGATGGGAAGCGCCTTCTCGATGGTCTTGCCCATGTAGAAATCCCAGAAATCTCCTTCATAGATCGTGCCCGCGGCAATTGCCTTGGCAGAGTCAATCACGCTTCCGCCGCCCACCGCAAGAACAAAGTCCACCTTCTCCTTCCGGCACAGCTCGATCCCCTGATAAACCAGGCCGCTCCTGGGATTCGGTCTCACGCCTCCCAGTTCAACGCTTGCGATCCCTGCCTCCTCCAGGCTCTTCCTCACCCTGTCCAGCAGGCCGGAGCGCACAACGCTCCCCCCGCCATAATGGATCAGGACCTTGCTCCCGCCAAACCTCCTGACCAGCTTACCCGCCTGATTCTCCTCTTCTTTGCCAAACACAAAATATGTCGGGCTGTAAAACGTAAAGTTATCCATGCTTTCTCCTTTCCGATCCCGCATCCATTCCGAAGCTCACTGCCCAAATCCGCTGTCCCGCGCAAAAAGGCCGGACAGGCCGCCTTCCGGTATAACACCGTCTCCTGCTTTAACAGGAGATATCTGTTCCTCTTCGATCCATACGCAAGCTGTCTGCTGACAGTATACAACGATCCAGTGTACCGTCTCAATGAGTTTTGATATTAAGAACATCAGAGTGGATTCATGTGGTTACAAGTCACACCCCCGCCAGCGTAACTGCCCACTGCCCGGCTGGTCAGGCTATGGATTGCGTCGGAGGGCCGCTCGCGCTTATGTCCTCGCGTAGCGGTTCTAAGCTCATGCTGCG
>ODAI010029624.1_pt1 | contig 15793 bp, 10 predicted proteins | sample 1539321 | NCBI WGS metagenome assembly ODAI01 (sample SAMN02144231, study PRJEB22623) | gut metagenome | biome: sheep rumen | host: Ovis aries | place: New Zealand
CTACAAGCCGTACTATGCGTTCGACCCGCTCTGCATCAAGCCTGTCAAAAATATCATCCAATAGCAGGAGTGGGGTAGTGCCGCTGCCTGTGCGGTGCAGAAATTCGAACTGTGCCAGTTTCAGGGCAATCAGCATCGTCTTGCTTTGCCCCTGACTGCCTTCCCTGCGCAAGGGATATCCGTCAATAGTCATCACCAGGTCGTCGCGATGCACTCCGTGCAGCGAATATCCTACTGCCCAATCCTTGTTTCGGTCACGCTGTATGATGTCCAGCAACGGTCCGCGTTGGCAATGGCTTGTGTACGAGATGCTTACCTTCTCGTGGTCGCACGCAATCATCTCGTAGAATTCCTGAAATATTGGTATGAAACTGCTAATGTATTTGTCTCGTTCACGGTAGATTGTCTCGCCTTCACGTGCCATGTGCTCCTCCCATACGCTCAGGACCTCGTCGTCACATGGAGGGTCGTTTTTCAGCAGAGCATTGCGCTGTGCCAAAGCCTTGTTGTAGCGCACCAGTGCATCCAGATAAGGCAGGTTCATCTGTGATATCACCACATCCATGAAGCGCCTTCTCTCCTCGCTTCCGCCATCTACCAGCATGTTGTCCGAAGGACTTACCATGACAATCGGAATCAGTCCGATATGTTCAGTCAGACGCTTGTAGGGTTTTCCCTGACGTCGCAGTATCTTTTTCTGTCCGCGTCGCAATGCACAGTGTATATTCTCTTCAACACCGTCTTCGCGCGCATATTCACCTTTCAGCATAAAGGCATCCTCGTCATGCCGGATGCACAGACTGTCCTGCCCGCTGCTCAAACTCTTGGTCAGGGAAAGAAAACGTATGGCGTCCAGTAAATTGGTCTTGCCCTCGCCGTTATGTCCTATGATACAATTCAGTCCGGGCGAGAAATCCAGTTCCGCCTCTGCAATATTCTTATAGTTTAGTATGGACAGGTGATTCAGTATCATAACCAGCCACAAAATTAAGTAAAAAGGGCAGTATGTCCAAAATATTGGTGCGATTTTTTGATTTTTACGGAAAAAAGAGTAACTTTGCACGCTGAATAATTTAGGATAAAAAACAAAAAACAATATAGAATGGCAAAAAAACAACAAACCGCTCCTGTCAATGAATTTGACAAGACACTTGCTGCCGGTGGCAGTTTCGTAGAGAAGAACAAGAAGGCTATCATGTATTGCACATGTACGGTCTTGGTTGTTATCATTGCAGCCGTACTGGCAGTACAGTATTACGTCAAGCCTCGTAACCTGGAGGCAGCAGAGAACATGGCTGTTGCAGAGCAGTTGTTCCGTTCGGGTGATTACGAGAAGGCCCTGAACGGTCAGGGGCAGAATGCAGGTTTCCTGCAGATTATGGATGAGTTCACTTGTACTCCAAGTGCCAATCTCGCCCGTCTCTATGCAGGACTTTGCTATGCACACCTGGGCAAATATCAGGATGCAGTAGATTATCTGGAGGATTACAGCGACTGCGGAGACGATATGATCAGCAATGCGGCAATGGGGGCCCTGGGCAACTGCTATGCAGAGCTGGGACAGGCAGACAAGGCTGCCGCCACGCTTGTCAAAGCAGCAGAACGGGCTGACAACAACACCCTTTCTCCCATCTACTACATTCAGGCAGGTCAGCTCTTCGAATCCCTGAAGCAGAACGACCAGGCCAGGGAGTGTTACGAGAAGGTAAAGAAGAACTATCCAAGTAGCCCGCAGGCACAAGAGATTGAGAAGTTTATCGAGCATCTGAATTAATCCCCATTCCGTATTATGGCCAGTGCGTTGCACAACCTCAGCAGTTACGACCCATCCACTGTTCCCGACGGTTCACAGTGGAAGATAGGCATCGTAGTAAGTGAGTGGAACGAGGATGTTACCGGAGCATTGCTCCAGGGAGCATACGACACACTCCTGAAACACGGGGTCAAAGCCTCCAACATAGTTGTAAAGACCGTTCCGGGTAGTTTCGAACTCGTTTACGCTTCTGCCTGGATGACCCAGCAGACGGATGTGGATGCCGTAATAGCAATAGGTTGTGTAATACGCGGTGATACACCGCACTTTGACTATATCTGCCAGGGTACGACACAAGGGCTTGCCGAGCTCAACCGCAAGGCTGTCGTGCCTGTTATCTATGGTCTGCTTACATGCAATACTCTGCAGCAGGCTTTGGACCGCTGTGGCGGAGCCCTTGGCAATAAGGGAGACGAATGTGCAATCACTGCACTTAAGATGATACAATTCGGCCAGAATTCCTGAAGAGGGGCATCAGCTTCCTTGCCTTATGACAACGACTGACGCGCAGTCACGTACGCGTGATGTGGTCCTGTATTGGGTCCACACCAGCGATGTGCACGGTTCCATATTTTCGTACGACTACCTGAAAAACCGCACAACCCTGGGCGGTTTGCCTGCCATATACAGCTATGTAAACAATCTGCGCAAGGCACATCCGGGCCGTGTAATACTTTCGGACGGCGGAGATGTGCTGCAAGGTCAGCCTGTAGCATACTATTATAATTTTATCAATACCGGTGCACCGCACGTCATTGCAACCGCAATGAACGAGATGGACTATGACTGTGGCACAATAGGCAACCATGATATAGAAACGGGACATGATGTCTATGACCGCTGGATAAAGGAATCCAATTACCCGATACTGGGAGCGAACATTATTGACGAGCGTACAGGCGAGACCTACCTTCCCCCATATATCATAATCGAGCGTGAAGGTATCCGTATCGCCGTCCTGGGTATGATTACGCCGGGCATTCCGCATTGGCTTCCCCGGATACTATGGTCCAACCTGCAGTTCCAGGACATGCTTACATGTGCAAAAAAATGGGTTCCGTATATTCAGGAAAAGGAAAAGCCTGACCTTCTTGTTGGACTATTTCACAGTGGATATAACGGTGGAATGATTTTTCCTGACTACTGCGAGAATGCAACCGAGCAGATAGCGCGCGAGGTTCCGGGATTCGATCTGATATGCTTTGGACACGACCACAATCCCCGTATATCCCGTATTATCAATTCCAATGGAGACAGCGTCGTATGTATGGGAACACAGGACGCAGGCTCCAAAATTGCACAAGCCCGCATTCGTCTCAAAGTTCAGAATGGCAAGGTCATCGCCAAGAATGTCTGGGCAGAATCTATACCAATGGTCGAAAGCCAGAGTCCTGACGCAATGGCTTTCGAAGCTATGCTTACCGAGGAACGACAGGAGTTTGCACGTTGGGTCAGACTGCCAATCGGAAACATCAGCGAGGATATTCTGGAACGTGAAGCATTCTTCGGTCCGTCAACCTTCATGAGCCTTATTCACTATATGCAACTAAATCTGGCGGGAGCTGACATTAGTTTTGCAGCACCTGTCAGTTTCGACAGTCATTTGAAAAAAGGCAATCTGACTGTACGCGATATGTTCTCGCTGTACAAATACGAGAATTTCCTATATACCATGCGGCTTACCGGTCAGGAAATCAAGGACTATCTGGAAATGGACTACGCACAGTGGACCAACCGGATGATTACGCCCGACGACCACATTCTGCTTTTTGACATGAATCAGCGTAATCCGCGCAGGTACGGGCTGAAGAATCTGTCATACAATATGGATTCGGCGGCAGGTATAATATACGAGGTGGACGTAACAAAGCCCGAGGGAGAGAAAATCAATATCCTGTGTATGGCAAATGGACGACCTTTCTACCTTGACAGGGAATACACCGTTGCCGTCAACTCGTACCGAGGTAATGGCGGTGGCGAACTGCTTACCAAGGGAGCAGGAATACCGCACGAGGAACTTGAAAGCCGCATAGTCAAGGAAACAGACAAGGACCTTCGCTATTTCCTCATGCTGAGCATCATCAACAACGGTGATGTCAATGTCTATAAGATAGACAACTGGCGCTTTGTTCCAGAGTCATGGGCAATACCCGCTCTGGAACGCGACAGACAGTTGTTGTTTCCGGACTAATCAGCACCACCGCCCAGAGCCTGGTACAGTTCAACCGTAGCACTTATGGCTTCCATACGGATGGCAATCTGTTCCATTCTTGCAGACAGCAGGTTGTTGTGTGCCGTGATGACGTTCAGGTAGTTTGCGCTACTGTTGGCATACAGTTTCCTGTTGGCGTCGTATGATGTCTCCAGAGCTGTTACCTGCTTGTCCAGTAATTCGCGCATCTCCTCAGCCGAACGGACTTTAACCATTGCAGTATTCACCTCGTTGCCCGCACTTATCATGCTGCTGACAAAGTTGTTCTTCGCAATGTTGAACTCCTCCTTGCTGATGCGTAACCTGGCACGCAACTGACCGTTTGCAAATATAGGCTGAGCCAGTGCAGCGACAGCCTGGCCAATCATCACGCCTGGGTTGACAATGCCGGCACCGGAATTGTTGGTAAACTCTCCCGTAGCAGTCAGCGTCAGGCTTGGGAAGAACGCCGAACGAGCCTGGTTAACGTCATAGAAAGACTTTGCCAGTTTCATCTCCTCCATATTCACATCCGGACGTCTGCGCAAAACACTGATTGGCAGTCCCGTAGCAATCACCTTAGGTGCATGGAACGTATCCAAGGCAGTGCGCGAAATCTTATGCGGACGTTCGCTCATCAATGTTGTCAGGCCATTCTCCAGAATCTTAACCTGATCATTCAGCGTAACCAGACTCTGGCATATATTCCAGTATGTAGCCTCGATGCTGGATACAACAGCAATGTTGGATTGGCCAGCATCCATCAGCAGTTTCTCCATACGCAGATATTCGGCCCAGTTGTCACGTGTCTGGTTCATCAGTACAATCTGCTCGTCCAGCTGAGCCAGAGTATAATACATGGTAGCAGTATTCGCAACCAGCTTAGCCTGAATTGCCTGCTTGGCATACAGCATCTGCTGCCTGCTCATCTCTGCTCCCTTCTTGGCATTGCGCAGAGCCAGGAAATTGACGTTCTGCCATCCCAGCGTCATAGCAATGCCGTATGTCAGCGTATTGCTGAATGTATAACGGTTGTATGGATCCCAGGGGCGCGTGCTCGCTCCGTTCAGGTTCAGCGTAACAGAAGGAGCAAAAGCCAGTTTTGCAGCCTTCAGTGCATGCTCAACCTCTTGCAGTTGGAAGTCAGCGTTCACAATGTCCGTATTCTGCGCCAGGACACGCTCTATCAGAGACTGCAACACAGGATCGGTAAACAACTCGCGCCATTTCAGTCCGCCCAGTCCCACAGTATCACCGTTCAGAGCACCTGCAGTCAGGTCGTCACCGAATATGCTGTCGGTATTCAGGTCCTGCTCAGTTACGACATTCTCCTTCTTGTAAGTACTCAGCACTCCCTTACCACTCTTGCAGCCGGCCATAACAGCCGCTGCAAGACACACAATCAGTATCTTCTTCATATCATTCATCACTTAACCAGTCCCCCCTAAATTATTTGTTGGCAAATTCTTCACGTTCCTTGCGAATACGCTCGCGCTCCAGCTGAACCTGCGGGTCAGCCTCCTCGATCATTGCGGGACGAATCTTTTCCTGAACCCACTCAAAGAAGATGAAGAACACAGGCACCGTCAGCAAGATAGCCACAGTACCGACCAGCATACCGCCAATCACGGCAATACCTATAGTACGAGTACCGTTGGCACCTGCACCAACCGTAAATATCAGCGGAATCATACCGAAAATCATCGTCAGCACAGTCATCAGGATAGGACGCAGACGAGCCTCGGCCGCTGCATATCCGGCCTCGACGATACCCATACCCTTGCGACGGCGTTCCAATGCAAATTCGGTAATCAGGATAGCCGTCTTTGCCAGCAGGCCAATCAGCATGATGACAGCCGTCTGCAAGTAAATATTATTCTCTATCTTGCCCATGAAGATTATCGGACCCAGGGAACCGGAGGTATAACCGGCATTCCACAACCATGCAAAGCCGTATGCACCCATCAGACCGGCAGGGACACTCAGGATTACAGCCCACGGAATCAGGAAGCTTTCGTACAGCATGCTCAGTATCAGGAAAATCAGGATACAGCACACAGCATAAATCATATACGTTGCCATACTGCCCATCTGCTCGTGCTCCTCACGGCTCATGCCACCGTACTCGTAGGCATATCCGGCAGGGAATATCTTCTCGAACTCCTCATGCACCCTTGCCATAACATCCGTGCTCGAATAACCGGCATTCGGAGTCAGGTTACATGAAATACTGCTGAACAGGTTAAAGCGCGTGTCAACCTCGGGTCCCAGTATGGGAGTCAGCTTCACAAACTGGCTCAGCGGAGCCATCTTGCCCTGACTCTGAACATACATGTTGTTCAAGGCATCGCGGCTCAGGCGATCCTTCTCGCCAGCCTCCAGCATCACACGGTAAATCTTACCGAACTGGTTCATGTTGCTCACGTACGAACCACCACAGTAACTGCCCAGCTCGCTCAGCACAACCGATGGACTTACCCCGGCGCGCTTGCACTGTGCTGCATCCACCTCGACCTGGAACTGAGGGAAGTTGCGCGAATACGTCGTCATAGCGCGAGCCACCTCGGGATATTCGTTCAGTGCAGCCATCAACTTGTTTGTATATTCAAGGAACAAAGCCTTGTCACCACCAGTTTTGTCCTGCAGGTTCAATTCTATAGAACCCATACCATAGCCGGGAATCATACCAGCCTCGAACACAAAACACTGAGCTTCCGGAATCTCCTTCATCAATCTCGTGTTAAGCTTAGCGTTAGCCACCATCGTAGCACCCGACATAAAGTTATCCACAGGATGCAGGATACCGAAATTACGCTCCCTCCAATGCTTCAGACGGATGATACTCATACCGTACGATGTACCCTGACCGCCCATGAAACTGTAACCAGTCACACGGATAAAGTCACTCACCTCGTTCGTCTCCATCAGTATCTTCTCGACCTTGTCCATAGCCTTGTTCGTAGTACCCAGGTTGCTACCGGGCGATGTATTCATCACCATCATCAGGAAGCCCTGGTCCTCCTGAGGCACCAGACCCACTGACAGGTTGCTTGCAAAGAACATTATACCAGCAAACGCAATAACTACGCTGAACGGAGCAATCCAACGGTTCTTGGCACGTACCAGATGATGCAGGATACCCTTGTACTTGCCCAGCATTGCAAAGTAGCTTGCCTCGTAAGCACGGCGCGTCACGCTGTTGATGCGGCCAAAGAAACCCTTGCGTCGCTCACTGCTTGCTGGCTTCATCATCATTGCACACAGTGCGGGACACAATGTCAGCGCGCACAGGCACGAAAGACCTACCGAGGTAGCCAGGGTCACACCAAACTGAGTATAGAAGATACCGCTCGTACCAGGCATGAAGCTGACAGGGATAAACACAGCCATGAACACAAACGTACACGAAATAACCGCCATCGTAACATCACTCATTGCATCCCTCGTAGCCAGATAAGGCGAGGTATAGCCTGCGTCAAACTTAGCTTGTACGGCCTCTACCACAACGATTTCGTCATCCACAACCGTACCGATAGCAAGCACCAGGGCAAACAGCGTCAGCAAGTTGATACTGAATCCCGCAACAGCCAGACACGCAAACGTACCCTCGAGCGAAACGATGATAGCTACAGCCGGAATAAATGTGGCCTTGAAATCCTGCAGGAAGAAATACACCACCAATATCACCAGGATAATTGCGATAACCAGCGTCTCCTCGACATTGGCCATAGAAGCCAGCAGGAAGTCATTCGAGCTCGACAACTTGCGGAACTCCAGTCCAGCAGGCAAGGTCTCGCTCAACTCCTCCAGCTTGTTGCGCAAGGCATCATTCGTTTCCTTGGCGTTTGCACCTGCAATCTGGAAACACAGGAAGCCCACCGACGGATAGCCGTCACAGCCGCCGCGGAACGAGTAGCTTGCCATACCCAGCTCAACGTCAGCCACATCCCTCAGACGCAAGATACTGCCATCATCCTTGGCCATCAGCACAATATTCTTGAACTGCTCGACATCAGTCAGACGACCCGTATATTTCAGCGTGTACTGGAACACATTGTCAATATCCTTGCCGCGGCTGTCAGCAGGCTTCTCGCCAAGTGCACCCGTCGGGCACTCCAAGTTCTGTTCGGCCAGCGCATTCGAAATCATCGATGGCGTCACCCCGTGCTGGGCCATGGCGTCGGGCTTCATCCATATACGCAGCGAATACGTACCGCCAAACGCTGTAATATCACCCACGCCCTTGACACGTTTAAGCTGCGGCAAAATATTGATATCTAGATAGTTAGACAGGAAATCCTCGTCATACTGCCCGTTCGTGCACACCAGTGCATTCGTCTGTAGGAAGGCATTCTGGCGCTTCTGCGTCGTAACACCTATGCGCGTCACCTCCTGCGGCATCAGACCCAGCGCCTTGCTCACACGGTTCTGCACATTCACTGCCGCCATGTCCGGATTCGTGCCCTGCTTGAAATACACCTGTATCGTGGCACTGCCCGAGTTGGTGGCAGTCGACGTCATGTACGTCATGTTCTCGACACCGTTTATACTCTCCTCCAGAGGCACGATTACCGCCTTCATCACGGCATCCGCATTCGCACCCGTATACGTCGTGCTCACCACAATCGTAGGCGGTGCAATGTCGGGGTACTGCTCAATAGGCAGCGTAGCCAGGCTTATTGCACCCAGCAGCAGAATCATAATGGCAATCGACATTGCCATTACAGGCCTCTTGATAAATATATTATTCTTCATCTGTATTATCCTCCCCCAGAATTACTTCACCTTCTGACCCTCGTGCACCATACCGGCACCCTCGGCAATAATCTCGGTTCCGGCAGCAACACCGTCAGTAATGATAAACTCCTTGCCCGAGCTCAGCGGGTCGATACTTACATTGATACCCTTTGCAGTACCGTCCTGGGCAATCGTGTACAGGCGGAACCTGTCCTGAACCTGCATGGTGGCAGATGCCGGAACCACCAGCGCATTCTTGTAAGTCACCGGGATAATCACGTTACCCGTCGAACCAGAATGCAGCAGCCCCTCGGGATTTTCGAATACAGCCCTAAGCTGCACGCTGCCCGTATTGCGGTCAATCACACCGCTCACTGTCTCCACCTTGCCCAGATGGTCATACTCGCTGCCATCCACCAACAGCAGGCGCACTGCAGGCATTGCCTCCACAGCCTTCTCGGGCGAGCCGCTATTACGCGTCATCTTCAGGAACTCAGCCTCGTTCATGCTGAAGTAAACCCACATGCTGCTGTTGTCGCTAATTGTTGTCAAGGGCTGTGGAATAGTACTTCCCACCAGTGAGCCCTGACGATAGGGCAGTACACCCACTACACCGTCAGCAGGACTCTCGACCCTGGTATGCTCGACATCCTCGCGCGCATCCATTACATGAGCCTCGGCCTGAGCCACCTGCGCCTTGGCGTTCATCAGCGCATTGTACGCAGTCTTCAGGTCAAAGTCGCTTATCACATTCTGCTCACGCAACGTCTGCTTGCTCTCGTAGTTGAGCGCTGCAGTAGCCTCGGCAGCCTTTGCAGCCTTTAGCATAGCCTCGGCATTGTTCAGTGCTGCCTGGAAGGGAACAGGATTAATCACAAACAAAGTCTGTCCGCGACGTACGCGCTGACCCTCGGTGACACATATCTTCAGCAGTGTACCGCCCACCTGTGGATACACCTCCACATCCTGGCAACCGCGAATCGTTGCACTATACTTCCTGTCTATCACCATATCCTTCTTCTCGACCTTAGTCGTCTTGAAAGGCACAACTGACTCCTTCTTCTCAGCCTTGCCGCACGATGATACCAATACACCTGCAAACGCAATGAGCGCGATGCAGACAACCCAGTTCATTTTCTTCATATTCACAATATTTTTACGTGTTATCTTATTTATTTAATAATGCGCGTACATATGCATACGCGCGTTAAGCGCCGCAAAGTTATAAAAAATACGGCAAGTAAGAAAATGAAATAGGTGAAAGACAACACATCTTCCACCCATTTCCCTCTATAATTAACAAATGTTAACGGATTTCGATTTCCTCCTTCACGTCAATCTCCTGTCCCTCGGTATCGTAAATTTCGTATTGCAGTATAGCCAGTTTCTGACTGGGAATCACCCTTACCCCCATACCATACTTCCACTGCCACTTGCGCTTCAGCGACATGATGCCCTGGTTGATATAGGCATAAACGTACGGATGCACGTGCAGCGTAAACGCCTTTATGCCCAGATGGTTCTGCATCATCTGTATCTTACCCTCCAGAACCTTGGTAAACAGCAGGCTGCTCTTAATCTTGCCCGTACCGTGACACGTCGGGCATTCCTCCTCGACCTGTACGTCCATTACCGGACGCACACGATGTCGCGTAATCTGCATCAGGCCGAACTTGGTCAGCGGCAGGATGTTGTGCTTGGCCCTGTCGTTCTTCATATTCTCTGTCATGCGTTCGAACAGCTTCTGGCGGTTTTCGGCAGACTTCATGTCAATGAAATCGACAATTATTATGCCTCCCATATCCCGCAGGCGCAACTGTCTTGCCAGCTCGTCCGCAGCACCCAGGTTCACCTCCATCGCATTCGCCTCCTGCGAGTCATCCTTCTTCGTACGGTTACCGCTGTTCACATCCACCACATGCAGTGCCTCGGTATGCTCGATAATCAGATAGGCACCCCCTTTGTACGTTACCGTCGTGCCAAAGCTGGACTTGATTTGGCGCGTAATGTCGAAATTGTCGAATATAGGTAGTGCCCCCTTGTACAGATGCACGCAGTCGGCACGTTCCGGAGCAATCAGCGAAACATAGTCCTTGACCTCGTGGAACACATCCTCGCGGTTAACATATATCCCCTCGTACGATGGGTTGAACAGGTCCCGCAGCATACCAACTGCACGGCTTGACTCCTCGTACACCATACAAGGCATATCATTGGCCTTCTGCGCCCTTGTCAGTGTATCCGTCCAACGCTGTACCAATATCTTCAGCTCGTTGTCCAGTTCGCTGGCACGCTTGCCCTCGGCCACCGTGCGCACTATAACCCCCACGTTGTTGGGCTTCATACTCTCGATAACCTGCTTCAGCCTTGTCCTTTCCTTTTGGTTCTTGATCTTGGCGGATATGTTGACCTTGTTCTCGAACGGAATTAGTACCAGAAAACGTCCTGCAAAACTCAGCTCGCAAGTCAACCTGGGCCCCTTGGTGCTAATTGGTTCCTTGACAATCTGCACCAGTACCTCCTGGCCCTGCTGCAGCATCGTCGTAATCTTGCCATCCTTGGGCGTGTCAGGCAAAACCTGTACCTTGCTGGCAGACGGTAGGTTCTTCTTGTCCGACAGGACGCGCTTCAGATACTTGGCATACGTCTGGAACTTAGGTCCCAGGTCCAGGTAATGCAGAAAGGCATCCTTTTCGTAGCCAACGTTTATGAAGCTCGAGTTCAGTCCAGGCATCAGTTTGCGCACCTTGGCCAGATATATGTTGCCCACCTGGAAGCTTGCCTCCTGGCTCTCCTCCTGGTATTCCATCAGTTTCTTATCCTCGGTCAGAGCGATAGAAATCTTCTTGGGCTGTACATCCAAAAAAAGTTCGCTGTTCATCCTATCCTGATACCTTCGATATAAAAAACCAGCGGCTATACCTTATTAAATTAAATAACACAGGTAGTGCCACTGGAGTTATTCCTTTCAAGCATGCGCCTATCCAGACGGCAAGATATTTACTTGCTCTTATGTCTGTTCTTACGCAGTCTCTTCTTACGCTTGTGCGTCGCCATCTTGTGACGCTTGTGCTTCTTTCCGTTAGGCATAATTTAATTCTATTTGACGTTAATACTTTTTTCAGCGTGCAAAGGTAAGGAAAAAAAATTATAAGTCCAAACCTTTTTCCTATTTTTATGTTTTTTCTAACCGCTAACCGCTAACCTCTAACCGCTAACCGCTAACCATTATCCACCACCGTCATCAGCGCAACATCGTATTTAAGCGGATCTGTAGCATCCCAGCTGCGAAAAATTTCGGTCAGACGGCAGCAACTTTTCCACGAAGCCTGATTCATCCCTGTCAGTTCGGCCGTCAGCCTGCACACATGCACATCCATTACGGCATACAGGTCCCTCTGGCTATGGTTGCGCCAGAGTCCCAGGTCTGGCGCCTGCGTGCGTATCATCCAGCGCAGGTACATACATATCCGCTTGCAGGCAGATGTGCCAAAAGTTCCCAGGCGTGCCGGCTTAAGCCATACAGACAGCTCGCGGATAATCCCATCGATGTTGCGACCGGCAAAATACCCCTCCAGCGTACTGCAGCCAGAGGATGCCAATGCACGTTGTATGTTCTCGCACACCAGGATAAACGCATCACGGTTAAGCGTGCGGTAAACACAGTTGTTTCTGGCATCCATATACGAATCCCTGTAAGCCCCCGACATGACAAACGCCCCCGGTCGCCACTTCATCTCTACGCCCAGCATCCTGCGCGCAGCACTCCGGATGGCCTTGCGGTTGCCCCACGATATCATTGCTACGAACAGTGCCCCCAGCTCAATGTCCAGCAGGTTGTCCGTATGCTCCTTCAGCTCATAGACAATGCCGCAGGGGTCAACCTGCAGGAAACTGTCTATGTTGAAGGTCTCGGCATACGATCTGTCCAATCTCTCTTTTGTTATCTTCATCAGTGCAAAGTTAGCAATAAAACACAATTCAACAGCCACAATATACCATAATTATCAAAAAAACTATTACCTTTGCCTGCAAAATAAACGTTTAACCGTTAACCACTATGAACAAAGTCATGCTTATCGGCAATGTAGGCGTGGACCCCGAGGTACGCTATATCGACCAGGGAGTTGCCGTAGCCAGCCTGCGCCTTGCCACCACCGAACGAGGCTATACACTGAAGAACGGCACACAGGTACCCGACCAGACCGAATGGCACAATGTCGTGCTATGGCGTCAGTTGGCCGAGACCGTCGAAAAATACGTCCACAAGGGTGACAAACTATATATCGAGGGCAAGCTGCACACACGCAGCTATGACGACCGCAACGGCAACAAACGCTATGTAGTCGAAATCTGGGCAGACGCAATGGAAATGCTAAGTCCCAAGCCACAGGCCCCAGCGGAGCCGCAGGCCACAAACGCTAACCCATAACCGCCCGCCTTGTACACTCTTACCGACATCCAGATAATTACATACGCACCCACCCTATGGGCATGGGTCGCTCTTGCTGTCAGCCTGCTGTTGCTCATCTGCAGTGGGTTGGCATCCGCCAGCGAGATAGCATTCTTCAGCCTCACCCCTCAGGACCTGTCGCAACTGGACGAGGAACACAGTGCCAGCGACCGCTGCATCAACCGCCTGCGTCGGCACCCCGACCGCTTGCTTGCCACCATACTGATACTTAATAACCTGGTCAACGTGTCAATAATCATACTGCTCAACTATTTCTTCATGAAATGGCTCAGCTTCGGTCCAGGCAGTGAGTGGATAGAGTTCTTGATACTTACCGTACTGCTCACATTCCTGCTCCTCCTGTTCGGCGAGGTTATGCCCAAGATATACGGCACCCAGCACACGCTGTCTTTCTGCCGCTCCATGTCCCAGGTACTGCTGCTCCTGCGCAAGATGTTCTGGCCCCTGTCCACGCTGCTGATGATGAGCAAGGCCTTCACCGACCGCGTCGTACAGCACGACACCGAATCCTTTACCGTCGATGACCTGGAGAAGGCAATGGAGCTCACCGACCAGAAAGACATCGCACAGGAGAGCCAGATGCTGCAAGGCATCATACGCTTTGGCGGCGAGATGGCGCGCGAGGTCATGACCCCCCGTGTGGATATCGTTGACCTGGACATACGCGCAACCTTTCCTCAGGTCATACAATGTATCATAGAAAACAACTACAGCCGCATACCCGTATATAGCGGTAACGAGGATAATATCAAGGGAGTCCTGTACATCAAGGACCTGCTCCCTCATCTTCAGAAACCAGCCAATTTCCGCTGGCAGTCCTTGGTGCGCGCACCATACTTTGTCCCCGAGACCAAGATGATAGACGACCTGCTGCGCGATTTCCAGCAGAACAAGGTACACATTGCCATAGTCGTAGATGAATTTGGTGGAACCAGCGGTATAGTCACCATGGAGGACATCATCGAGGAAATCGTAGGCGAGATAGATGACGAGTACGATGATACCGAAAAGAGCTATCAGCGCCTGAACCACAATACATACATCTTCCAGGCCAAGACCTTGCTTACGGATTTCTACCGCATCATGCACCTTGACGACGATTACTTCCAGGAGGTCGAGGGCGATGCCGACACACTCGCAGGCCTCCTGCTCGAAATCAAGGGCGAATTCCCCACACTCCACGAGAAGATAACGTATCAGGACTTTACCTTCGAGGTCATGGAAATGGACAACCGCCGCATCGTTGCCATCAAGGTCATCCACCGCCCTGCAAAACTTTAGTCCGATGAAACAGGAGCTGATAAAGAAATTGCTTGATGCGCTCGGAGAATATGCGTCATTGGGAATTGCTGATCAGATAGACTATAAAAAGTTCTATTTGTATTCGCTGATAACCCATTCTACAGCTATTGAGGGCAGCACGGTTACGGAGATTGAGAATCAGTTGCTTTTCGACGAAGGCATTACTGCAAAGGGACGTAGCATACAAGAGCAAATGATGAATCTCGATCTGAAAGCGGCATACGAACATTCTATGCGATTGGCACATCAGCACGAAGATTTCTCTGTGGAATTGCTCAAAAGCCTTTCGGCGCTTGTAATGAAGAATACAGGAGCCTCGTATAACACGGCACAAGGCTTTTTCGATGCCTCTAAAGGCGACCTTCGCTTGGTTGGTGTTACAGCCGGCATTGGTGGACGTTCGTACATGAATTATCAGAAAGTTCCTGCCAAGTTGGAAGAGTTTTGTAAACAACTTAATCAGCGAAGGAATGAACTGTCAGTCCTGGATGACATTATTGCAAAATATCTCTTCAGTTTCGATGCTCACTATCAGTTGGTGACCATTCATCCTTGGGTTGATGGCAATGGACGTATGTCCCGACTTGTAATGAACCACCTGCAATACGAGTTTGGATTAATCCCGGTGAAAATAGTCAAGGAAGATAAAGCCGAATATATTCAAGCCTTGGTTGATTCCCGAGAACAGGAATCTCTTGAACCTTTCAGCGAGTTTATGTTGGAAGAGCACATCCGGAATATCAGAAAGGAGATAGCGGAATACAAGAAATCACTGGAAACTGACCCGATAAAAGGTATTTCTGACCCGATAAAAGATATTCCTGACCCGATAAAAGAGCGACTTTATCAAGCTGTTTTACAGAATGGCACTCTCAACTATGCCGAATACGCAGTTGTCGTAGGCGTATCAGAAGCAACTGTGAAACGTCGTCTCGGCGAGTTGAAAAAAGAAGGGGCTATCATTCGAGTCGGTAGTAATAAGAACGGTCATTGGGAGGTTGTGAACTCAGCAACTGATTAAAGCGATAGAAGACATGTTGGGGTATTGGGACCTGTGGGAGAAGGTGAACAGCCCCAACTTTAAAGGAGTCGAATTCTACATCTTTTGGCAGAGGCAGGCAGCAACGCTTTTTGTTGACTCCTGGGGTGGACACGTGTGGAGTCGGGGAGGGTGCAAGTGCCGGTTCCTGGGGGGCGAGATTTATACGACTTGAAGCAGTGATGAAGCAGTGATGTAAAAACCGCTTTTTCTTACTCAATTTACTTACTTACTTAC
>ODAI012302731.1_pt1 | contig 15792 bp, 8 predicted proteins | sample 1539321 | NCBI WGS metagenome assembly ODAI01 (sample SAMN02144231, study PRJEB22623) | gut metagenome | biome: sheep rumen | host: Ovis aries | place: New Zealand
GAAGGCATTTATGTCATGCTATATTCTTGTTACTGTCGATATTCCTAATTCTGTTACGGAGATTGGCGATGAGGCATTCAGGGACTGTGAGAGCCTCACAGGCATTGTCTTTCCTAAAAGACTGAAGTCAATAAACTATCGTCTGTGCTATGGTTGCATAAGACTTAACAATGTCACTATTCCTGATGGCTTGGAGTCAATAGGTAAGCAAGCATTCGTTGGATGTGGCTACCTTGTTCTCAGAGTGCCAAGTAGCGTGAAGAGCATTGGCGAAAATGCTTTTGCAGGTGGCTTTACCGCTCGCAACAAGTTGACGAATGGCACATCGTTAGACCTTACGTCTTATGGGTTGACGGTGTATGACAAGATAACGGACGATGGACTTTGTATTCATAACAATGTCATAGTCGGATATGTTGGAAAGTCTCCTTCTGTTGTTATACCGGAAGGTGTGGTTGGTATAGATGATGATGTGTTTGCTTATTCTTATATTAAGTCTATTACCATTCCTCAAAGCGTGAAAAGCATTGGTAAACGTGCATTCTATAATAGCAGTATCTCTTCCATAGAGTTGCCAAACGATTTGGCTTGTATTAGCGATAGTGCATTCTGTGGATGTACTGTTATTTCATCAATTCGGATACCTCATCTCGTCACGGAAATAGGAGATGGAGCTTTTGACGGTTGCCAGAACCTTGAAACAGTAATAATGCCAGAAGGTTTGAAAAGCATTGGTTGTCGTGCGTTCTCTGGATGTGTAAAAATAGCTTCTGTTAAGATTCCGAGTACGGTGACAAATATTGGTAACAATGCATTTCGTTTATGTAAGGGCATCATTGACTTTGTTATCCCTGATGGTGTGGAAACCATTGGCGAAGGTGCTTTTTCATACTGTGATGGGCTGAAATCAATCAGTATAGCACAATCTGTTAAAAGCATAGGAAGCTACGCTTTCAAAGCCAGTGCCATCGAATCGATAGAAATACCTAACACGGTTAAAAGTATGGGCAAGGGTGTGTTTGATAACTGCTCAAAACTTGCATCGATTGTGATTGCAACGGAACATGTGAGTGATAGCCTGTTTTATAATGCTCACTTTAAGAATATAGTTCTGACCAATTCTGTGAAATCTATAGGTAATGGTTCTTTCTCAGGTTGTATTGTTGATTCATTGGTCATACCAAATTCATTGGAAACTATAGGTGCTTACGCTTTCAGTAGTTGTAATATTGATTCAATATTTATACCTAATATTAAAAGAATAGATATTGGCGCTTTCCAGCTATGTCCACTGGAATTTGTAAGACTGTCAAATTCATTGGAAACTATAGGTGCTTACGCTTTCAGTAGTTGTGATATTGATTCAATATTTATACCTTATTCAGTAAAAAGCATTGGAAAGTGTGCATTCTCTGGCTGTAATAGTCTTGTATATGCAAATATTGGCATGGAACATATATGTGACAGTATGTTTTATAATACAAAACTAAGCAACGTGGTTCTGACCAATTCCGTGAAAAGTATAGGAAACTATTCCTTCGGCAAAACTCGTTTGAGATCAATCGAGATTCCAAATTCTGTGAAAAGTATTGGTAAGGCAGCTTTTTCTGGCTGTAAATATCTAAAGAACGTAGAATTGTCTAATTTTTTGAACGAAATAGGCGATTCGGCATTTGCAAAATGTACAAAACTTAGCTCGATAGAGATTCCAAATTCTGTGAAAAGTATTGGTAAGGCAGCTTTTTATGGCTGTAATTATCTAGAGAACGTAGAATTGTCTAATTCTTTGAACAAAATAGGCGATTCGGCATTCGCAAAATGTACAAAACTTAGCTCGATAGAGATTCCAAATTCAGTAAAGAGTATTGGAGACTATGCTTTTTATGACTGTAAACATCTAAAGAACGTAGAATTGTCTAATTCTTTGAACAAAATAGGCGATTCGACATTTGCGGAATGTTGGGAGCTTCTCTCTATTTCCATTCCAAATTCTGTGAAAGAGATTGGTTGTAAAACGTTCTATGGCTGTATGACACTTGACTCGATTGCTATTCCTAATTCTGTGAAGAAGATAGGAGACTATGCATTCTGTGCGTGTTATGATCTGCGTATTCTTGTTCTCCCAAGTTCTGTTACATCAATAGGAAAATATGCTTTTGCATCTTATGCAGACGTTGATGAGAATGATGAAATAGTATATTATGAAGAACAAGATGCTTATTGTACCATGGATTCTGTATATTCTCTTCTCAAAGATCCTGCGAATGTTGATTGTGCAATGCTACCATTTGGTGAAAAGGATCCAGATCCTGATAATGAGCACATTCTGTATGTGTTGCCAGGATTAGTTGATGTGTACAAGGGATTGGAATGTTGGAATGTTTTCACTGATATCCGTGAGATGTCTGATGAGATGTACAAGAAGCTGATGGGTGACGAGGAAACATACATAGCTTCTACAGATGCAGACTCTGACATCCGTGTCATTGCTGATGACGACAAGATTACAGTCTTGGGAGCAAAGCCTGACACAACTGTCAGGGTGTATGACACAAGTGGAAGGCTTGTCGCAGTCCACAGTATAAATGATGGCTCAGATATCCGTATTGACGCCAAGGGTACTTATGTGGTTAAGGTTGGTGATACAACATACAAGGTGATGAATTAGGTCGTAAGTCCATAAAGACAATAAAAGCCCGACATGAGGATGTCCTTATGTCGGGCTTTATATTATGCAATTGTCTTCTTATACTTATCTTCAATCAAATCAGGAACTCCGTGCAAGGAGTGTTGTCACGGTCGTTCATGAGGTTGACGAGGATATCGTCACGCTTGCCATTGGCTATGATGACGCTGATGCCCTTGGCTGCCGTCTTGGATGCAACGCTGCTCTTGCTTTGCATGCCTCCGCGTCCTGCGCTCGACTTGGTGGTCTGGATGTAGTCGCTCAGGTCCTTGCCGGGCTTGACGATGCTGATGAGGCGCGACTCCGGGTCGGATGGGTTGCCCGTGTATATGCCGTCGATGTTGCTCAGTATGATTAGCATCTGGCTCTCGGTCATCTCTGCTATGAGACCCGAGAGTTCGTCGTTGTCCGTAAACATCAGCTCGGTAATGCTGACTGTGTCGTTCTCATTGACGATAGGCAGGACATCGTTGGCAAGCATCACCCTGAGACAGTTCTCCTGATTCTTGCGGTGCTCTGAGTCGCCGAAGTGCTCCTTCATGGTCAGTACCTGCCCTACGGAGATGCCGTACTCACGGAACATCTCGAAGTAGCGGTTCATAAGCTTTGCCTGTCCTACGGCTGAGAACAGCTGACGCTGGTCCACCGAGTCGAGGTCGGTCACGATGTGCTTCAGCTCGCTCCTGCCTGACGCTACGGCTCCTGATGACACGAGGACTATCTCGTGCCCCTGCTTACGGAGTTCTGCTATCTGGTCAACAAGGGCTGACATCCTTGTTACGTCGAGGCTTCCGTCCTGACGTGTCAATACGTTGCTTCCTATTTTTATGGTAATACGCATAGTGTTTTATTGTGTTTTTTGTGTGTATTGGCATACACACTTTTAATTTTCAACTTTTAATTTTTAACTTTCCGTCATCCTCCTACCTTGGCGTTGAGTCCCATGTTACCGAACAGGCTGATGATGCGATTGAGCGTTGCTTCGTCAGGCTCGCCCATGTCTATGCCCTCGGGATTATAGTGTGTGCCCATCCTCTCGTGCTTGCCCTTGCCTATGTCGTGGTAGGGGAGGATGTTGACCACTTCGGGAGGCGTCGGCAATCCCTTCAGGAACTCGGCTGCCCTGCGTATGCTGTCATCGTCGGCATTCACTCCCTTGATGAGCGGGATGCGAATCCAGTAGCGTGTTCCTTGCTCTGATACGTAACGTATGTTGTCGAGTATCTGTCTGTTCGGGACACCTGTCAGGCGTTGGTGACGTTCGCTGTCCATGGTCTTCAGGTCGATGAGGAAGAGGTCCGTGAGCGGCATCACCCGTGCTATTGTGCTTTGCGAAGCGTAGAGCGTGGTGTCAACCGTTACGTGGAAGCCACGCCGTCGCAGCTCGGTGAGGAGAGTGACGAGGTAGTCGGCGTGCATCAATGGTTCACCGCCACAGACGGTTACGCCGCCTCCGCTTTCCTCCATCACCTGTCGCTCTTTCTCTATGACGGTCATCAGGTCATCCATTGCCCATTCCTTACCTGCCATCTGGAGGGCGAGGGTAGGGCACTCGTCCGTACACTTGCCGCAGAGGATGCACTTGCCGCTATCCTTTATGCCGTCGGGCGTCAGGGTGAGGTTATGCTGCGGACATACGTCCACGCAACTCTTGCAGCCTATGCACTTCTTGCGTGTGTATAGCTTGACGGGCTTGGCATCTATCCCTTCCGGGTTATGGCACCATACGCAGTGGAGGGGGCAACCCTTCAGGAAGATGGTTGTCCTTATTCCCGGACCGTCATTGACGGCAAACCGCTTGATGTCGAATATTAGTGCCATTAGAATGAATGCTTACCTTGCCCCTTGTTTCAATTCATTGGCAAAGGTAAGCATTTTATTTCGGATTCTCAGTCTTCTTGCTCTTTTTGTTGCTGTTTGCTATGTTATCTGTCCGGGTAAGGGTGTCTTGATGCCTGCCTAATGAAGAAGCGCACCCTTTCCGTGACGGAAGATGGGTGCGCTCAAAAAAAAATAAACAGATTGATGTCGAATGCTCTTATTCAGAGAGCATCGTCACTTCGGTGCAACGCTTTGCATCGAGTATGCGTTTTGCCATTCGTTGTATGTCGGCTGCGGTAATGTCGTCCACCATCTTGCAGTAGTTGATGTCGAAGTCGATACCGTCGTTCAGTTCGTGCCATACGATGTAGCTCCAGTAGTCGTTAGTGATAGCAGCCTGCTGGTACTGCTTCTTGAGGTATTCCTTCACCTTCCTGATGCTTGACTCGGCTGGTCCGTGGTCGGCTATGTGCTGAAGCTGCATGTATATAATAGGTGTAAGCTCGTCGTATCGCTTAGGGTCACCCTTGTATGAGATGACGAGTGTTGCGTTAGGCTTGTCGTCGTTGTCGAGGTCGAAGTCCACGCTCACGCCGTATGTGCCACCCATCTCCTCTCTGACTGAGTCGGTGTAGGCTATGGAGAGGCATCGCTTGAGGAAGTCGAGTTCGAGGTCGCTCTTTGCGGTGAACGGTACGTCAGCCGTGTAGTAGATGCTCACGTTGGCAAGCGGTGTTGCCTGTTTCTTCGTGAACTTGTGTACCGACTTGCCGCCTACTATCTGTGGCACGTTGGCTTCATTGGCTTTCTCGTGCTTGCCTGCCGAAGGGAGTGTTGCAAGGTACTGGCAGAGCATGCGTCGCAGTTCCTGCTCGTCGTAGTTGCCGATTACGACTGTCTTGAAGTTGGAAGCATCGCTGAAGCGTTCCTTGTATATCTGCATGATGCGGTCGTAGCTCACCTTGTCGAGTGTTGACTGCACCACTGGTTCCATGCGTGGGTTGTGCCCGTAGAGGATGGCACGGATTGAGTCGTTGTAGTCCACCTTAGGCGAAGCGTTTCGGTTGGTGAGGAAGGCACGGTTACGGTTGATGAACTCGCGGAAGGCGAGTGTATCTTTCCTTGGCTGTGTGAAGTAGAGGTAGGCAAGCTCGAACATGGTCTTCATGTCCTTTACGGATGCGCTTCCGCTTATGCTCTGGCTCCTTGTTCCCACAGACGGACTTACGCTTGCCGTCTTGCCTGTGAGCATCTTGCGGAGTGTCATCTCGTCAAACGTGCCCACGCCGCCTTCTGTTGCTGCGCTGGTGATGAGGGAGAAGTTAGGGATGTCCTCGTCGCCATAGAGTGAGGTACCGCCTTCTGCCTCCATGCGTAGGCTTACGGCATCGTTGCTGTAGTCGGTCTTGCGTGCATACACCTTCATGCCGTTGGAGAGTGTCAGTTCGGTGAAGCCGTGCTTGTAGGGCTTCTCGCTCACGATGCTTCCCGCCTCAGGCAGGTTGGTGATAAGGTCTTTGCCGAGTGCCTGTTCCGTGTAAGGTGCGTAGCTGAGGCGCTGTGCGGCAAGGATGACCTGCTCAATCTGATTCTCTGATGGTACCTTGACCGTTGGCTTGTCTGGTGCGTACATGACCACCACCTGATTACGGTCTGTTATGAGTTCCTTGACGGCACGGTTCACCTCGTCGAGGCTCACCTCCTTGTCCATCTTCTTTGTGTTTGCCAGTTCGTAGTCTGCGGAGAGGATTGGCTCACCGTTGAGGAAGTTGTTGACGCAGTCGTTCACGTAGTGTGAGTTGCGGTAGTCGTTGCGCATCTTGTATCGGCGCTCGGCTATGTTGATGCGCTGTGCCTTGGCGCGGTCAAGCTCCGTCTGGGTGAAGCCGTGCTGACGTGCCTGCTCTGCTATGCCCACCGCTGCTATGATGCCGCCGAAGATGTTGTCCTGCTTGCAGCTTATGCTCATTGAGAATGCGTCCTTCGTCCTGCTCATGAAGAATGACGATGCGTGAGCCGAAGCGCTCTGTACGGGTGAGCCTGTCTGGTAGCGAAGCTCAGCGTAGCGGTCGTTCAGCATACTCGTGATGAGCCCGTCGATGTAGTCGCCTCGCAGGTACTCTTCGCTGTCCTTCTTGTCGTCGGGTGTTGCATCGCGCTTCTGGTAGATGTGGCAGAGCACTATTGGCTGCTCGGCATCCTTCTCTATTGCCACTATCATCGAGTCATTGTCAGCCACTGGATAGTAGATGCGCTTGGCAGGGTTCTTCGGCATTGGTATTGATGCGAACGTGCGCTTTATCTTCTTCTCCATCTTGTCCACGTCGATGTCGCCCACCACGACGATAGCCTGGAGGTCCGGGCGATACCACTTGTGGTAGTAGTCACGGAGGTCCTTGTACGGAAAGTTATCGACGATGTCCATGTACCCGATAGGGAGGCAGTCCTCATACTTAGTTCCCTTGTACACCTTAGGCATGGCGCTTTCCATGAGTCTCTGCACAGCCATGCCGGAACGGCGGTTGCGCCATTCCTCATGTATCACGCCACGCTCCTTGTCTATCTCCTTGTCCTCAAGGAGCAGGTAGTGGCTCCAGTCGTGCAGCACGAGCAGGCATGAGTCGATGATGCCCTCCCGCTTGAGCGGTGCTGAGCCTATGTGATAGACGGTCTGGTCTATTGAGGTGTAGGCATTGAGGTTTGCGCCGAACTTCACGCCGATGCTTTCGCACCATGGCACTATGCCGAGCCTTTTGCCCTTGCCCGGGAAATTCCTTGTGCCATTGAATGCCATGTGCTCAAGGAAGTGTGCCAGTCCTCGCTGACGTGGCTCTTCGAGTATGGAGCCTACACGCTGTGCGATGTAGAAGTCGGCAAGTCCTTTCTCCTTGTCATTGTGGCGTATGTAGTAGGTCATGCCGTTCTTCAGCTTTCCCTTGCGTACTGCCTTGTCTTGTGGCAGCTGTGCTGCTGCCGTGAGAGGCAGTAGCAGAGCTGCTATCAGTGTAATGATGTTTCTTCTCATCCTGTATTGTCTGTTTATTTCTTTCTGTATTAATTACTTATTGCCTTCTGCATGAAAAGTCTTTCCTTTCCCTGCACTTCAATCCCTTGTTCCGCTAAAGCCTTTCAAGGTCGTGTCCGAACGAGTTGGCAGGTCGTGCCCTTGTCACTTAGTCCCTTGTAACCTTGTCACCTTGTAGATGGTCACCTTGTCACTTGATGAGAGAAGCCGTAGCCTCTGGGATGAAGTCGTTCGTTGAGTTGTTTGTGTCGATATACTTGCCGTTGGCATCCTGCTTACGGATGACAGACTTGTTGAAACGGGTCTCGTCCTTGTCCACCTTACCGCAGTATGTCCATCCAGCGTCGATGCTTGCATCGAGTACGTTCCACTCGTGCACTGACTCCACGCTCAGGTTCACACCGTCAAGAATCCACGAGTTAGGCACCTTATAGATTCCCTTCTTGGTCATCTCCTTTGAGAAGTCACCGAAGACGAACAGATACTTGGCGTCATAGCTGTAGTTCTCCAGCCAGTCCTCCTTCATTGTACGCATCCTGGCAATAGCCATTGAGTTGAAGCCACGGCTGTGGAACTGGTAAACGGTTGCTGTGTAACTATACCACTTGTCGAGGTTCGGTGCCTTGCCGTCAGGGTCGGTGAACTTCGGATTGCTTGACTCGTCGTACACCTCGAAGTCGGCATCCGACTGGTCTATTGAGTTAGGATAGCTCTCCTTGTGGTTGATGGCATTGACCGCAATCTTCAGGCTCTTGCCTGCCGCTACTGGCACGCTCTTGCCATCGCCCGGAATCATGTAGCAAGCCTGAACAGAGAAAGCCTCCGACATGATGTCTGGTGTGTAGTCCTCCTTCTGAGTGGTGAGGAAGGCAGACTCGAGGAGTGCGATGCTGTCGGCGTAGAGCGTCATGTCACTGTTGTTCGTGATGATGATGTACTGGTCGCCGGAGTATGAGCCTGTCTCGGTCGTAGTTCCTGTGAAGAATATCTCGCTGATGACGAATCCGCCCTGCGCAGTGAATGTGCTCACCACCATCTTGATTGTTGGGCTTGCCGCACTCAGCTTCACGTTGTCAGAGTTCACGTCGAAGTCCTTGTTGCCTGCTATGCCGTTGTATGTGAAGTCAAGGTGACCTCTCATTGCCACGTTATAGGTTCCCTCCTCAATGTCGCCGAGGTTGAGCTGGTACGTGTTGCCGTTCTTGACGAACTTGTCACTTCCTATTGTATATTCCCTCTGTGTCTGCACGTTTGTGAGCTTGGCAGATGCGTTGCTGAGTACTGCGTTCTCAAGGTTGGCAGGAATCTCGAGCGTAACGGTTGTCACTGGGATTACCGCAATATCGTCATCGTCACTTGAGCATGAAACCATTGCCATGCCCCCTACAAGCATCATCATGATGCCCTTGATTAAATTCTTTTTCATCTTTTTTTTTATTTTTATAATTTTTATTCTTTGTCAAATTTTTTTTACATATTCTGTTAAAACTGTATTGTTGTTTTTGCCGCCAAGCGGCCAGTTAAAAAAAACATGGGGAAAACCAAAGAAAACAAAAGAAAACACAGAAATTAACAATTAATAATTAACATGCCTATGTCCCGGATGGCGTTCCTACCCCACGGGGAGGTTAGGAGGGGGCCTCTCTTCCCTGTTTTTCTAATAGGCGCCTTAGCGCAAAAAGAAAATTTGAGATTGCTACAGCATCAGAATACCATGCCTACCGACAGGCTTACACCCCACATCCTTTCGCTCGTGGTGCAGTGAGTGTATGTGCCGCCAGCCTCGACAAACAGTCCGAACATCTCATCCCTGACATCATAGTCGGCACGCACCTTGGCTGACAGGGTAGTGTAGTCTGCCTTGGCGTAGTCAGCCTTGTGGCGAATCATCGTCGTGAACGCCTCCTTCATATTGGCGTAAGGCATCACCACCTTGTGCGTGAGGCAACTGCTGTATGCCGCATGAGCATCTATGCTGAGCCGTAACGGTGACACATTGAGGTCGAGCCACTGCACGTCCATCGTGCCGAATACGTGTGATGTCTTCATCCTGCGCTCTGGATACACATATTCCTCGTCTTCACTCCTGTAGCCGCCCCTCAGCGTGGCGTTCCACTTGCCCTTGCCATACATGGCACCAACGGCTGTGGTCAGCTCCTTGTCGTGGTACATGGTCAGTGTCGCAATCACGGGATATGAGCCACCGTAAGAGTCGCCGCACACGTTCTCGTCGCCCGTCTTCCTGGTGTACTTTGCCTGTCCGTATATCGCCATGCGCTCCGCACCCTTGTGCCTCCATCCCACGTTGGCATCAATGCCCTCCACGTAGAGCTTGGTGAGCGGCAGGGCGTTGTAGTCAGCCAGCTTGCGCTCGTAGTGTCGTCTTGACAGGTTACAGTCGGCATTCATGCCCTTTCCCTTGTCAGGAGCGAGGTTGAGCACGAGGCTTGCACCACCGCCATCGTAGTATATGCTACGCTTGTCGCCCGAGAAACGTGCATACTCCGTACCGAGACCCGTCATCTGGTATTCGGGGATGACGCCTTCCTCGTCGTAGAAGCTGACACTGTTCGTTTGCCTGTATATGTTGGCTTCGAGACCCGCACCGAGGCTGTAGCCACTCAGTGCCAGGGCAGCTCCTCCACGCAGGGTGAGGTCGGACACTATTCCCCGCATACGAGGGTCGGTGTCGCGGTATTCCTGTTCAGCCCTGAACGTCATCTCGCCACCGAGACTGATGCGGTCAATGCGTGTGGCATAGCCGCCCGAGAACGTGTAACGTTCACCTTCAGTGTTGCCTCCCAACGTGTCGGCAAGGACGTAAGGCTTCAGGAGAGCGTAGTCCGATGTGGAGCACCATGTTACGTTCATCCGTTGCCCTGACGTGTAGCCAGCCTCGCCCCATACAGCCGTCCTGTCCGTCAGGCGCAGGAACGTGTTCACCTTCACGCCGTAGTCGTTGCTCCCGTCCCCGTTCTCAAGGACGAAGGCCTCTGTCTCCCTCCGCCTTGCCATCGAGAGCGTCAGCTCCGAGTAAGACGAGCAGAACAGACCTCCGTGCACGGCAGGGTTCATCATTGCCCCTCTGTCGAGGGTGGTCCACAGTGCGCGGTGCTCAGTGTGCGCCTTGACCGTGTCGGTTGCCATGACGTGCGGTGAGCCTATGCTTATGATTGTAAGGAATGTCAGTATCCTTCTCATAGTTTCAATCGAGATAAATAATTCGGAGCGTCACGTTATTCACCCCCGTGCTGCTCAGGTCAATGTATTCGCTCTGTGAGCGGAACTGTCTGGTGAGCGTCCTTCCGTCCGTGTCGTGAACCGTAGCCACCCCCTCTATGCCTATCTTGTATGCCCCTCGCAGTACATCTATGCATAGACGTTCGCCTGTGAAGTCCGACGTTGTCGTGACCTGTCGCGTGTTCACGTTCGTGAGTATCGCCTGAGCCTGCACCATGTCTATTGCCATGCCGTCAGGTGTGCTCAGCATGATGCAGCCCGTGGCGAATAGGTCGTCCTCCTCCTTGTGGCACGATGCCAGAGACAGCATCAGCAAGGTCGCCATTACGGTGTATAAATACTTTCTCATATCCTGATGTTCATTTCGAGTCCGAAGTAAGGAGTGACGTGACGTCTTATCGTAGCGCCACGGCTCTCGTACTCGGGAGTATAGTCCCACAGTCTGGTGCAGAACATGGCAACGTTCACGTGGTCATTGAACAGCTTCTTCGTAACCTTGAAGTTGAGGTTCATGGAGAACGGTACCCTGTTCTTCTCGAAGTTGGAAGGCGAGTTCTCCCTGACAAGGTAGCGAAGGTATGCGTCTTCCTCGCACTCATCCGTCCACGGATGCGTCACCCCGTCAGGCGCAATGTAGCGCACCGGGTAATTGCTTACCTCCTTACGCTGCGACGTGGTGAACCACAGACACTGTGCCGAGACGGAGAAGCCGAGCTTCAGGGCAGGCACACTCGTGTCGAACGTGAAGTTGGTGTTGAACGATTCGCGCACCGAGCCGTCGTTGTTATCGTACAAGCCCACGTACTGTATCTGCTTGTTGTCGAGCACCTGACTCGGACGGTACGCATCCTCCATCGAGTTGTTGTAGGTCGTCCTGAAGTAGGCGCCATTGATGGTGAGACGCGTATTGACTACTGGCACACGCACGCTCTCGAACGTATATTCCACGCCTTCCTTCAGCGTCATGCTTCCGTTCGTGTAGTTGCTGTAGCCGCCGAGTTCGCTGGTCTCCGTGTAGGGAAGTTCAGCCACCGTAGGCTTAGCCGTGAGAGCCTCTCCGTCAATAGCCGAAGCATCATACTGTCTGTAGGTGTATGAGTCATAGTGTGCCTGACTTCTGAACCCAGAAGACATCTTTTCCCTGAACAGCGTTACCGACATGCGGTTGCCGCCGATGCTCAGGTCGGCTGCCACTTCCCACTTGAGATTGCGGGCAGGCTCGAGGGCAGTGTTGCGCGGATTGCGCACGTAAGTCATCACATTGATGCAGCGGTAGTCGGGATTGTCATGATAGTAGTTCAGCTGGATGAAGTCAAGGTAGAGCATATCCGGGAAGAGCTGCTCCATCGTCGGCATCTTCGTGTGCTGACCCACACCGCCCGATACCCTGATTGTCGTCGCCTTGCCAAGGAGCGTGAACCGTGGGAACGTATAGCCTGCGTTGGCACGCGGGTCGAGGTACACCTTCCCGTTCATCACGTATTCGTCAGTCATGTTAGTCAGCATCGCAGCCCTTGCACCTGCCGTAACCTCGATGCTACCCAATGCCGTGTGGATGCGCAGCTGTTCCTCAGCGTATGCAGACAGGCGTCTGTTGGCAGGGATGTCAGACAGACGGCGCTGCCTTGATGACACACCCGTATATACAGGAGTATATGGGTCGAATATCTGTCCCCTTCCGAGATTCTTGTCAATGTTCCAGTCAGCCCCGATGAGGAGCGTGTTGTGAACCTTATTGCCTGGCACGCTGAAACGTGCATTTATCTTGGCATACACACTGAGAGGCTTGCCCTCCGTCTCGTGGTGACCCGTGTAGGTGTAAGGGAGTATGAATGCGTCATTCTCTCCTTCCTCCATCGACAGCGGTGCCACCGTCATGCGCTGCAGCTGCATGAATCGTGTACGCTCCATCACATCGTACTCGTATGATGACGATGCCGTAAGATCCAGCGACTTCATCCACAGCTTCCTCTTCGTCTTCAGCGAGAACGAGAGGGTAGCCGCATACCTGTTGTAACCCGACTTGAACGAGTCCTCGGCACCGTGGTTGACGTCTGGGTCCACCTTGTCGTCATCGAACGAGCCGGTGTAGTCGATACTGGCATTCAGCCTCATGCTGCACGCATCGCCTTGCCAGCCCTTGCTCAGACGTGACGACAGCGTCAACCGCTTGTACGTCTCATACCTGTTGCGAGGGTCCGCCTTCGAGTTCAGGTAGTCGGCACTCACGTTGAGGCTCATGTTCTGTCTGTCCCATTCCCAGCCCTTAGCCACATACATGAGCTTTGAACCCATGCCGCTCTTCAGGCGGAAGCCGAGGTCGCGTCCCCCACGCTTGCGCTCAATCTTCACCAGACCGCTTGTCAGGTCGCCATACTCCACCGAGGGTATGCCCCTGACTATCTCCACCTTCTCGATATCGTCAGTGGAGATGGCACGCATATCGACTCCGGCATTCGTGTTGTCCCTGTTCGTTGCGGCGACATCCCACGCACCAGCCATGTATTGCATATTGGCATTGGTACTTATCGGTGCCCCGTCGATGACGAAGCTCGTGCCCAGAGCCGATGTCGAGTAATTACTGTTACCCGTGGCAATCTCCCTTATATATATGTTGTTAGGTGTACTCAGCGAAGGCGTCGTGGCACGTCCGCCCGGAAGCAGTTCCAGCAAGTCAGCAAAGCTCGACGGCTGCAGGTGTTCCATAGCCTGTCGCCTTATGACCGACGAACTTGTCAGTCCCTTACTCTCCTGTGCCGTCACCACCACCTCATTGAGCTTATTGTCCGTATGTATCAGGTATCTGTTGTCCTTGGTCATCCCAGTTTCAAGAGCCTTATAGCCAAGATAGACAATCCGTATCCGTTTGTACTTACTTTTGGGTATTGTGAACCTGCCGTCTCCCTGTGTCACAGCCAATGCCTTTCCGCTTTCTTCGTCCATCACTACCGCACCGACAATCCTTTCCTTTGTCTCTGCATCCATCACCACGCCCCCGTGAATGACCTGTGCATCAGCCCTTTCGGCCTTTATTGCCAGTACCAATATGATTACCCAAATGATTCTTTGCATCTCTTTCCTAATTATACTGCAAAGTTACATGTTCCTCCCCTGTCTCGCAATACCCAAAATTTGGTATAATATGCCTGTCCTCTCCCGTCGTTTCCGGCTCTCTATACACGTCCTTCATGCTTGGTCATTTCCGTCCTTCATGCTTGGTCATTTCCGTCCTTCATGCTCGGCCATTTCCGTCCTTCATGCTTTTTGTATCTCATTCATCAGTACGTTAGCTTCGCTGTTGAGCTGCGCTAACTCTGCATGAATCTCCGTCATGCACTCGTGGAAATCCGCACCCCTTTGGACAGCCAACAGCTTTATTTCTGATGACGATGCAAAGGTACGGACTTCTGAACAAACTCATGTAGTACGGATGTAGTACGGTTAACGTATTTTTTTAGATGAGAGGACGCAAGAGGGCTTGAGAGGAGTTCAGAGGAACTGAGAGGACCTGATAGGACCTCAGAGGACTGGAGAGGATTCCTCTTGTGTCCTCTTGCTTCCTCTCCATCTCGCTTCCTCTTGCGTCCTCTTTCCTCTCCCGTCCTCTCGCTTCCTCTTCCTATCTCCTCTTCATCCTCTCCACTTCCGCTTCGAGTTCTTTTATTCTTTGTTCCTGCCACTTTATGGTGGCTTCCATATCTGCCATCTTGCGGTCCTGCTCTGCCCTGTAGCCAGTGCGCACACGATACATGCGCTCCTTCATGCCACCCTCCTTACGGAAGCGGTCTTCGAGAGTCGCCAGATAGCCGTTCATCATTACGTCAATCTGACAGCACAAGGTATAGCCGATGTTTGCCATCTCCTCGTCGCTCCATTTCTGGAAGAAAGGTTCATAGTCCGCAAGCCTGTTGTGTGCTTTCGTGAAATCGTGCATACCCTGATAACGGGAATGTTGCTGGTTCCATAGCGTCAACTTGCGCGACAGCAGATAGTCCTTGAAGTCTTCCCTCAGTTCATGAATACTCGAGCGAGCCACATTGAGCAGTTTCAGTTCCATCTCCGTAGATGTCTTGCCATCTTCCGAGCCTTCTATGATGTTCTGCTTGCCCGAACGTGCTGCCTGCACCATCTGGTCAACCGTGCGGTCACCATGCTTAGGCAGAAAACGCTCGCAGAACACGAATGTCATCTGATACAGCGCCTCCGACTTCTGATAGAACCGTAGCTCCTTCCAGTTTGCTCCTTCAAGCAATACCCGCTCTATATTATTCATAGTCAGTTATTTTATTGTTAATATAATTCAAGTTTTGCAACTGCCCAACCTACTAACTCCCGTATAAAGGTTGTCTTGGATTTTTGATGTAAAAATACTGATTTTTTCTGACATACAAAAACTATCGGGGATAAAATATCTGCATTTCTCCGTTTGTATTCATGGCCGTTTTCGTATCAGGTTAGTTAACGAGCCAAATGTATGATTTATATACCAATATGCCAAGAAAAACCGCTATTATTTTTTTGTCCGTGTAAAAAAAAAGGGCATTTTAGGGAATTTTTCACACCACTTATCTGTCTGATTCACATACGAAAGATGCTGATAGTACCACCTATAATGGAAAAATAATAAATATATTCTTCCTCATACGCGTACGTGTATAAAGGTTTAATATATGTAATTTCCCCTTTGTATCAAAAATGTGGTGTATATTTCTGTATTATACAGGATTACACTCCCTAAAAATTCCCTAAAAAAATCTGAAAAATTCCCCGACATCGTTCAAAATGGTTTGCCAAACCGCTCAAATATCAGCTCTAACTGAATAGGACTTAGGTACTTGGACTTCTTCCTGTAGCCAGTTTTCGCCAGACGAGCCATCAGCTTATGGTCGTCATGTATGATTTCACATAACTTTTGACGTGCATAACGCAAATCAGCGTCTTGGAAGTATGCCACTCCCAAATCCTGTTTTGATACAAATTCCTTCTTCATAGTGTTTGTGTTTGTGAGAAAATGTTTTCA
>ODAI012475164.1_pt1 | contig 15792 bp, 9 predicted proteins | sample 1539321 | NCBI WGS metagenome assembly ODAI01 (sample SAMN02144231, study PRJEB22623) | gut metagenome | biome: sheep rumen | host: Ovis aries | place: New Zealand
AAACAATTAGTAATATATTCTTTAGCGTGTTTAACTGCCTCTTCTAAACTTTCGCCTTTTGCGAGGCCTGAGCAAATGGCTGATGATAATGTGCAACCTGTTCCATGAGTATTTGGATTATTAACTCTTTTACCCATAAACCACTTACCCTCACCATTCATATATAGCAAGTCATTTGCATCATTAATGCTATGTCCACCTTTTAGAAGTACATTGCAATCATACGTCTCGCTAATGATCTTTGCTGCTTTTTCCATGTCTTTTTCATTTTTAATTTCCATATCAGCTAGTATTTCTGCTTCTGGAATATTCGGAGTTATAACTTTTGCAATTGGAAGTAACTTTTTCTTTAACGTATCAATTGCATCTTCATTGATTAATCTTACTCCACTTGTTGAAACCATAACTGGATCAACCACAATATTATCTGCTTTAAATTTAAGAAGTTTTGTTGAAATTATATCGATGATTTTGCTATCAGATACCATACCGATTTTAACTGCATCCGGTCTGATATCAGTGAATACGGCATCTAACTGCTTTCCAACGAACTCATCATTAACTTCTTCTATTCCTAATACGCCGGTCGTGTTCTGTGCAGTTAAAGCCGTTATGACACTCATGGCATAAACTCCTAGAGTTGTCATAGTCTTTATATCCGCTTGGATACCGGCGCCTCCGCTAGAATCACTTCCAGCGATTGTTAATGCTGTTTTCATATTATCCTCCTTTACTGCCCCTGATTTTATATCAGGGGAGCCCTTCGCGGCTCCCCGCGAAGTCAAAGATTCACTTTTAGGTGAATCCTCCTTATCAAACATTAATTTTTTATAGCGACAAAAAGTGGTGCCCCCAGCCTGCCGCTTTTATGATGCCCATTTGCCCTGAGCGGAATGGGCTGTATATAAAACCGTAAATGATGTTCACAACTTATGCGTCTATCAAATTACGAGTTTTTTCTTTTAGTTTAATTGTATCTGTCTTTATATCAGTGCTTGCATATATGGCGCTTACTACTGCGATTCCAGATATTCCACTATCTTTTAAAACGTCAATGTTGTCATAAGTCAAGCCACCTATTGCAACCACTGGTATTTCTACTGATGCACAAATTGCTTTTAAGTTTTCAACTGTTAAGCGTTTTGCATTCTGTTTTGTTCCGCTAGTGTAAATTGCTCCACTTCCTAAGTAGTCTGCACCTTTCATCTGTGCTTCTTTAGCCTGTTCAATAGTTTTAGCAGTAATTCCAATTATCTTTTCAGGACCAAGAATTTTTCTTGCTTCTTCTATATCCATATCATCCTGACCAAGATGAACTCCATCTGCATCTACCATTTTTGCTATTTCAACATTATCATTAATAATAAGCGGAACATTAAACTTTTCACATATTTTTTTTATCTCTTTTGCTTCTTCTAAAAAGTTCTTTTCATCTATATCTTTTTCTCTTATCTGTATAATTGTAACTCCGCCTTCAAGACTTTCTTTTACAACTTCTGATAATGTTCTTCCATTTAACCAGCTTCTATCTGTTATTCCATATAAAAGCATATCTTCTTTTTTTACATTCATTATTATTCACCTATCAAATCACCGAAAACGCTATGCTTGTTTCGGGATTGTATGCAGTCGTCAAATACATTCAAGCAAGCTTGATGTACTTGACTCGTTGCTAAACAAAAAAGCAGTTACGCACATAGGCATAACTGCTAATAATCTTAGTATCAATTTACTACTAACCATAGTAAATTTCTCGTTATTACCCTACGTTGGCATTATCCAAATCAGGTTATGGGTCCAGAAGATACATTCTGTTCTCAGCCAGTTTACACCAGCTCCCCGTTTTCATTATTATTTAACCAAGAAATATTATACTTCTCTTTCTATTATTTTTCAATATTTTAAAATTATTTTTCTAAAATGTTAATTCTAAAATCAGAAAAAGCTGCACTTCCGCCAGTCTCTTTAGTCGAATAAACAAACAATCCATATCTAACGCCAGTAAAATGATCTAGTCTAAACTTAAGTTTATGAACATCTCCGATTCTTTCACCATCAACAGCAAACTCACATTCATCTTTTTCATCAGCAAATGTTGTTCTACAGCTTATCAATACTTCATCCTTATCAATCAACACTTTTTCTCTTATTATGCATAGCTTATCAGTTAATATCCAAGTATCATCATCACTATAAAAATCACACATCACCTTATAAAGTTTTCCATCATCCTTCATAATACCAGCAAATGCATAATCCCCCTGGAAAGCTGCAAATCCTGCAAAGTCACCATCATTTAGTGAATCTGCTTTAAGTAATACACTAGCATCACATCCCGGATAAACCATTCTAACAGTTAGTGTATTTTTAGCATAGAAAAGATTATTTACAACTCTGTCAGTCTTTATACTTAATCGACCTTCATTTACACTAATCAATTCAAGATTTGGTTCATGACTAAACTGCCACATACTCTTAAGGCCAAAGCATCCATATAATCTATCATTATATTTATCTTTTTCTAACTTAGTAAGATAAGAAAAATCATCATTACTTATAAGTGGTTCATACGCATACATATCACTATTTTCATTCGACTTAGTAGTACTTTTACTACTAACTACATTACTAATATTTTTTATATAATACGTTTCAATATTCTTTAATTCTTCACCTTTATACCTAACCAAAATCTTACCATTCTCAATTTCACAAGGAACTAAATTCGGGACTCTACCAACTGCACCACTATCTTGAAAAACCATTATATAGTAATTCCCAAGTCCATCATCAACGATTCCTCCCTGTGCCAGTCCACTATTTCTAAATCCAAGGTCTTCATCAAGTATATCTCCACCCATAAATTCACCATCTATGGAATCAGCCCAATATACCGCTTCAACCCTTCTCCAAAATTCTTTCTTTGAATGAATTAAGAATACATATATTTTGCCATCTATCTCATATATATGAGAGCCTTCATATCCCAGATTAGGATTTCTCTTATCACTAATAATGATTCTATCAATTCCACCTTCCTTAGGCTTTGACAAATCTTCTTCTAACTGTGTTAAATGAATATCCGTATTTCCATATACAATATAAACACTACCATCCTTAAAAAGCACAGAAGGATCATGATAAAATCCTTTTATTTCTCCACGGCTCCATTTACCATTTAACTTATCTGATTTATAAAAATATGTTTTCTTAGTATCGTTACAAGAAAAAATAATATAATAATAGCCTTCGTGATATCTAATACAAGGTGCCCACATACCCTGGCCATATATATGCTTATATGTATTATCATTATCTTTAGCACTCTCAAGTTTCTGGGCATCCGTACCCTCTATTCTTTCATAAACATAAGTAAAATGTTCCCAGTTAATCAGATCATACGACCTTAAAATCTCACAGCCTGGAAAAAAATGCATTGTAGTACTAACCATATAGTAGGTATTATTAACTCTAATAACATCCGGATCAGGATAATCCATTTTTGTAATTGGATTAGTACCGTAAACCTTCTTTATTTTTTTCATTTTTTAATCTCCTAATCTCACAAATCGCAAAATTAAAAAGCAGTATAAACTCTGCATTAACACAGTTGATACTGCTTTTTTTAATTAATATAACATCTTAGCGTCTTCCACATTTGATTCAGCTGCAATATAGTGTGGTCTGTTCTTTGTTTCCATATAAATCTTAGATATGTACTGACCAATAATACCCAAACAGAACAATTGCATTCCACCTATGAATACAATAATACATACTAAGGATGCCCAACCAGCAACAGGATCTCCAAATACAAGACGTCTGACAAATACAAATATCATTAAGATAAATGAAACAAATGTCATAAAAATACCAAATAATGATGCTATACTAAGTGGCGCATTAGAGAAATTAATAATACCATCAAGTGCATACTTAAATAATCCCCAGAAATTCCACTTTGTTGTACCTGCTACTCGCTCTATATTTTCAAATGGTAACCAGTATGTTCTAAAACCGATCCATCCAAAAATACCCTTTGAAAATCTATTATATTCACTCATCGAAACTATAGCATCAACCATTTCTCGCTTCATAAGTCTGAAATCTCTTGCACCGTCAACAACATCCGCATCCGAAATTTTATTTATTATTTTATAGAATTTTCTAGCGAAAAAACTTCTAATTGGCGGTTCGCCTTTTCTAGTTTCTCTTCTAGTTGCAACTGAATCATACTCTCCAGTTTTTAGGATTTTTACCATTTCAGGCAAAAGTGAAGGTGGATCTTGTAAGTCAGCATCCATTACTGCTACGTAATCTCCTTTTGCATTACAAAAACCAGCATACATTGCAGCTTCTTTTCCAAAGTTTCTTGAAAAAGAAATATATTTTACATGCTCATCCTTACCTGCTAATTCTTTTAATTTTGAAAGTGTGCCATCCTTAGAACCGTCATTAACAAATAATAACTCATATTCGACATCCATACCTGATAAAACCTTAGTAGCTTCATCATAAAAATATGGAAGAGCTTCCTGTTCGTTATAACAAGGAACAATCGCTGTTATTTTCATAATTATCCTCCATTCCTTTAAAACTGAAATCACCGCTCATCTTAATTTTGTGTCAGTTTTAAATATGTATTGTCTATCATAAAAGCCCTTTTTATTTATACTGCATAACCCTATTATAATCATATCCTGTATCAGAAATAACTGATACTTTCTTAAGTTCAAAGTAAACCATAGCATTTTCTTTAAGTTCAATATCAAAACTTACTTTGCCATCTACTGCACTTATAACCTTAGTAGAAACTTGTGGATAAGAAGCACTCTTAATAAGTTCAATATCTTCCTTCTTAAGAATTCTGTTTTCACCAAGATCATGCCATACCTTAAGTGGATTACATACTTCTTCATCTACTCTCTTAGTAAGAAGTACATAATTCCCATCTTTAACATTGATTTCATATGAATTAATAAAGTCATTTCCACTACGTTCAAGAGTCACGTTATAACACACACCCTTAACTGTGTTTTCATTATCTATAACTACAATACTTGTATCATCCTTCTGAATACATGTTTTGTAATTATCCTTTAAATATTTAAAGAATGCAAATGTCCAAAATGTAGGTTTTGGAATATTACCATATGTAACAAGGCCAAATCCACCGTGGAATAATGAATATGGTACACCCATTTCTTCAAAACAATCACCAAATGTCCAATATGAATATAGCTTATTATCATCACCAAGTTTTGATAACTGATTAGCTATATAAGCTGCATTCTGGTTTGTATCATGTAATGGACAGATTGGAATATATGATGTATTAAATTCTGTAATATGAATATCCTTTCCCTTAAATTCAGGAAAACTATCAATAATCTCTCTTGTTGAATGAAGTCCTGGAAAACCATCTTCCTCATTCATAGGATCCATAAGTTTTGCATATCCATAATGACCTGTATATTCAGGTAATTCTGTTGCGTAATGATGTCTTGTAATAACATCAGGTTCAAGGTTCTTTTCCTTACAAAATTCAAGAAATGCCTTAATCCACTTTCTATCTGAGCCACCACATACTGCAGGTCCACCTACCTTAAAGTCTTTATCAACTTCCTTAACTGCATTGAATGATACTTCAAATAATTTAAAGTATTCTTCCATGTCAGCATTCTCCCAGAAACCTGGTAAGTTAGGCTCATTCCATACTTCAACTGGCCAAGTTATAACTTCATCCCTGCCATATCTATCTATTAAATGTCTTAATGTAACCTGAATCAACTTCTTCCACGCATCATAATCCTTTGGAGGTGTTGTATTACCTTTCCAATAGAATATAGTTTGTTCTCCACTTGCCATCTTATATGGCATAAATCCAAGTTCAAGATAAGGCTTTAAATTAATCGAAAGGTAAAAATCAAAAACCAAATCAAGGTAAGTAAAATTATAATCAATTGTTACTTCACCACCGAATCTTGTCATATCTCTTTCCTGATAAATTGCCATATCATCACAGAAAAGTCCATGTCCTCTTATGTACTTGAATCCGATTTCTTTCTGGCAAAGCTTTAACTGATCCTGATACTCTTTAAAAAGAGCAAGACCCATACGTCCAGTTCCAATACAACTATCAACATAATTATTGAAACTGCAACTGTTGTCAAAACTTAATTTGATGTCATTCTTTTTCATTATTTTTCTCCTTTTAGTTTCTTTTTTCTTTTCTTTTTATATTACCTCATCTTTATCCTATCTTATCTTTTGCGTAATTATATAACGCACTTATGGCAAAGCATATTAAACCTGCTGCCAAAAATCCAACAGCCTTAGAAATAGCATCATCTATCGCTAAATCGACTAAAATCAACTTAAATACAAATATCATTGATAGCCATAATCCATATATTCTAAGACCCTTTTTATATATTTTAAATCCAAATATTATACATAGGCTAGCGAATAAAATACATGCAAGACTGATAACTATATCTGGTGCATTAAATGAACTTAAAATAACCATAAGTAAAACTGTATATTTAAATCCCACATATGCATGAACCCATCTACTTTCATACTCGTAAAACAACGAAACCGAATTAACTGAATATAATGTTAAAACAACTAATACATACATAATATGAACTAATGGATTATCATTGTATCTTAAAATATGAGTTAATCCACTAAACATTATTATTGCATTAATAGCAAATGCAGTATTTCTAAATCCAGTTTCATCCGAACCATCAATAAAACTCTTAGCATAGTCCGTCTTCATAGCAAATACACTTGCAACTGATACAATAATATATTTAATCAGTGATAAATATACTCTTGTAATATCTACCTTCTTGCCAAATATTTCAAATAAAACTGCAAAGAAGTATAAAAATTCTACATATAAAATTATTTTATAAATCTGTCTATATGTCTTTTTATACTTATACATAAAATATGGTACTGCGAAACATATTATAATAATAAATAATAAAGTTGTTCCTGGATAACTTCCCATATTTATACAATATGCAAAAGGTGACCAAACTGTAATCCATTGGAATGTCTTATCATCTCTCACAAATCCCTTATATGCATATAATAGAATACATAAAGATATAAGTGCTAAAGACCATAACTCATTTATAATACCAAGAGCTACTATACTCTCAACACACAATAAAACAACAACAACTGAATAAACCGATTTATGCTTATTATATCTGTACGTATAAATCATCAAAAGTCCTGTTATACAAATCGCAATAATCAAACATACAACTAAAACATCAATATCATTTGGCATTAATCCTAATATAAAAAGTATTAGTTCTACGCTATTTATACAAACAAATATGGAATTAATATTTACTAATTCATCTTTATTATTAATCATAATAAATGCGAGTAAAGCAACAATTCCTATAAGCAAAAGCAAATCAACTAATTGCTGTTTAGATTCAAACGCTTTTAAAAGTGCTAATTCAAATCCATTAAAATTAAAGAATAATATTATTGATCCTAAACTGGCTCCAATGTAATTCACTAAAACACTATACTTTATTGTCTTACCAGCGAAAAATAGTATTATTTGCCCTAATATAAACATTATAACCAAGGCATATATTATATTTCCATCAGTCAATTCATCAGATAATTCTATTATCCTATTAACGCCAACACTTATTGTTATAAATACTCCAATTTGACCTATAACAACAAATAATGTATTAGCATATCTCGATAGATACATAACCACAATGGCCCATAATAATACACCAACTAATAACATGCCGTCAGTTATCATTTCAAAATGTATTCTTGTAACTAATAAAGAAACAAATATACATCCAACGCCACATGCCATTATAGCCAATTTAAATCCATCTTTATTATTCTTCTTAACTCCAAAATATCCAAATGCTTCTAATCCAAAACTAAAAATAAACATTGAAGCAACCTTTATTTCATCTGTTAAATTTGGATAAAATACAGTTGAAAATATAATAATACTTATAAATATAAGAACTGATGCGATAACACTCATCATATTCTTTCCAAACCAATCTTCAAAATCCTTACTTTTTCCACTATTAACTACATTTATCGGATTTCCATATCCATAAACATTTTGATTTAAACCTGGATTTTGATTCAAATTTTGATTTTGGTTCAAACTTGGATTTTGATTTAAACTTAATGCTTGATTCATAGTTGGAGTTTGATTCGTAGTTAAGTTAACATTTTGATTGAGATTATTATTGTTAACATTATACTGTCCGCTGCTATATCTCGCTTGTCTATATGCAGGATTACTAACATTATTAATATCGTTAGCCTGCTCACTCTGTTCACGCATCAACTGTTCTTTTTTTATTTTCAGAATATTAATTTCCGATTTCAATGAATAAATCTGACTTTCCAAATTGCTAGCCAAGAAATCTAATTGTTTGATTTTTTCTTCTAATTCCTTATTATCCATATTATCCTCTTATAACCTTTATACTCAATAAAGGTTTTAACGATTTAATACAATTTTAAGCTATATTTCACATCGTATCTAAAGACACACTCCCACTAATTTAGTATAACACGACTTCCTTTAGTTTTCTACTAAAACAACCAAAGTTATGCATAAAAAACTCACCGCCTATTTAGACGGTGAGTCCATTATCAACTATTTAATTTTACCTTTGAAACCACCCTTCTTAAGAGTCTTCTTATAAGCTTTCTTTAACTTCTTAGGAACGTAGAATTTACATTTCTTTGAAACGCCCTTAAATGCTTTCTTACCAACACTCTTAAGTTTCTTGTTTGATTTCATCTTAAATGTTCTAAGTTTCTTATCACCAGCGAATGCACTTCCACCGATTTTAGTAAGTTTATTTGACTTACAATTTACACTCTTAAGACTTGTACATTTAGCGAATGCCTTAGAGCCAATCTTCTTAACATTCTTACCAATAGTAACCTTTGTAAGCTTCTTATTAGCATAGAATGCTTTTGCCTTAATTTCTGTTACGTTATATTTAACACCATCAATTGTAACTGATGCTGAAACAGTAACAGCTTTTGCTTTCTTATTCTTTGAAGCTACAACAGCAACTTCACCTACAGTCTTACCATCTGTTGTACCAGCCTTAGTTACAACATAATTGAACTTCTTATCTTCAACCTTTGTTCCAACCTTAGGACCATCAACTGATTTTGTTTCAACTGTTGTCTTAGAATCAGTCTTCTTTTCATCAACTTTATTATCAGCTTTCTTAGCTTCACCAACAAGTTTAGCTGTACCAAATACTGATGGAGCTGACCAACCCATACCAGATTTGTCATACCAGCTTAATGTACCAATTCTCTTACCTGATTCATCAGCATCATTAACCTGAAGTTCAAGACCAATTAAGCTACCTTCAGCAGCCTTAATATCTGTCCACTTAAATGCAGCTTCAATGCTATATCCCTTACCATCCTTAGGAACTACAGCAAATGACTTAACATTATCAGCTACACACTTATCACCACTAAATGACTGTGTATTTTCATAGTTAATTCTATACTGCTTATCATCTTCTTCATAAGAATCTGATTTATGATTGTTTTCGTCGATGAATACTTCAACTGAATCCTGCTCATATGCATTTGCACTATCCTTATTAAGTACAGGATCTACAACATCAGCTTTTACGTAGAGATTATCTTCATCCCAAAGTAACTTAGCTTCAGCTGTAACATTTGAACCTAAATTAATTGTAAGTGGAACTGTAACTGCATCTTTCCAAGCATCATCAACTTCACCGTCAATCTTAACTGTACCCTTTGTAATTTCAGCAAATGGTCTGAAGTTTGCATTTGCATAGTACTGATCACTTTCTTCCTGTGTAAGTTTAACATCGTTAAATGCAACCTTGTCTTCGCCTACTGAAACTACAACATCAAGTTTAGCTTCACCTACTGCATAAGCACCATCAAGTGTAAGAACTGCTTCATAACCACCTTCAACTGCTTTCATATCTTTAGCAGCAACTTCAGCTTTCTTTGTTTCACCATCAAAGTAATATAAAGTTACTTTATCAGTATCAGCAAGTTTACCCTTAACTAAAGCCTTAACTGTTAATTTCTTTGCATCCCAAATTGGTGAGAATTCACAAGTTACTTTATCATTACCAAATGAATATGTATTAGCGTTATCGAATGAACCATCAGCACTTTCAACAACAAATACATTCTGAATGTATGGCTCTAACTTATCAGCATCAACAAATGCCCAATAAGCTGGTTTTGCCTGATAATTACTATCAAATAACAATGGACACTGTGCACCACCATTTGCTGCACCACCAACATTATTTGAATCATTTAACCATGAATATTTATCAACTGTACCCCATACAACAATACCAGATACATTGATTCCTTCTTCTTTATCAAGTTTTACTAATGTGTCATATAAATTCTTATAGAAATATGCCTGTTTTGTATATTCAGCAACTCTTGTAGCCTTTGTACCATCATATTCTGAACTTGCTTTTACATCAAGTTCTGTAAGCATAACTTCATCAACTACTGCACTATATGCTCTAACAGCTGCTTCTACCTGTCCCATTGTAGGGTTATCAATACCATAATGAGCCTGCATACCACATCCATCAATTCTAGCTCCTTTAGTTGCCTTTACGTCCTCTAACAACTTAACAATACCTTTAACCTTTGTAGCAACAGTTTCATTATAATCATTGTAATATAATTTAAGTGACTTAGGTGCATACTTATTAGCATAAACAAATGCATTAGTTATAAATGACTGATCTTTATAAATATTCCACCATCTAGAATTTTCTTTTGCATTTCTGTATGTACCTGAGTTATCACTAACTGCTTCATTAACAACATCCCATCCGTAGAAGAGATTTTCATACTTGCTGCCTGGTGCTGTGAAATGTTCAAGCATAGTCTTAATATACCATTCCTGACGTCTATCCATTTCTTCTTTAGTTGCATCTTCAGCGTATGTACCATTTTCTTTATCTTCAGTAACACCATCTGAAGTCTTTAACTCAGGTGCACCCGTATTATCCTGGAATAATCCAGCATAATCTTTCTTAAAGAACCAACCTGGTGCCTGTGAATGCCATACTAAAACATGTCCTCTAACCTTAATCTGCTTATCTGGATTTTCCTCATTCCACTTAAGGAACATATCAAGTCTTTCTTCAGCATTTTTGTAATTTAATACAGGAACCTTCATAGCATTCTCGTCGCCTTCATCACATGCTTTAAATGTATTTTTATTAACATATGTGAATTCAACATCTTTTGAACTTGCGTTATTGTATCCTAACATACAATCAAGTTTAAGTTCATTACCTAATGTAACCGCATTAAAATGTTTAGTTGCAAGCTGCATAACCTTCTCATCTGCCGTTTCTGTACCTGTAACAGCGCAACCAACATAAGCATCTTCTCCAAGTCCTTCCTCTGTAGCAACTACACTTCTTAAATCTGGAATATCCATCTGTACTCCATACGATGGAGCTAATGTAAATTCCACTTCACTATCAAGCGAATATGAACCATATGTTTTCTCCTCTGCGTCTGGATCATCAGCTTTATCGCCACTCATAACAATAAGATATTTAGCAGATGCATCATCAAATGCTATTGTAGGATTTCCATATGATACAGCAAGTCCATTGCCCCATGTATCATTTTCAAACTGATCTTCAGTCATAACCTTATAATTGAATGTGTTAGCATCTTCCTTAACATCAATCTGAATTGGTACCATACCATCTTCAATTACTTTTGAGAAATCAAAGAATATACTCTGATAAGCATTTGTGTATGTAACCTTACCTTCTTCGATTGTTGCACCACCGTTCAATGCAATATCAAGATCACTAAGTTTATAAGTTACAGTTTTTGTGTCACTTGGAGCATCTGTTAATGTAATAACTATAGTACCTACATTCTTTGATACGGCACCTTCTGCCATATTCATAAGTACTATTACTGAAAAATCAGTTCCTTCTTCAAAACTCAATGAATTTGAATAGTTAACTAGACAACCATTATCATCATCACCCTGTGTCTGTTGAACTTTAACAGCCACACTTTCAAGACCCGGAAATTCTACCTTTGTTACTCTTTTAGGGTCAATTCCTTCAGGTAATGAAAAATAAACTTGTCCATACTGTGCACTAAAATCGATTTTTGCATTTCCCTTATCATCAAGCACTGGTACTTTGTTTTCGTCCACTTCGATTTCAGCGTTGTGTGTTCCTGCAACACCAAATTTGCCCAAGCTCAATTCATGTGTTCCGTTCTCATATTTAACTTCGGCTTCCTCGTTTCCTCCTTCCTCAGGATTTTGATTGTTTGTAACCTCCCCATCAGCATATACATTTGTATAAACTGTTGAAGGAAGCGCCATAGTAACTGCGCACATTACCGCTAGCGCCTTACTATACATCTTCTTCATGATATAAAAACCTCCTTCTTCATAAAGATAAATCCACTTTATCACAAAAATCTAACAAAATTTACCCGACAAATTGACTTTTATACCCGACAAATTGACTTAATTTTCGTTATTTTTCTGTCAATCTTTCACAAAAAAAAGACAGATTTCTCTGTCTTTTTCAGCATTTCTATATGTATTTATCACTAATTTTACAAACTATTTATTCTGTCTATTAGATAAATCTTTAGCAAATACTTCAGGCTCATACTCAAGCATTTTCGCTAAAAATCCTTTTTCCCATAATTTGTTCTCTATCTTATCTAAAACCTCAACTGATGGCGCAATAATAGTATGATAATGATAACCTCCTGTCATACTTGATAAAAGCATACCCTTACTTTCATCAACTCGCTCTAGGAACTCCTTAACATCTATTCTTGAACGTAAATTAAGTTCCGCTCTAATCAACCCATATGCCTTATGACTAATAAATTCATCAACAATTACTGCACCATAATCTGTAAAAATACTAAGTTCCTCCTCGCAAGCTTCCTTGTCATGATGAACTTTAAAAATCCTTTGGCATACTTTCTCTGAAGCTAATACATAGCCCTTTGTAGTTGAAGTTATGTCAAAACCCTTAGCTCTTAAGATTGCAATATCAGTTACAATAATCTGTCTGCTAACTGATAATCTTTTTGCCAAATCAGTTCCGGAGATAGATTCATAATTTTCATTTAAAATGTTAATTATCTGCTCCTGTCTTTCTATTGCATTCATGGCTTACCTCACATTATTCTACTGGATGAAGATTCTTCAATGATACATCAAGAATTGGTGCTGAATGTGTAAGTGCACCACTTGAAATGTAATCAACTCCCATCTCAACATATAAGTTTAAATTCTCCTTAGTTACATTACCTGAAATTTCAATTTCAGCTCTTCCATCTATATAAGCAATTGCTTCCTTTAACTGCTCTGGCTTCATATTATCAAGCATAATAATATCAGCACCTGCCTCAACTGCTTCCTTAACCATGTCAAAGTTTTCTACTTCAACTTCTATCTTTCTAACAAATGGAGCATATTCCTTTGCCATCTTAATAGCATTTGTTACAGAACCTGCAGCACCGATATGGTTATCCTTAAGCAAAACTCCATCTGATAAATTATATCTATGATTATTACCGCCACCTACTTTAACAGAATATTTTTCAAATACTCTGTTATTAGGTGTTGTCTTTCTTGTATCAAGTAACTTAGTCTTTGTTCCTTCAAGTAAACTTGCAGTCTTATTTGTATAAGTAGCGATACCGCTCATTCTCTGTAAGTAATTAAGTGCTGTACGTTCACCACTTAAAATAACTCTCATGTCACCTGTAACTGTTGCAAGTATTTCTCCAACAGCTACTTTATCACCATCTTCTTTCTTTAAGTCAACTTCAATTTCATTATCAATCAAAGTAAAAACTCTCTTAAATACATCAAGCCCACATATGATACCATCTTCCTTACAGATAAGATCAGCTGTTCCCTTAACAGGTCCCTTAACAACGCTGTTAGTCGAAACATCTTCGCTTGTTATATCCTCCTTAATAGCAGATAATATTAATGGATCCACATTACATAAAAGTGTTGCTTTATCAAACATAATCTTCCTCCTAATAATTATATTTTCTGCTAATCTTACTTCTAACAAGCTTAGCATTTTCATCATTATCATATTTGTCAGCTTCATCTATGGCTCTTAAAACTTTCTCACCATAGATTCTTTCAAGTTTCTCACTATCTTCATATAAACTCAAGTCAGGTAGTGTAATTTCACTTCTTTGTTCCTTATAGCTTTCACTTATTTCCAAAGCAGCATTCTTAGCAAATACCATACTCTCAAGCAAAGAATTACTTGCAAGCCTGTTCTTACCATGAACACCGTTACATGCTGTTTCACCAACAGCGTATAATCTATCACAACTTGTTTTACTATTATAATTAACTGCAATACCACCCATATAGTAGTGCTGAGCTGGAACAACAGGAATAGGTTCTTTAAATACATCATAACCTTTTTCCTTACAGTGTCTTACAATGTTAGGGAAGTGTGATTTAAGTTCCTCTTCGGGAATTGTACGTAAGTCTTCCCATACATGCTTAGTTCCATCTTTTTCCATCTGCTCTAATATTTTTGCAGTTAAAATATCTCTTGGTAATAACTCATCAACAAATCTTTCACCATTCTTATCAAGGAGCTTAGCCCCTTCTCCTCTTACAGATTCAGAAATCAAGAAGTTTCTATCTTCAACTTCTTCTGTAAAGAATGTTGTTGGATGAACCTGAATATAATTAATATCCTTTGTCTTTATATCGTGAATAAGAGCAAGAGCCACAGCATCACCAGTAAGATTTCTAAAATTAGTCGAATTAACATATAATCCACCAATCCCACCTGTTGCAAGAATAACATAATCAGCAAATACAACAGAAATCTTTCCATGATCTCTATTTACAAATTCTTCTTCTGTTGCTCTTTCAGAATTATCCTTTATAACAGCACCAAAGCACTCATTATCCTTAATCAAAAGATCAACCATCTTCTTATATTCTACTATTTCGATGTTAGGACGCTTCTTTGCTTCTTCCCAAAGTTTCTCAGTTATTTCCCTACCAGTTATATCTTTATAGAAAAGAATTCTAGGCTTACTATGTCCGCCCTCTCTCGTAAAGTCAAAAGAGCCATCTTCATTTCTTGTAAATCTTACTCCAAGACCAACTAACTCTTCAGCTAATTCTTTTGAATTCTTAATCATTAATTCAACTGACTTTTTATCATTTTCATAATGACCAGCCTTTAAAGTATCTTCAAAATATGCATCATAATCACTTTCATCATCAAGCATGCACATTCCACCCTGAGCTAGAAATGAATCGCTTCTTTCAACATTTCTTTTTGTTATAACTGTAATTTTTTTATCTTTTGGAAGATGAAGCGCACTAATAAGTCCTGCACATCCACTACCTATTATTAAAACATCCGTTTTAATAATGTCATTTTCATTATTCATAGGACACTCTCCCTTGTATAAATATCCATCAGTATATCACAAGTTTATACAGCTGACAAGACACCTGTCGTATATACTGTAAAGTTAGGTGAATATACACTAGCATTTGCTAATATTTTCAATATCTTTATGCACTTTTTAATGTTCTTTTGCATTGACAAGAATATATATCTACTATATTATTAAGTGAAAGCATTTGTTCCATATTTAAATAATATATTATGGAAGATGTTAAATATATTTTAGGAGGATTATGATGTAACT
>ODAI010188460.1_pt1 | contig 15788 bp, 10 predicted proteins | sample 1539321 | NCBI WGS metagenome assembly ODAI01 (sample SAMN02144231, study PRJEB22623) | gut metagenome | biome: sheep rumen | host: Ovis aries | place: New Zealand
CTCCCTGAATTCAGCGTTCCGCAGTTCCTCATAGGACGCCACATCCGCCGGCTCAAAGGAGAATGTAAAAGTCTCACCCTCTTTGATATACGCCTCAAAGGAGACGGTCTGATCTTCAGGCTCCGCCGTACTCTCCGTCTCTGTTTCCGTTTCCTTGCTCTCTTTCAGTTCATTCAAAGCCCTTGCAAACTCCACTGCCTTCCCGCAGCCGCCGAGAATAAGGCAGGTGCAAAATATGAATGCCATTACCGGAAATCTTTTATGAAATCTTTTTTTATTGATCATTTGCCCTTACTCACATTCCTATACTTAGACTTTTCTCAAGAACATCCGTAGCCGATTCAACTGCATAACCTTTTTCCGCATCTACAAGTTTGCCTTCTGTATTGATCATGAAGAAGCCGATGTCTTCACCTTCCGGTTTTGTTTCACCTGTTTTGCCTTCTCCGACTACGCTTCCTGTTCTCTGATAATTTCTTATCCTATCATTTCGCACATCACCTGTCTATGTCGTATATACGGCATTTTGATCCCGTTTTCGCAGAAAAAGGCCGCATACGCGACCCCTGATTCTTTCCTTTTGATCCGCATTTTGATCCGCATTGCCGCTTTCAGCGGTCTGTTGTGCGGTACTGCTGGTTTCATTTCCGGTGCCGATGCTGTCACCGCCCGCTTTGTTTCCGCAGCCTGCAAACAGGTTTGCGGTAAGTGCCATAGTCAATAAAATGGTTGCAATTTTTTGTTTTTCATTGCAATTGTCTTCTCTTTACTTTGATCAATATAAATACACCGTTTCCTCAAACATTGCTAACAGCTCCGCAAACGTCACTCCGAAATCCTGTCCGCCCGTGATGTCAAATTCATAGAGACATCCTAGGTTTTCCGCAGCGTAATAGTAGTGCTCTCCCTGACTGCATACCCACCAGGTGCTGCCGTTTAACTCTTTCGCCTCGAAATCCGTTATGCCACCGTATTTCGCCGGGCTGGACTCGGTTCTGACATACTCCTCCAGGGAAACATCCCCTTCAAAATTACTGAGACGGAGATTGATATCAACTCCTGTCACTCCCGTTCCCACATACTCGCCGGTATAAAAATCGTACACACCCAACATACCGTTATACTCGTTGGCTTTCATCGCCTCAGGAACATAGTACGAGAGTCCGTAGTAATCCAGATCGACCTGTGTTCCCTCAGCCGTGGGCGCATTCGCCTTCATTTCGCTCCGTTTGACCTTTACCAACGTGAGTTCTGAAGAGGATACCTCGTGATCCAGCCGGTTCACCTGCAGCGTCCAGATACTCGTCCCTGAAGAAGACGTTTCTTCATAATAGGACATCCAGTAGTTTTCCGTATAGATATCATCCGCATATTCCAGATTGAAGATTCGACATCTCCTTGTCGCAGACATGCGCCTCTGCGTCGCAGAGAGCCCACTCTCCCTCCTGATTGTTATAAAAAATCTCCAGATACTGGTCAGGCTTTTCGAAATCGCCACGTCCGAAAATGATCATCAGCTTTTTGGCTTCATCATAGCCATTATAGGTTGCCGATTCAATGGCAATGCCTTTTTCCAGAATACTGTTTCCTAATTTCAGATAGGCCTCCCTGACCTCCGGACAATCCTCCAGTTTCCCGGTACTGTCCCTTCCTGCACTTTTTACCTGTAGTTTACTATTTCAGGGGAAAAAATAAAAGGTCGCATATACGACCTTTCACCAAAGCAGAAATAAATATCACACGTTATTTATTTTCCTCACTCAGAAACATCATGTAATTCTGTAACAGCCCAATCCTGGTTTTCGTCCCGGTCTTTTCGTAAAGAGAAGTGATATGCTTCTGCAATACGCGTCTGGAGATTGCCATCTCATCCGCCACCTCCTTCAGACTATCCTCTGAAGTGATCAGTTTCTGTAACACCTCTGTTTCCCTGGGCGTCAATCCGTAATTTCCCCGATATTCCTCCATTGTCCTGGGAGACGTCTGCGTCTCCGGGACTATTTCACCGGGAATCTCTCTGATTCCCGCCAGATCCAGATCTCCGTTAAAAGCCATTACGATCAGGATTAACACGACCAACATCAGCTCTGCACCGACCACAGCAGTATCCGCCATTTCAGAGATTGCAAACCCTGACAGCAGCACCTCTGACACACTGATCGTCACCCGTCCCATTCCCGCCCAAAGCGTCGTCCGGTTCGTCCGGGGCGCAGTATCCCAAAACATCAGATGAATGTAGACCAGCTCCGCTCCCAGCGAAATATAGAATATGCTCATATTCAGGTAATAATATTGCCCTCCCATGGGTAAGATGGCAGTGATCAGAGCCGGGATCATCATGCACAGTGTCGTAATCGGCACATATTTCCTCTTCCTGATATCTCCGATACAGCCCACAAACAGTGCAGAAATCCCCATAAGCAGTCGCGGCCAGTCATACACATCATATTCTTCAAACCCTCTGTTCGCAATAGATCGCAGCATTTTTTCGTTATAATAGATAAAGAAAAAATTCAATAAAAACGCAATCAATATCGGTCGCCCAAGCGATAAAGGCCTCCTCTTTGCAGTATTGTCACACACAGGCTCCGGCTCCTCCTGCCACGGTTCGACAAACATCAGGCCTGCCACAATCATAAACCCAGCAATCAATAAACTGACTACCAGAACGGGATTGTCTGTACCATGTTGAAAGATCATCTGTAGAACAATCGCCGCCAAAAATCCGCTTCCCATGACTTTCCCCATGAAATCCGTGTGATAAAGCAGTTTTGACATATGTGCGTAAACAGCTCCCCCATATAATCCCAGACAAAACAGGGCAGCATTGGAGATTGCCACAAACGACACAATCCCCCGGTTTGCAAGCAAAAGCAGCATCAAAACACTATATCCGACTGCGGCAGCGATCAAAATGCCTTGACCTGCTTTCTTCTTGCAGGAAATCCTGCATAATCCGGTGCACATGATCCCCGCCGCCGTGCTCAACAGTGCCGCATAATAATTCCGGACGATCCAGATGTCTGGCAGAATACTCACACCTCTTTTTTGTACAAAAACACAAGATACGGTGTATTCAAACATATAAATTCCAAATAACAGTATCAAAAATACGGCTTTTTGTTTTCGCAAGTTCTCCTGCATATTTTGATGTGCTCCATTCCAATGCATTTTATGTCTCCGAATTTCCTTCAGCCTGAAATTCCTTTTTACTTTAACATATTTTACGAAAAAAGGAAACCCCTTGCCCCTCCTTCTCTCTTGTATTATAATGATTCTGTCAATGCGATTTTCAAGTTAGCAACGAAGATTATGGAGGTTATCTATGAGCAACATTCCTTACAAAATTTATCTGGAAGAATCCGAGATGCCCGGGCAGTGGTATAATGTCCGCGCCGACATGAAGAAAAAGCCGGCACCCATCCTGAATCCCGGGACCCTAAAACCCGTCACTTTAGAAGAGCTCTCCGGCATCTTCTGCGAGGAGCTGGCAAAACAGGAACTGGATGATACCACCCCTTATTTTGATATTCCCGCGGAGATCCGGGACTTCTACAAAATGTATCGTCCCTCCCCTCTGGTGCGCGCTTACTGTCTGGAGAAAAAACTGGACACCCCTGCGCATATCTATTACAAATTTGAGGGCAACAATACCTCCGGCAGCCATAAGCTCAACTCCGCCATCGCTCAGGCCTATTATGCCAAGAAGCAGGGCCTGAAGGGCGTGACCACCGAAACCGGCGCTGGACAGTGGGGCACCGCCCTCTCCATGGCATGTTCCTACTTTGACCTGGACTGCCAGGTCTACATGGTAAAGGTTTCCTATGAGCAGAAACCCTTCCGCCGCGAAGTAATGCGCACCTACGGCGCGCAGGTAACCCCGTCCCCCTCCATGAACACTGAAGTCGGACGCAGGATAAACGCAGAATTCCCCGGCACCACCGGAAGTCTGGGCTGCGCGATCTCTGAGGCAGTGGAGGCCGCCGTGTCCCAGGAGGGATACCGCTATGTGCTGGGTTCCGTGCTCTCCCAGGTACTGCTCCATCAGTCCGTGATCGGTCTGGAGACCAAAGCCGCTTTGGACAAATATGGCATTAAGGCCGACATGATCATCGGCTGTGCCGGCGGCGGTTCCAATTTAGGCGGTCTGATCTCCCCCTTCGCAGGCGAAATGCTGCGTAGCGAGAACCAGTATGAGATCATTGCCGTAGAACCTGCCTCCTGTCCGAGCCTGACCCGAGGCGTTTACGCTTATGATTTCTGCGACACCGGTAAAGTATGCCCGCTCGCCAAGATGTACACCTTAGGCAGCGGTTTCATCCCTTCTGCCAACCATGCCGGTGGCCTGCGCTATCACGGCATGAGCAGTGTGGTTTCCGAGCTTTACGACCAGGGACTGCTGAAGGCAAGAAGTGTGGAGCAGACCAAGGTCTTCGAGGCAGCCACCACTTTCGCGAGAGTGGAAGGTATCCTGCCCGCGCCCGAATCCAGCCACGCGATCCGCGTCGCCATCGATGAGGCACTGAAATGCAAAGAGACCGGCGAGGAGAAGAACATTGTCTTCGGGCTCACCGGCACCGGCTACTTCGATATGGTGGCTTACCAGAAATTCAACGACGGCGAAATGAGCGATTACATCCCCACGGATGAGGATCTGCAGAAATCCATCGCACAGCTGCCGAATGTGTAATAAGATATAAAATATCGCACGTTATTAAATCGAAGATTCCAAATCAAAGAGGATGTGACACAGACTTATACTCCATGCCACATCCTCTTTTGATTCCTAAAAAACCGTTAGATCTAACATTTTTACCACAAGGTTCCGCCCCACTCGACTACGCTGAAGCCATTCCTTGCGAACGCATCCACTGTCGGTGCGGTAATCTCCCGCGATGTATCCTCATCAAATACAAACCACAGACGCAGCACAGAATCCGGCGCCGGTGTGATCTCCATGGGCATCACGGCATCCACCGTCTCATTCAACTGGGGATACATAATATAATCCACACCTTCCTCAAGTCTCTCACTCCAGTACTCCACAAAATCATATATTTCTGTTTCATTCAACCCGTACTGCGAAAGGATCTCCCGAAATACACTTTCTCTGGAATCCGCAGGCACAATAAAGCCTTCTCTTCTCTGGAAATAAAAACCTTCCGCAATGCTTTCATAGAACAAAAAACCATATTTTTCCGTGTCTGCAGGATCCTGCGCATCCGGAACAGTCAGGGTGCCATCCGGCTCTGCCAGCACCTCCCACCCGGTCTGATACGCCGGGATCGTTCTGGTCAGCTTATCCGGCTCCCCGAAGCTCACAGCAACCGCTGTCTCCTCCGCGGGATACAGATAGATATTCGGTTTCTCTACGCCGTTGCCCTTTGCCGCATTGGTATTGGATGAGCTGGCATCCTTGCCCGCATTACGTATTTTCGCGTAATACTCTCTCTCCTTACCCTGAGCGATCGCATCGGCCAGCTCGGTGTTTCCCTTCTCCCGCGCATCCCGCTCTCTGGCAAATCTTGCCAGTGTCTTCCATGTCTGGTATCTGGATTCGGCCTCCTGTTCCTTTGCGCTCTTCTGCTCCATGACCTTTTGCAGTTCCTGCTCTCCGCCATGGATGAAGGCATCCACTTCTTCCTTGTCATGCCCCTCATCGATCAACGCGTCCGCCGCTGCCCATCGCAGGGCTCTGTCAGTCATAGCCGTAGATTCCGGATTCTTGTTGGTATAGTCATTCACCGCCTGTACATTTTGAGGCTTATCGGTCTCATAAGAAGCCTTCTCCGTTATCTGCCCGATGACCGCATCCACAGCATCGTTTCCGGTGATGGACGTATTGTTTGCAATCATATTTGTGGCATGCGTGGCATTCCGCATTGCCTGCGTCGTCGGACTGCTATAGTTTGGCTGCTCCGTGAATCGGCGCACATTGTTATTAGGATCGCCGCCGCTGCCTGAAATAATCCCGGTGCCGCTGGCATCGCCGTTTCCCAGATTTCCCAAGGTTTTAAGCCCCTGCCATATAGCCCCAAAGATCTCTGATTTGGTTGGGGGCGGCACATTGGAGTACGTATTGGACGGAGCGGAATTTCCGCTATTGTAAATCCCTGCCGCCCTACCGTAATCTCTTGCCGTCTCCGCGGAAGCAGTCAGGGAATCCGTCCCCATCACCACGCCTGCAGCCAGGAAAGCAGTTATCATGTATACCTTAAATCTGTGATATCTCATTTAATTTCCCGCCTCCTCTACCTGTTTTTTCAAGTCCTGATACCACGGGATAATGGGATCTTCCTTGCATTCCTCCAGTTGAAACGCTCCCCTCTCCTCCGCGATCCTCATCATCGCATAAGCCATATCCGTGTCTCCCATGTCATCATATACACAGGCCAGCCAGAACGGAGTATACGGCTCATCCGCGCTGCCCGTATAGAGCGCCTGCAGCAGGAAATATTCCGCATTTCCGAAATTTCCGATCCGGGCCTGTGTGCACCCGGCCTTGTAATTCAGTATAAAATGATCCGGATTTTTCTTTGCTCCCTGCAGCAAAACCTCTGCTTCTTTCTCGACCAGGCTCCGGTTATCCTCTGTCTGCTCGGCCTCTGCACCGTAGGCTTCTGCCATGCGCAGATAGTAGTCCGCAGACTCCTTATCCGCCATAGCTTCGATCTCGCTCCGGGCAGAACCATACTCCTTCTTTTTCACGGCAGCCTCTGCTTTCAGGATCTGCACCTCATCTGTTTTGCCATAGGTCTCCTGCAACTCCTGAATGGCAGCATCCGCCTTCTCCGTCTTCCCCTGTTCCAGCAGCTTTGTAACCTCCCTCTGGGTAGCCTCCACCTGTTTCTCATACCCGGAGAGTGTATTTCCCTCCGCTTTCTCTCTGGAGAAAGAACCACAGAGCACATAGCCCAGGATGCACACCACATAGATCACCGGCATGAGCTTTGCCGGAATCTTACCTCGCAATGCCAGCCGTACCACAAGGATCGCCACAGCAAAGACCGCCATCCCGATGCCCAGGATCACATTTCCCTGAAACAGAAAAATACCCGCAAGCGCCAACAGTAGCATCAAACATGATAATATCAGCATTTTTCCTCTCCTCTCCGCCTAGTTCTTCTTCAGCTCCCTCTCTAATTTGTGCATCAGTAATAATGCATGCTCCTTGATACCGTATCCGTGATATTCCCCTCCGTACCCCGTATATACTCCGGCATTGAGTCTGTCCACCGCTTCCTTCACACACTCGTAGGACTCCTCATACCGTTCCGTATGATCGTACAGACAGGCCAGTGCATACCAGACTGTGGGCTGCTCCTCATCGATTTCCAGACACTTGCGATACAGTTTCTCCGCCCGTTCCAGATCCATACAGCCGGAAGATTTTACACCGCTGTCGCTATAGTTTCCATACAGATTCCCCAGTAGATAATAGGTGGCGCTCACATCCGGATACTTCTCCACAATTTTTTCCAACCGCTCCTCTACCTCACTGTATCTGTCCACGCCGGCATGTTGTCCCTGATATATCCATAAACGATAATAATTCTCGCACTCCAGAAGCGCAGTCAAAAGCTCCGATCTCTGTACAACCGCCATCTGTTCTTCCGAAAAGCTGCCAAAACGGTTTGCTTTTCCCCTGTTTCCCGTCGTCATGGAATGGTCATCGCATACAAAGGTGTCCACCATCGCCAGCAGCTCCGCGCCGGACGCTGCATCCGACTCAGGGCTCGCCGCCAGCTCCGCCAGCTTCACTGTATATTCCAATGCCTGATCCACATTCCCCTGGCGGTAATTCATGATCGCCGCCATAGAGACAAACAGGGAATTCTTCGGATAATTCGCGATATTCTCCGCCAGGACAGGCTGTACCGCTACATAATCTTTATTGTACAAAGCCACCACCATCAGGAAATCAGACAAGATCTCGGAATCCACCTGTGCGACCGCCTCCGTCAGGAAAGTCTGCGTCTCCTCCAACATTTCACAGTCGTACAGCAAGGAAGCCATCTCATACTTCTCGTCGATCAGACAGCCATTCCGCTCATCCTCAGAAAGATCTTCCCGCCTGGCTACTCCTTCCACAAAAGCCTTGTCATACCGCTGCACACAAGCCCAGATATCCGGTTTGATCCTGTCCTGCTCAATAAATTGTCCATCATAAAGCTCGCTCACCCGGTACACTCTGGCGCTGTCCAGCACAAACTTCTGTATGCCGAAATGATCTGGATGTTCCTTCGCGATCTTAAACCAGTCATCTATCAGATTTTTGTAGCTGCCGCCGGCATTCAGCAGATCATTGCGCATCAAAGACACCAGGAAATTTTCGCGGACCACCTCCAGCCTTTCCTCACTCAGATGCTCCAGCAACCACTCCTTGTCCTTTGCAGATATCGCGGACGGCTGCATAGCCGTGTTCGTATAAATATCAGCGGCGATCAATCTCGATATCAGATCCGCCTTAAAATCTTTATCTTTGTCTTCCGCCTGGGCATCGTTACTCTCACTTTGCTTTTTCGCGCGGGAAGCATAATCCAAATACATAAAATGCCATACTGCATTGTCCGGATCCTGCAATAACACCTGCTCAAGCCTCTGCTTCAGCGAAGCGTCTGCAACCGCCCCCTCTTTCTCCAACTGCGCGTTCACATGCAGTAAAAGTATCTGATAATTATCCGGATTTGCATTCGAAAGATCCCGAAGGGTATTGGTATTCTCGCTGAAATAATTCTTCCATGCGCTGATGGTCACATCCATCTGCTCCAGATCACGCGCCACCCCCACATAGTCGTCATAACTCTGGCGTTCCTCAGCTGACTGCACATATGCAATAATGCTGCCCAACGCATATTCTGCCTGACTCGGCGCCGTAACTTTATCGGCCACCGCAACGACTACCATGACCACCAGCGGGATCACTGCAAGGGCAACTGTACCGGCTGCATTTGTCTTTACCGCCCGCTGCGGTTCGGCCGCAGTTCCTGCAGCAACTCCTCCTGCTACTTCTGGCGCCTTCTCTTCAGCCTTCTTCTCTGATACCTCTGCCGCACCCTTCACCGCTGTCTCTGCCACGCCCACAACCGTCTGCTCTGCCTTCCGGAGCATCCACAAAATGACCGGGCTGACAGCCAGCGATACCAGAAACGCCAAAATCAGCACCTTCGACAGATAAGAGATCACCGACACATTCTTTCCGAATCCCTGTATAAACAATGACAATAAGATACCATATACAATTCGGACAACAAAATAATCCACCGCAAACACAATGACGGGAATTACATTTTTTAAGCTGATCAAAAACTTCTTACCAAAAGACATCTGTTCCGACAGGTCTGCCGCCTGGACCAAAAACAGCATCAGAAAGATCCCCAGACAAATGCCCTGGATCAATATCGCGATCACCCCGGGAAGATTCCCCACAACCGGATTACTATGGGACTGTTCCCATGCCGTAAAAAACGGCAGTCCGGACAGAAAATTGGTCAGCATATAGGCTGCCAGCATCCAGAAACCTCCTACAAGGATCGTCTTCCCCATATGGGCAAGGGAAGATTTCTTTTCCTTTTGCCCACACACTGCCAAATATACCAGGACCGCCGCCACCAGATATCCGGCAAAATTGCAGCAGGTAACCTGCCATGACGCCAATCCGGTGCCCTTTGCCCGCATCAATAAAGCCTTCAACAGCCTGGGCAAAAAGATCAAGGCCATTGACATGCACAAGATACTAGCATTTCCTCTCTTTTTTGCTGAATCCATTTATCAGACCTCCCATCACAGTTTGTCTTTTTTTATCAAAGACTCGAAAGTTCGCTGCTTCACAGACGCTTGTTTTCCTCTGCATGTTTTATTTTATCATTCCCTGCCAAGGCTGTCCACAGCTCATTTCCCGTCAGCTCATTTCCCGTACCTTGTCAACCCGTACTTTCCACCCAGCCAATAGCAGGTATCGCTTTCCACAATGCACTTCACCTCATCATCCGCCAGTCCGTTTTCCTGCTTAGTGATTTGCCCCTCCAAAGGCCTCGTCTCCAACTTCCCGGGACTATCCAGGATCAGTAGTCCGTCCGCCTCCGTAGTGATCCACAGTTTCCCGCCGGAATCCAGAAACAGATAACGCACCTTCATACCGGGGATTCCGTCGTCCTGATTCCAGTTCTGCGTGATCTTCCAACCGTCCTCCTGCTTCCCCGCCAGGCTCAATCCTCCATAGATCAGCTGACCGCTGCCGATCAGGACACACTTATCGGAGAGCGGCAGGATCGCATTGATATATCTGTGGGGGATCCCGTCCTCCGGCGTCAGATAACTCCATCCGTCTGCTCCCCGGATACTGATTCCGCCCTGTCCTGCGGCAAGATAAGATCCGAACCAGATTTCGTCTCCCACCTGCTCGATCACCTGCACTACATTCTCCGCCAACCCGTTTTCTGTGGTCAGCACCTCTTTCACTTCCCAACTTCCGCCTTCCCGTGCAAGAAAAGCGGCGCCCTCCTGCGCTCCCAGCCACAATCCGCCTTCCGTCACCAATATGGCATTCACACGGCCGCCCGGGATCTCCGGCGCCGTGATCCTGCGCACCTCATTCCCCTCCGCATCAAAAGCGCTGATCCCGGCGTCATGCCCTGCCCAGACAAGCCCGTCCTCCGTCTTTTGAATCATTGCCGCGTAGATCATCGCAATCCCCACGTCCAGCTTTTTAAGAGTCTCCCCTGTATCCCGGTCCAGCCAATAGATTCCCTCTGTGGTTCCTACCCAAAGTCTCTCTCCATCGTCAAAAAGCGCCGATATCTCGGCTCCCGGCAGCACAACCTGCAGGTTTTCAAACTGCTCTGCCTCCGGCTCATGCTTCCTCGACTGATACAAAATTCCTGCACCGATTAACATGATAAAAAAGACCGCTATGATCACAATGTTCTTTTTATTCATAGAATCAATCGTCCCTCTTCCATCCGATAATGTGTATTACAAAGTTTTTCCGCCTCGTTTCGGTTATGGGTGACCAAAAGAATGGCGCATTTTCCCGCACACTTCAGCCGCACTCCCTCCATCGTCCGCTCTTTCCAATCAGGATCCAGATTAGAAAACGGCTCATCCAAAAGCAATAGATCCTTTTCACATGCCAATGCGCGCGCAATCGCCGCCCGTCTCGCCTGTCCTCCGGAAACCTGATTTGGATATCGTTTTAAAAGCTCCTTAATCCCAAAAGTTTCCGCCAGCTCTTCCGCCTGCTCGGTCCGCTCCGCCCTGCTCTTTTTACCGGATCCAAATAATATATTTTCCTGCACCGTCATATGATTCCATAGCAGACTATCCTGAAAGACCATGGACACCCCCCGCAAATGAGGATCTTTGGGCAGAATTTCCCCATCCCTTCGGATCTCGCCTTCATCCTGCACCAATAGCCCTGCTATCATACGCAGCAACGTCGACTTTCCACATCCGCTCTCTCCCTGAATGGACACCCTCTCCTTATCATGGATTTGAAAAGACACCTTATTCACTGCACAAAGTCCGTCATAATGCTTACTGACCTCAATGATCTCAAACATATTTTTCTATCTGTTCCTTCCTATCTGTTCCCTACTGTTATCGCTTATGGATTTTTTGCCAAATCCATGTTCCAAAGTAAAGCACCCCCACAGCCGCCAAACATACTGCCATCTGCATAAGGCAAAAAACGGCAACGGTTTCCGAGGCCCCGTAATGCAGATAATTATATATCTTGACGGAAAGCGGCTCTTTTCCCGCCGGCATCAACATTAGAGCGGTTCCTACATCGCCCAGAGTCAGCAGGAATACCACAAGACCCGCTATCGCCATGCCGGGCATCATCATGAACACCTTCACTCTCCAAAATGCCTGCCCTCTGCCTGGCTGCAAAAGCCTGGCTGCATCGATCCGATTACGGTCCATGCGCAAATAACATCCATATTGGATCAGCATGGCAAAAGGCAGATACCTGATCGCCATACCTATAGACGGCATAATATTTCCGCTCCGTAAAACATGGAGTGGTGTATCACTGAAAAATTTCAACACCCCAATTCCCGTCAACACTCCCGGGATTGATAACGGAGCGATCGCAATCCCCAGCCAAACAGGTTTCATCGTTTTTTGTTCCGCCAGCTGCAATGCCATCATCGCCGAAGGGATCATCACGAAAGCAACCGCCCCCAATCCTGTAATCCCCGAATTCCATAATTCCTCTCCCGCGGATACATACGACCCAGAGAGACTTCCCACATAAGGAATCAGTGAAAACACGGGCAGTATGATCTGAAGTACAGCCACCAAAACCGCCCCGCTCCCGGCCACATTCATTAGACGGGAGTATTGAGGGATCACTTCTTCATCATCCTTCATCGGTTTCACAACATTACGCAGCGGCAGAATCCCCATGAGGATAACCGCCGCCGAAACAAAAAGCAGCGGAACAGAAAGCTCCAGAGAATGCGCGCTCCTTCCCACCGCTGAATAATCCGAGAAAATCTCCATGGCATATACATTTACCTGAAACAATGACGGAATCGTATAATCCGTGATAGAAAGTACAAAAATAACAGCGCCGATAGCCATGAGGTAAGGGAGTTGTTTGGGAAACACAATTCTCCAATATACTCTATCCGCGCTCCGGCAAAGCAAAGCTGCCTTCCACTCCCCCGCATCCACCTGCTCCAAAGAGATCATTGCCGCCGCGCATGCATATGGCAAAAAGGCAAACCCCTCTACGATGACACATGGCCAAATCCCTGCCATGCGGTATCGCAAAAGGGAAGGAATAAACCTTCCCATCATCCGGACCAGATTCATATAAGTCAACGCATAAATATAGGACGGCACCGGAGCGGTCAACAGGAAAAACCAGCGCCCCAACGTGTTTCCCCTCTTCTTACTGTGTAACTTAACCGCAGCAAAAAGACCGACGCTCACACAGCACACTGCGGTGAAGAAAGCAATTATAACAGAATGATACAATAGTCCCGCTCGCCTCTCGCTAAAATCACAGAACACAGGCAGGTGATCCTTCCCGCCTGTCGCAGAGAGATATAACACCGGAACAAAGGCTAAGAGCAGATAAAGGATCAGCCCTGGCCAGTTACTGTTTTTCCAAATTGTTAATTTTGTAAATTTCTGCCAGATCATGCTTTATCTCCTCTCTGTTCAGGGTAAACAGCATTGCTTTTTCATCCCCTGTTTCCGGAGTAAAACACCAATAAGAATGATAACAATTAAAATATGCCATCGTCGACATCCGCGTTTTATTGTCCTGACCCAAATGCAGCCACTGTATTCCCATCATCGCATGGATCGAGGATAAAGAGTTCAAGATATAGGCACCGTTTCCTGTCACAGCGCCTTTATCATTCAGAAAACCAGCCTGCACAAGTTCTTCGTACATCTTTGCAGAATCAGGTTTCCGCCGCGCCCCGGTAAACAGCTGCATAAACGGAATGACATGGCGATAATCCGTCCTTTGTGCAAACACATCCTTCGCTACCGCATTCAACGCACCGATCGGCTTATCATCAATATCAATAATCTTCTCGCCGGTAAGCATGCTGTTCAGATACATTCTGCGTTTCATCTCCGCCACTCCGAGCACCGTCCAGACCGCATCTTCGGTACAGTTCATGATCAGGCGCGGTGCCTCCGGATCCCCCTCAGGCATCAGCATGCCCTCCGTAAACTCTGCGGCTGTGCCCTCCAACATGGTCAGATAGTCATTTTCCTCGCCTCTCAGCCTGACATAAGCATCCTGTTTGGAGCAGAAAACCTCCAGGATACGCAGCTCACCGCGCGCCGACACACAAAATAAACGGGTACATACCAGGGGATCGGCGATCACCTGAACCGCTTCTTTCAGCCCTTCGGTCTGAAGCAGCGCCTGATCTGCCGCCACCTTAGTATCTGACTGAAACATGATCTTTGACAATGGATTTTGCTCCAACCGGTATGCCTCTGGCAGCCCGGCCAGCTGTCCCTGCTTTAAATTAATATTTATCATCTTTTTCGCCATCTCTTTCACCTGCCCCTTAAAATTCACCGTTAAGCCGCATCTGTCTTCTGACATTTCCGAGAGAGTTCTCCGCGTTCATGACCGTACCGGTTGTACTGCTGTGATTCATGATATTGTTCACATCATTTGCGTAGTTGGCAAGTCCCTGACCCGCCTTTTGGGCAAGCGGGCTCTTAGCACCTGCATCATAAACCATAGACGTAACTTCACCTACAGTATTTCCGACAGTCTGGCTCATTCCAAAATGCACCAATGCGCCGCTTTCTCCATGAATGGTCTCATTAATGGCAGTACTAATGTTAATATCTTGTATTCCCAGCTTACCGGTGATGGCTCCCGATATCTTATCGGACACCACCATGTTCACATACGCCGACCCGCCCTCTCTGGCAAACTGAGAAAACCGGGTTCCCCAGTTATTCGGATCAAGGTTTGGATTATTCGCATATTCATCAGCCATGTTGTATCCGGCCTGCGCAGGTATCAGTACCACTTCCGAAGAACCACCTGTAAGACCTGCCAGGGACATTCTTGCAATCTTGGTGCCGGCATTGTCCGCTCTCGCAAGATCCTCCAGCGTCTGCGCAGATGCCTCTCCCAGAGTTTCAAAGAATCCCGGAGGCTTCACCTGGGCATTGGGGTCTCCGCCGAGCTGTCCCGAGTTGCTGTCCTGCATCAGCTTTTTCACGCTTGCAACCTCATTCGCAGAAACCGTCTTTCCGTCCTTCAGATCCTGCTGCATCTGTTTTAGCTTATTCAGCGCAAACTCATCTGCCTTCGACGCTTCTCCGTTTGCCGCTTTATTTTCCAATACCTTCTGATATCCCTGGAGCTGCGACAACAACGTTCCCGTATCCCCGGAGACTGCCGGCCTGCCGGAGCTCTTAGAGCCCTTGGGCCATCCTCCGTTTTGCATCAGACCCTTGGCACTCCTGCCGGATTCTGACCAGCCATCGTCGTCCGCCAATGCCGTCAGCCGGTCCAGCCACAGGAAAAATCCAAACAGCGCCAGGAACCCTGCTGCCGTCGCCGCAATCTGCTTTTTCCCGGTTCCCGCGAAAGCCAACGAAACCACAGCCAAGACCACCGTTACAGCCAGTCTCGCATAAAAATTATAGTCGAACAAAACCCACAGAACCACATTGACCGCCGTATAGATTGCAAATCCTACCGCGAGGTAATAAAGCCACAGCATTCCGTCCGAATAAAACGGGTGATCCTTTCGACGGCCGTCGTGCAACTTCTTGTTGGACGCCTTGATGAAAAAGATCCCCTGACCGATCTGGCTCTCCGCCCCCTGCCCAAAGGAGAAAAAGAACAGCAGCATAAATACAAATACCGCGAACGGATTTCGTATCAGAAAGCCTGCCACGCTGGCGCACAAAATACCTGTTCTGAGAAAAAGAGTATTCTTCTTCGCCGTATCCTGCGCCTCCCGTTCCTTCATGTAATGCTTCCTGAGGGGAAGCACACTAAAGAAATCCTTTACCGGTGCGAACGGCCCCCGCTGTAAAATACGGTAGATCAGCCTGGGAATCAGTAGTCCCAGCGCAAACGTAAGCGGTGCCACCAGTGTACCCGTCATAAAGTCACCGGCCTTGTCAAAGGGAGAGACTCCTTTAAACGGCGTTCCCTCATAGACGCCTCCTCCTACCAGATAAGGCGCCAGATCACTCGCCCCCACAGTTCCCCGGCCGATCCACATGGTGTCATTCAGGATAGACCAAAAATAGACATTAAACAAAAACATCACCACATA
>ODAI012193133.1_pt1 | contig 15786 bp, 13 predicted proteins | sample 1539321 | NCBI WGS metagenome assembly ODAI01 (sample SAMN02144231, study PRJEB22623) | gut metagenome | biome: sheep rumen | host: Ovis aries | place: New Zealand
AATTTTCAGTGTTAAATTTTCAAGGTGCATTGTATCAGGATCGGGTTCTGTCTGATTGAGATCAACCGCTAAGGTGGGTCAATTTTCATCGTTAAACCCGGGTCAATTTTCATTATAAATCAATAGATGGTTTCTTAATCCTTCTCCTAAGCCCCTTTTCAAATTGAAATCGTCAAATATATTAATACAAAAGGTCATTCTCTCTTTTATACTGCTAGTTAATGATTCGCATCGTAGCCTTTCACTTTTTTGGGTAAAATTAAACGCTATTAAATATTAATTTCCACTAAACTACTGCACCATTCTGTCTCAATAACTCTTTGTCATCAGCGGACTCAATTATTGCATGTGACAAATCAACACCAACAATATCAATTCCCGATAATACATGGATTTCTTTAACACAAGTCATGCTTTCAAGATTCCAGATCATCAGAGTCCCAGTGCTTCCTCCGCATAGAGCATAATACCCACTGCTATCAACTGATACACTATTGATACCGTATGCAGCATGTTCTAGTCTTTCAACATAATCACTAATTGATTCCTGATAACTCCAAACTATAATGCTTTTAAGTGTTGCGCATATCACGGTCCTTCCGTCGTTACTAAGTGATACACTTCTTATTCCACCAATAGAAATAAAATCTACTGATCTAAGAGATGTTGTCATTCCATCTTCTAGATTCCAAATCCATAGATTCTCTTCAGCATCTCCAAATGCACTGATTTTTCCGTTCTTACTAATTGCGACACTGGTAACACCTACATAATTATCATCCATCCGATCGCAAGTCATATTCTTTATGTTCCAGACCCGCACATTATCGAATTCCTCTTCATAATTCTCTTTCTCCCCGAGATTATCTTTTTCCTTTTTGAATACTTGTACTTTAAAGATTTTGTTTTGCCACTCAGGCATACAATGCTTGTCACTACCACTCACCGCACATTTCCCATCGCCACTGATAGAGACGCTTCTAATTATGTCATTATGGCCTTTCAATTCTCCCTTACAAATCATTTTATCAAGATTCCATACTCGCACTATACCATCATGTCCACCACTAACAGCCCATTTGCCGTCTTCACTAATTGATACACTATTAATCTTACCGTGATGACATTTTAACTCTTTCTTCATGTTGCAACTCTCAAGATCCCAGACTCGTATGATACCATCAGCTCCGCCGCTTATTGCATATTTCCCATTTCCGCAAACTGACACACTTTTTACATACCCATGATGCCCTTCCAAAACTTTACTACATGTCATATTTTCAATGTTCCAAACTCGTACACTCCCATCTTCTCCACCACTCACAGCATATTTCCTATTTGCTCCTACAGATACGCTCAAAACACTTTCTTTTGTACCTTCTAGATTTTCAACTAAGATCATACTCCCAAGATCCCAAACCCGTAATCCACCATCATCTCCTCCACTTATAGCGCGTTGCCCATTTCCACTAATTGATACACTTAAGATAGAACCAATATGACCTTTTAGCTTTTTCTCACATATCATTTTTTCAAGATTCCAGACTCGTAAGATTCCATCTTCTCCTCCGGTAATAGCGCGTTTCCCATCTCCACTAATTGACACATCAAATATAATGCCATCATGACCTTTCATCTCTTTTTCTATGATTTTTCTATCAAGGTTCCAGACTCTTACAATACCATCATCACCACCACTAACAGCACGCTTTCCATCATCACTGATTGACACACTTCTTATAGTCTCGTGACTTGTCAGCTCTATTTCTAATGTTCTACTCTCAATGTCCCAGACCCGTAGAATGCCGCCAGCTCCACCGCTTAAAGCGCGCTTTCCGTTACTACTAACTGCAACAGTAAATATAAAAAAAGTTCGATCTTCAAGCACCAACTCTTTTTCAAAATTCCCCTTTAATCTCCAAATGCAAAATCGCGATCTACCTCCACTAGCTAAATATTTTCCATCACCACTTAATGAGAAGTATCCACGGCTATATATCTCTTCATCCAATATAGAGTATTCTGAATCCATACTATCAACGTTCCACACAGAATAAAACCATTCTTTACTAACACTTTTACCTATAATATAATTGCCGTCGCCACTTATAGAAACACTGGTGTCATAACCTGGCCCTTCTTGAAATCTCCACACACAGGTCATTTTATCAAGGTCCCAGACCCGAATGAAACCATCTTTTCCTCCGCTAACAGCGCGCTTTCCATCGGCGCTGATCGACACGCTAAGAATAGAACCCCTATTTCCGTTTGACATAAAAGTGATTGCGGAAATCTTGGTTTTATTCATCTTTCCGTGATCTTCCGTACATGGAAGTCTTAGTTTCATTTCTCCTTCTTTTCTATAATAATATAGAGAGATATTTCTCAGATCCATTCCGCTGAAATTCAATTTAGTAAAATCGTTCATACGGGCACCAATACTAATTGAGCGATCACTCATCAGGTTCATCATAGTATATGCGAACTCTACAGCTGATGGCTGATACACTCTTCCAGCTTCCCAAAACTTCTCGGCATCCTTATCATCCATTATTTCCGAAGCAAGCCTAACTACATATCTTCCTATTTTTTCACGCCAACATAAAGGCAGGGCATATTGATCCCCTGTACTATAGAAAAATGCTTTATCTTTATTAATTTGTAGCTCCATGGAAGAAATGCGCTGACACATCCAAATAGCCGCAAGTCCATCACGAAACAGCTGATGCATTAATTGCACATACTTTACATGAGATGTATGGGAGTCACTATAGTCTAATGAATCTTCGTATGGTCTAAAGAGATTTATCTCGTTAAGCAAGAGATTCTTAATCCGTTCTGCTTTATCGAGACTATCGCTAGAATTTGCATTTGATGCCATTCTCATCCATCTTTCTATACTGTAATCTCCCATGATGTACTTTAGTTGCCCACACCAGTTCCACGGTTCTTTTAGACTAACTAATGATTCCCTTACAAGATTGGCAAATGATATTTCTTCCATCTGTTTCTTATCACAATTCTTGTATAATGGGATTGCATAATACTCATCTTTGCTCATCTTCCATGCTATGTATGGTGCAGAATGTAGAATTGCTACCGCATAGTCTTCTATACAAGCATCTCTACTTGATTCAATGCTTTTCGCACATCTTAACAGTTCTTTCTGTAGATAATTCCAAATTAAATCACCTGCTTTATTGATTGGACGCCATAAAAGATCACTAGTATTCAAGATATCTGGCGACATTCCTACCGCAACCTGTTCCTGCATAGCATAAATATTGGTATACATAGTCAACATCAAGGGATAATTGATAACTCTCCATACATTATTATTATGCTCCGGCTCATCTATACCTGTACGTTTCAGATATCCTTGTATAATTTCGTGATTCAGTGGCAGTAGCTTAATCTTCATATAATCACTACCGCAGTTCCAAGATGTCCTTGATGAGGCAATAATCTGTATACCAGGCTTAGCAGCCCAATCACTTATTTCTTCATTTATCTGGCTCTTTATGCTATTTATCACCTCGTTGTAACCGTCAAGTAATAGGACGACTCTAGCTGATCCATCATGTTCTTGATCACAAAGATTATAAAAATAATCGATTTCTACATCTGTACATTTGCATCCATCTCTTAGGTACGATGCGATAAACCAATCGAGTCTACCTTTCCCTTGTGTAGGCTTATATTTAATCCCATTTAAGCGATAGAGGGGTACATAAAGAACCAGAGTATTCTCTGGAAAGATAACCTGGTCCAAAGCAAGTGATAAAAGAGCTACTGTCTTACCTATACCGCCCTCGCCCTCAATCATAATATGTTTATTTCTCTTTAACTTTCTGTTTTCTTCGAGAATATTCGCAAGGCTAAGTTCTTCTGAGCTGTTTGTATCGCTCTCCGTATCAGCATCTAGTATGGCTCTACGAACTGATAAATGTATCATCTTACTTCCGTTTGGAATAAGGTTCCTATCAAACCCAGATGATCCATTCATTAATTTAAAGCTAGGATGAGTCCTTTGTAAATATTCCAACCTTTTTCGTAATTTTCCACTCAGGCTCATATTAAGCGTTTCTTCTGCTCTTAATACACCAGATTCGTTCTTTCGGAAATCGAAACTCCAGTCATATGTAATCAACACTTGAATAATTTCATTCCGCAGTAACGCACCCAAATTCATCCACAGAAAGAAGTCAGCGAAATTGCCCAGACTGAAATCATCTGAAAGATAGTTATTAAGTTCAATAATTCTCTGTTCAGATTCGAATGGGAACAATGAAGTTCTGTAGTTGCTGTACCTCACATGATCATCCATTACGGTATTAATGTATATTCTGAATACAGTCTTAAAGCATTCCAGCTGATCAGCGGATAGCAACTTAATAAAACCTGCATAATGCTCACGTAATTCTGCTATCAGTGATGTATTCTTGCACAGTTCTACCGCTGCTCTTTTCTGAATATCGTGTGTTGGTCCAGGCATTTTTGATTTAGTTACCGCCCCGAACAATCCTCTTATAATATCCACGACCTCGGTGGAACTACTTTGGTAGAGACTTCCCTTATATCTATATGCGGTTATATATTTTGCATTATAGTTGACTTGAGGTTCATTCTTGGTCTTTCCATCACTTGGTATTACTCTAACAATCAACTCTGGGAAAAGATTATAGATTGTGTCCATTTGGTTTTTTCCGGCACTTGAGTTGAGCACCTTTCCATACCACAGCGCTGCGATATGGCAAATACGTAATTCAAGCGGCCTGTCTTCAGGTATTTTTAAATACGTTCTTACATCAAATCCTTTGTACATATATTCCCCCTATATTTGTTGTATCGTAACTGTTTCTTCTGGACCTCATACAAAAAAATGTATGTCTGTAATAAGAATTCTTATCAGGATTCGGTAATACATACAATGGATATCTATAATTTTGATGTCCTTCGTATGGCAAACACAACACCTAAACCTTCGTATAATAATGAACTCAAGCAATGTGCTCCACATCGGTATAACTTGATAATAATATAACTTGTTTCCATTATACAGACATTATGTATTATACGAAAAGAATATTATTGGCTGACTCTATGTATTGCAATAATGCTTTTCTTTTTCCAATGTACATATGATTAGCAATAATCCGGTTAAGAAAGACATCTCCTTTCATTAGCCAGATTTTAGTGTGATAATCAATATTCAAATTAAAAAAGGCAGGTCCTAGATATCACTAGTCCTACCCATATACGAAAAACCCATTCCTCCTTTCTCCTGAGCGCATCTAAAAGACGGATAAGATATGCTTCAAGATCAGTCTTGCTGGCATCCTGATAGATACGGATATTGTGGATACTCCGCATATGCTCGATCCGCTGTCCTTCCAGTGAATCCAATGCCTTTTTCAGCGCTACTTTTACGTTCCCCTCATAAAAATGCACATTGTATATATCAGGATGCGCCTTCGAAATAAATTCCGTTGCATCCTGTCTGACATTTGCATGGAATGCAGAAAACTCCTCCGGAACTGTATATGGTACAGGACGCCAACCTACAGCATCACAACTGTGGCCAATCACAGCAATCTGTTCGACGTTAATTGCCTGTTTATGATCTGTCTGGTCTGGATGGAGCTTACTCAGAAGATCCCCGATCTTACCATTCTTCATTTCCATACACCTCCTTTAAGATAATTTCCATCTGCTGGTTTTCTTTTTCATGAGCTTTGTGATAAATATCGAAACACTTTTCATATTCAACAGGCGGGATCATACTTGCTCGGACAGGTTTGATCAGCATGCCCCTTGCATAAACGGCGAACAACCCCTGTAGAGCACTTGCTGTCGCATCTAATTCCTCTCTAGCTGTAATTTCCCTTGAAGTAATCTTACCTCTGATTTCGACCAGCCTTTCAATGACTCCCTTGTGTTTTCTAACGCATACAGACATGTTATCTGCCGCGGCACGGGCAGCACGTTTCTCACTTATTGTCTTCATGGACTCTGGTATACTTATCTCATCCATTTGTTTCCTAAGCGAAGCTTCATCTGCCATGAGTCCAGACGCCTCATTACGGATCGCCTTCAGTTCATTTTCCATAAACGCCACATACTCTGAGCTGAGCATGTTGAAGAGCCTGCATTTCTCGGTTATATAACCTGAGCTAATATAACCTGTGTCAGAATCGACCACAGCAGTACCAAAAATGAAACCATGGCTAAAACCGAGCATCCAGATAAATATACGAGGCACTCCAAGACCTCTGAGTTTTAATTTTTTGTTCAAGATTGTCACCTCCTATTAAATGTGGGCTATTCTATTCCTTCACCATTAAAAGAACGATACAGCTCACAAAGCTTAACAATATAGTAGAAAATCAAAATTTCTTATTTTCCTCTTACACGTTTGTTGCAGATGAACCTTTTTCCAGAGATCCCTTGGAGCAGTTCACACACACATGTTTTTTTGTGCAGTATTTGTTATATGTCTCATAATCAACAAAGAAACGGTGTTTCAGACAGTAGAATACTTTTTCCGTTATCAAGGGACGCCGCTCTTTCAGATACTCACATTTATACATTCTCTCTCCTTTCCATTCTTGGTAACGCCGATACAATACTCAGGGGCCAGACATGCCATCATCCACACCATCAGGACCACTTTCACATCCTCCCTCAGATACGGAGAATGTATCAGACATATCATCAGCGTATGTATCAACATCAGACTGGACTGCATCAATAGCTGGACTGTTAGATTCTAAAGAAGATTCTGCATCAAATGATTCTTGTACTGCTGATACAGCTTCGCTGCTGCCGCCACTGGCAGATCCAGCTCCATGTGATACTACACTTGATGCAGAACCAAAATCACCCTTGAAGTCTCCATCACGTCCACTCATCCCGGGAGCATCTTCACGCTCACGTCCGCCCAACTCGGTATTCATGCTTGCCTGAGGCACGCTCGGCACAGCCCCTAACTCTACCCTTAATTCTTTAACAAAATCTTCATGCGCTCTTCCCATTTCTTTGCCCTCTATATCAAAATGATGATACTGCCAACCTGTATCAAGTCCTGAATTGATTCTAATCTTACCCGAATCAATCTGGGTCTGTATTTCATCTGCGACTGCCCTCTCATCTTCCGTGAGGCTGTCATAATAGTTCTCGAATGAAGTCCCGCTCTCGGCATACTGGGCGGCATTCGTGCTATTAGACTGATTTGTCCAGGATTCGTTCTGCCGGTCGACAACATTGCCATCCTTATCTGTAACGGAATTTTCTACCTGAATCACGTCTGGCCTGTCCTTTCCACCAAAAGTGTCAACACGCATGCTCACCTTCCCCTCAGGATTGTTCTCAGCAGCCTTAATAACAGAGTTCTCCATGCTCTTGTAAGATCCTCTGTTAATTGAGTGGCTTCCCGCTATTAGGTTCTCCTCTCCCTTGGCACCATTCCCAGTCCGTGGGATTAAATGCATGCCATCATCACCCAGCTGCCTCAACTTACCGCCTGCCTTCAGTTGGGCGGCTGCATCACGTTCATTCAACCTATTCACGGTTATCCTGTCAGCGTAGGCATACTTCCCCCCTGAACCATGTATTCCATATACATACGTTTCGTCAGCCATTATTTCATCTCCCTTTATAGTTGCCGTCGTAATAATAAGCTATCGAATAAATTATCCAGACTTAGAAGATTTTCTCCTGCAATATTATTTATTTGTGCATTAGCAAGCCGTCTCTTGCTATAGGCTTATAAACCACTTCAATATAGCAAGGGCTGGTAAAACAAAGATAATAATCCCAAGGCAGATAATAAAGGCAAATACACCGAACAGGAAAACCTGTTCTAGTACCTCACCAATGGCATCATACACAAACCATCCTATGTCCCTGCTGTAAAAGAGTCCGACCAGTGTAAAGCCTATCGCAACAGCTCGTACAAAACCGGAGTCCGAGTGCGAAACTGCAGCAATGCACATCACTGTGATAATGACACATACGAGCGTCTGTAATATTTGTAGTTTTTCGTATAGCAACATGAATATGACCTCCTTTCATCGAATCAGGCCGGCACGGCATCTGTGATTCCTGCTCTTATCGACTATCACCTCTATCTATTAAGGAAATCGATATCCTTAATGGACAACTATATCTGAGAAAATTCGAAACTCATCTTTCTTCCGATATAAAGGCTTCCAGAAGCATTTCTTTAGAGAATTCATAGTCTTTTTCCATGATCTTCCTGAGCTTTGCAAGAATCTTTTTATGCCGGTACTGGACAGTTGTACGGGGCACCTTGTAAGCGGTAGCATATTCCTTCATGCTCAGTCCTTCAAAATACAACTTCTCCAGAAGGACTGATTCCTCATGAGAAAGCTGGTCCATTGCCCTGTGAAGACATGTGTGAACAATTTTTCTGATTACATCATCTTCCACCGATCTTTGCTTTGGCAGAAAACGGTCACCATTTGCATCCGTTATACTGTCATAGGATACGACTTTTGGAAATGACTTTTCTCTTGACGATCCAGTATCATTTTTGTTAGTTATGATCTTCCGATCTCTTTTTTCCTGGTACTCTTCCCTCCATATGAGCCTCATATAATCGGTGAAGACTTTATCAGAGACCTTATAATACTTTCCATCGGCTCCCTTAAGATATCCTTTTTTATAACTCTCAAATCCGTACATAGATTCCTCCTTGTTCCGACAAACGAAACAAAACCGATGTACACTGATGTACACCGGTTGAGGCATGGAGAGCATGGCATCAGAACAGTAGGCACATCAGGTACAGTCTGCAGAGCACTGCTCTACAAAGTGCTGCGATGTTCCTCCGGATCGATGGCCATCTATACGGAAGTAAAGTTTATCTTCTGGCTATAATGTAATCTATTTTTTTTTGGAAAAATAGATTACAATCTAATCCAAAAAATTCCAAAAAACATAAGAAAATGAACTAAATAAATCAGTATTTTCGAATAGACGAAGGTCACAATATGTAATCAGTATCAAAATATAATATTTTATATGAAATTACAGTCTTTTGCGGTACTGAACGCTTAGAACATCGAAGCCCCTACGTGAATAATTAGTTGATTGCATTAATAAAATCATTCACCAGAACGAACTGCCTGAAGTCGTTCAACCATGTATTTCTAACTAAAAGCAAGCCTACGGACGGTTGATATAAACTTATTATTCGTACGTTTCGCATGCATATTAAGCTCAATCTCATATATGGAAGAGTAGGCTATGTTGTCTATGACATTTACGCCATGATGTACTTACTCGAAACCAACTATATCAATGTCTCCAGGATCGATAGAGCTTTGCAATGACGTCTCTATTCATCCAAGCATTTAATAATTACCTATAGTGCAAAGTACATATTTTGTTTTCCTTGATTCATATCATAAAAAAAGTTCTTAATGACTTATTTTCAAGTCATTAAGAACTCCTTAATATGGCTTTTTCCTATATCATGCCATAGGAATTTCTAGATTAGCTGAAAATGTGATTTTTTTATTGACAATATAATTGATCCCTATATCTACCATCTCAGCATACCCTTTTGTAAAAATAAGTCCCAGGCTGATATCACCCGCTGAAGAGACATTTTGCCAGTTCCAGAAGGCATCTATTTTGTGAAGATACTCCTGCATTTTATCGGCATCCTTTAGAGTGATTGCATTTTCTATTTTTAGATGAATAACAGCTTTTGTTTTCTTGATATTAATTATCACAGCAGTTCCAGGTATTCTGTAACGAACCGCATTAACGATTAGTTTATACAGAATCTTATGTAGGATACTCTCATCTGTTTTTATAAGGTATGGTATATCATTCCCGTTATACTCAAGCAGAATATCATCATCGATGCAAAATGCCGCTGTTTTCTTATCATCTTCAATCTCAGTAATCATTTTTTCACACATATTGATTAGGTCTACCGTCTCTATCAACGGTTGCTTTGAAAGTGCCTGTGCATAATCAAGACATTTTTCTCCATCATCAAGAAGTATCTGCGTATTTGCCTTCAGATCGTCAATCCTTAGTTCAGGTTCATCCATTTCTCTTAGCAAAGACACATCATCAATGATGGTCTGTCCTGTATTGATTAGCTGATGAGCGTACAGCAGCATCCAGTTCTTATTGTTCTTACTTAAATCATAGACTTCCTGTTCATGAATTTTTTTAGTTATAATAAGATTATCATACCCTGCCCATATGATTATTGCGGCTGTGATCAGGATAGAGACCACATTCATAAAATAAAACACATCTTGTTCGTATTTGTATATATTAAACATGTTTATGTATGTGTTGATTATCGAAGAAGGGATATAAATACTTATGTATATTAGGAGTACATACATGCTTATCCTGTCTAAAAACATTCTTACGCGGGGATTCTTTATTTCACTCATTTCCGCTTCTTCAAAGTTTCCCACCATTTTCAGCATGAACCCTTTGCAAAGCATTAACTTAAAGATTTTTTCAGTCAGCACGAACAGTAAACAAATTAGAAACGTACAAAACGAGGTAACATTGTAGCTTGCTTTAGCAAAAGCATTACTTTCTTCCAAAGTTTTTGTATCTGGAAGAAATGCATTCAATATGTTTTCATTCTTCCGAAATTCATAGATGTCCTCACTGTCTTTCTTTTGATATGGCCATAGACCCTTTAACACCTCAAATGAATCTTGTTGAATAACTGAAGAAAGCGTCTTGGTCGGCATACAACAAGTTAGGAAACAAATCAAAAGGAAAATAAAGGAAAAAAAGTCTGTCGGATCAATAGAAAATGTACCTCCTCTGTTTAGTGCAAAGTAGGCCTCCATGCTCGAAGGAGATTCTAATGTCGTCCACCATAGACTAGCACCTCCCATTGCTGGAACATACTCAAGCATTAATAAAAGAAAAGCAATCATATATATCGATGGGCGGAGACTTTTATTTCCTGACCTTCTCAAGATCTCACCATTCTTTAGAACCCCTCTTATCAACATGAAAAAGACATATATATGACCTACCCGATAAAGGAGATAAAAATCCATCGTCGGAAAGAACCATGAATCGCTATTTACATTTGCTGTAGTAAAAAACAATGCGCCCCATATTCCGCATAACAGCAGGAACAATCTAATCCGCCCTACAATTCGCTGCATCATAATTCTTCCTCTCTATTCTTGTGTATTCCAGGAACAATTCTATATCCAATACTATTCCTCGTTTTTATAAATCCCTCATAGCCTAATTCCTTAAACTGTTTTCTTATGGCATTTATATGGACGGCGATAACATTTTCATCGCTATCGTATCTTCTGGTATCCCCTCGGCGTTCCAAATAATCAAATAATTCTCCTTTGGACAAATAATGCTGCTTCTCAAGCATATATGCCAAAAGGTGTATTTGTGCTGACGTAAGCCTCATGTCGTCTATCGGTTTGTCAAAGAGATAAAAGACCTTTTTATCTCTGTCATAGGCAAGTTCCCCGCAGGATACCCTATCCTGTTTCACCACTGTCCCTGTTTCCTTAATATATTCATCAAGTATCCTATCCAAGTCACCCAATACCGACTTCTTGGAATATCTGTGCGCATAACCATGATACCCAAAGATTTTGGAATAAACATCTGCTTCGTTGTATACGCTCCTTACAATCCGATAGGTCCCAGGGGATTTATTCTTCAGATAATCAAGTATCTGAAAGCCCGCTGTTTCTGTCCCTTTTTGTTTCTTTACATCAAAATTAAGGTCAACAATCGCGATGTTAAACTCATTTTCTTCAATTTGAATCTGCGCATCTTCGATAGTTGTTGCTCCCACGGCAAACGCGCCTTTCTTTTTCAAAGCTCTCACTGTCGCATCGACCTGAGCCCGTTCATTATCTACAACTAAGATTTTGAATTGCTCATATCCCATCTATTTATCCTCCATTGAATATCTATTATACATTATACAGCTCTTTTTTAAGACATTATTAATGGATAACAGAAAACGCTATTTTTTCTGGAAATCATATTTAAGATATACACAATGACCACCAGTCCTGACAGTCTCAATAGCACTGAATATTCCACCTTCCATGATGAAACCGCCGATAAATGTCCTTGAGACCATGAGCCGAAGCTCTGACAGAAGTCCGAGCGTCATGTCAGAACGTGGGTTTCCTAGATAATCCAGTAGGGGAGCAAAAACTGGATATTTCTTTGCATAATCAAGGTAACCAGGGCTTCCTTCTCTTCCCTGAACAGTTGTACTTTCGAAAAAATATTTAAGATCATGATTATCGAAAGCAACATTGTTCTTCTTTGAGAACTCATAAAGATGCATGACAGACCGGACGAAGATGTCCTGAGGCGCGAGATAATAAAAAGGCTGAAGTTGTGATCTCTGATCACAAAACAGCACATCGGCAATATCCAGCAATGTTATATACGGATCCCTGCTAAATGAGAGTTCCTTCATACAGTTCCAACCAGCAGATGGATCTTTAGCATGGATAGATATCACGATATCACCGGGCTGGTAATAGCGTTCTATCAGGTCGTCTTTCGCTGCAAATATAAAAACATTGTCCCGATTTTTTCTGGCAGTGGGGATGATTACATCTGCCATCTGCTTCATAAGATATGTCTTGCCCATTCCCGGTACTCCCTGGATAAAAGTAGCTCTTTCAAAGGCAGTCAGTGGTATCGATAAATGGTTGAGGGCAATTACCTCGGAGGAAGTGGCTGTCATCATAGTGGGAGGCTCTCTGTGCAAGATGGCCCCTTTCAATGTTCTATCGCTCATGATCACTCTCCTTTTCGCTTAAGCATGTTCAAATAAAACCAATAGATTTATCTGACTACTAAGGAAACAAATCTATTCTCCGGTCAGTCTGATTTGAAAAAAATTTAATTTTCAAATACTACTTGGCCATTTCAACATTCTTTTTCTTTAGATGTTAGCAAGGTCCGTTGAAACCTGTTGTTCTGTTTAGAAACTAGAGTGATAATCCATTCATCAAAACAGAACAATAATCAGATCACAATGCAGCATAAATGTATTAAAGAAAGGAAAGAAATTATGGGGAAAAAATTTTTAGAATCCAAGTCACATTATCAGAAACGTATAAAACAAGACGCTTTGGAAGGTGCTTCAGGACTCCGAAAAGGATTATTTGAGTCAAGTCATTCTTTTGAACAGCATGCAGAAACAAAAATTCGTGAAAAAGCGTCTGGAAAAAAGAAAAGTCCATTCGAAAGCCATCGCCATTACCAGAAAAGAGCTGACAGGGAAATACTTGCGCAGGAGACAGGTACACATAAGCGACTCGGCGAAAGCTGGAACGATTATGAGTACAGAGCAAAGATGAAACTTCAAAAGAAGAAGCCGTGGATTAGCTTTTAAACACTTGGATAATGGCAGGTTCTTCTTTTAACTTGGTAGAATCTCCATAATTATAAAAAGCAGGCCGTAGCTAATGCTATGACCTGCTTTTTTGAGGTATGAGAGCACAGAAAAAAGATGCATTGGCCCTTTTTATCCGACTAAAGATTGGCCCTTTTTACCCGACCCTGAATGGCCCTTTTCACCCGACGCTAACAATGTATAATCCTGTGCAAGGCTGTGAACAGATTTGCTCACATTTGGAATTCCATCTAAAGCCTTTTCATAACACCCATCTAATATGCTTTTCATTTGCTCAGGTGTTATCGTTGGAATGTTTTGAGCAATAGATGGCTTTTTCTTTGATGAATCTTTGGAAAATGCTCGTCCTTTATTTTTATCCTTTTTTATAGAACCTATGCTCTGTTTTTTGTCTTTAGAGGGTTTATTTGAAGCTGTCATGACTGCCTTTCTAAACAAACATTAAAAACTCAATAATTCAAGTACTCTGACACCATAAAATAAAGAATGTCGGAGAGAATGCATTTTGCGGGGCTCAACGGTCTCAGTTGCGATGACGAACGGTCACGGTGCGTTCTCTAACGGTCGGCCGGCGACCTCTTATTATCGCCTCGCGACCATTATAGAACGCATCTCTACCATTTAACCACACAAACGCGATTAATTATAAGCGCCATATACAAGAGAATACAGTAAGAATAAAAAATATGCTAATCTATGTCTACATAATTATTATACCGGCTGAATTTTTACATTTTCAATAACTCTCACAGTCTCATTAGAACTATCAATAATACTATAATGTGAGTTATCTACATATAGAATATGCTCATCTATTTTGTAATCAGCATCCAACACGATATACCTTTCTCCTAAATCTGCAACTATAAATCGATCGTCTTGGTCAACCTGATAATTATAACTTTCTGCCGTTGACGATAGTATAAATCCTATTGCAATAAGTATCATGATAAGTTGCCCACAAAAAAGATATTTCTTGTATTTCTTGGTTTCTTTATTAAGCACAGCATAGAAACTATTATTCTCGACGTTCACAGCACTTTCTTCAACTAATAGATTATCCTTATATTGAGCAGCTCCAAAATATGACACAACTATTAGCAATAATGGCATAATAAAATCACGTAATCCCAATATAAGAAACCTATATTTTTCTAAATGGAATAGCATTATTGACATCGGAAAAAACACTGCTAACATTATATATAGAGCCATCATTAAAAAAAGATACGTTTTTTTTATCCTAGGAAAAAAATTATACTTTGTGCCAGCGAAGCAGTAAATAACGGCAATAATGGTTAGATAAAAAATATAGGCATCAGTAAAGGGCAGATTTTTCCTTATTACCAATAAATACATTGGTACCTTCGTCGTTACATATAAAACGAAGGAACTATTTAAAACGATAATGTATTTTAATGCATTCCAAAACACAATTGCGGCACCGCCTATGGTTGCAATCGCAGTCCATGTCACATCTTGTTCAAGAACTCTACGTAAATCAATTTGTGCTTTTATGTTCTGCGATTTATTAGATTCTTTTTTCGGATTTGGTGTTCTCTCCATTCTTTTCTCATTATCCATATTATCCCTCATTAATCTTTCTTTTCTTTTACAATGTCAGTCTGCAACTAATTATATCATGTAAAAGAGTATTTAATCTAAATAGTTGTCAAATTTGATATGCTTTCTTATTTGCCCACTAATACTTATCGTCAGATTCATACAAACACCCTCACAGCAATATCTCCCCACCGTATCTTCCTTTTCTGCTTCCCCAGTTTCTCCCTAAACGCATCCGCATGCTCCCTCGTCAGCGCAAACGTCATGATTTCCGTCGCCTTCGACCTATCCCCATGAAATTCCTCATAAATATCATCCATAGGATTATTATTCTGTTTTCCTCTACCGGGCATATAACCGTAATAGCCCTTGGTGGAACGTCTTTTTCGCTTACTCAAATCAGAATCCGGGCCATCATAAATCATATCATCCCAATCATCATTCCCCGTACACCGCAGATACCAGTCGAAAGAACTCTCATGCACCACGATACGCTCGACAAAAGCTTCAATGATCTCTTCTGGCATATTGACCGGCACATTGTCCTGATCCACGATTTCCTGCCTCAACCTATTAACAAGAAGCCTTATCCTGTCAGCAACAGGGACACTTTCATCAGCCATCTCGACCTCACTGCCACATATCTCATCAAGTTCCGACTTCAGGTCACTGATCCGGATCTCGTACTCCTGCTTCTTTTTCTTGTAGAGCTCGTTGGATATCTCATTGTCGATCCTGAGCTCTGTGCATCTGTCGATCCGCTTTTTCAGCTCGTCTATCTCCTC